>Ga0182004_10001114_pt1 | contig 18942 bp, 11 predicted proteins | sample Sormic07211540_1_FD_120479 | JGI IMG/M metagenome (GOLD analysis project Ga0182004, IMG submission 120479) | Endophyte microbial communities from Sorghum bicolor roots, Mead, Nebraska, USA - 072115-40_1 MetaG | ecosystem: Host-associated > Plants > Roots > Unclassified | place: USA: Nebraska...
GGGGGGGGGGGGGGGGGGGGGGGGGGGGGGGGGGGGGGGGGGGGGGGGGGGGGGGGGGGTGGGGGGGGGGGGGGGGGGGGGGGGGGGGAGAGAGAGAGAGGTGCGTATTGGCCTATTGGGTAAAAGCTGGGCTCCGTTGAGTTAAGGTGGCAGGATGACGACGACGCGGGGATTAATTAATCGATAATGATATGACAATTAACTGACCACAGCAGATTTTCACTGCTCGCGGCTTGGTTGTTAAAGTAAAGTAGACCCAATGCAGAATTACAGCGTGCTGCCGTGAAGGGGAGGGAAGGGAACGCGTAGACCAACCGCGAGGACTTGGCCGCGGATGCGGAGAGGAACATACCAAATCTTAGATTAGCATCAGATTTAGCGGCGTTTGGTTGGGAATTTTGGATGGACGAAGATCTCTGTCGGCGTCCGTCTAATGGGGCCACTAGTAGAATAGTGACGCTACTGTTTGCCGGTGCGTCATCCAGTGTCGCTGCCGTGCCCTTGTCACGTGAGTCTCAGATTCCACTGTTCACGCTGTATCGTTTTTCAATTCTAAATTAAAAACGGTTAGTGTCTCCATTTCGACATGCTGGTATCAACCAAATCGCACGCCATTGCTACAAGAATCAGCGGGAGCATTTTGTTACAAGAACTGCAAACAATTGCGCAGAAATGGATCTTCGACAAGAGAGAACCGACCGAACAAACGCAGGCATGCGAATGGACGGCCAACCAATCGAATTCAAAGAGATTGGCCCCAGCACACACAGGCATGTACGATCTGAGATCTGGCCACAGCTTGTGCACGCAGGCACCGACGCACAGGCTGCCCAGTGGTGAGGTATGGACTGGACTGGAGTGCTGCTGAAGCCTAGAGATTCTGTATCACGCCGGTGCAGCTGTGATCCCACCGAGACATATGTGGTGCCCGCCAGTTTTGGCATGCCTCATACCTGTTGCCTGTATCTGCACTCGGTGTCATCATAACTCCAGGCCAAATTTGGTACATAAGATTGAAAACCTCTCGCAATCATACAGTTCAACATTTGGCTGCAAATACCCCAGCAAAGACGTCTTGAGAAAGAGTAATAAACCCATCTGGTAGTTACAGCAAGCAGTGACGCTTTCTCCTCCTGCGAATGAGACACGTCGAAGTCAAGCAGTATTTACATCAACTCAACATCTCGAGCTACCAAGCTACAACCAATTCTACCTTCTCCTGTTTGTGGGAAACTGCCGGACATAACAAAACGAGTCGCCACAACAAAATTCCCACCGTTTCTGTGTAGCACGTCTAACCAACACATTTACACGACGATCTCATGGCCAGAGACGCCTCCATATTGTCCAGCAAACGTGCTATGAATGCCAACCCTAAGAATAGCCCATCTCCCTATCTTTTCTGGTGACACTAGCCCTTCAAGATCTACTGGATCAAGACAGTTGTTGTTATGGCAGTCCTCGCTCTCGTCGATCCACCGCCATGTGGTGCCCACATGCACTCCTACCACAATGGTGAAGTGCTTACTCAGGGTTTAATTGACCGGTCAAACATCACTGGTTCCATGCCATCGCATCTACTTGATCTGCATGAAGCCTGAGACATCCACCAGGAAGCTAAGGAGGTTTTTCCTGAATCTCTGCCTGTTTGGCCGGTCGAGCGAGCTTGAGAGATTGTTTGAACTTGTGAGGTTATGGAACGCAGTTGCCAGCCTTGATTTCAAGGTAGGATTCTGCTGTTTCTCGAGCAACTCATGGACCAATCTCTGCAGATAAAATCAAGGTGAGGATATGTATCAGGTTTGTGCTCTATCTGATGACTATCAGTCCATTACAGAATAAAATGGATGTAATAGTTCTGAGTTTAGCATTAGCTTCCAATTTATTGATATAACATTTTCTTCAGGTTACTGAGATTACAATATGCATAATATAGTACTTATTTTTCAGATCGGAGGGGAAGGGGAGGGACCTGATATAACTCCTGTTCACAGAACAATAAAGGAAGCAAAGCATCTGCAGCATAACCTGCCAACTCCAATCTGCAAAAATAGCTTGACAGCTTAGAAGTTTAATTTATATAAAACTAGAGCTACTAAATAATTGGCAATTATGCCAAATAAAATTTACTTCACTTAAGATTCAAAGCAGTCAAAATCAAAATCAAATAACTGATACACAGAGCTCACCTGAAATCTTCAAAAAGAAATATTTGCAATAGAAGTCTCAAGAAGTGACTTGATATGCTTTCCTGCAGTTTGCCATTTGATCCTTCAGATTCCATGAGCTGCGAGTTCAGTCCTCCTCTCCCTCCTAATCTCTCTTTGAAATGGTATGAAGCAAGAGCATTTACTGCTGCCAGGCACCTCTCAACAACATCGCTATCCTGCAACAGACAAAAAGTCTGAACTATATCAGCTTGAAGAACAGAAATTCACACTAGAGGGTAAATGGTGTGGGACAGCAAACAATGAGCATATGACACACAGTTCAATTTATAAGAGACGCCAGAAGTGAATGGAGTATGGGGGTGAGCTGCATTTGACTGATAATATTAACATGAAACGCATGGTCATAATTCAAACAAAAGGTGACAAAAAGCATGAAAAATAACACCAAAATGTCCAAGGTTCCATTCGTTTTTTAAATATATGACATTCAGGGCAAGCTAATCTTTTTCATTTCTAAATGCCATTCAAAAACGAACCAGTTGTATCACTCACATAAATGGAAGGCCACAAACTAATTGTCTAGCCTTCCCTAGCACAACAGTCAAGTTTTGAAGTGAAACAAAGGATCAAGAGCTACCAACTCTTCTGTGGCTGCAATCAATATGCAGAAACTATACCATGATTACTGCAAGCTATGCTGCTGCAATCCGAAATCTTAGAACATATAGGAGTGATTTTTGTTCCGTTCAGAAAATTCCTGAACTTAGTGGTGCTAACCAAAAAAAAGAAAAAAGAAAAACTGAGTTCATGCAAATTTAGAAAGTGCACATGCCTGATTACGGAGCCCAAAGTCAAGACTTCCAATAATCCTCGTAAAAGCGTCTCTATTTAAGTGAGCAACCTTTTCCGGGTACACTTCCAACAAGTGTGACATAAGCACAAAATACTGCAAAGAAACCAGACTAAGATTAGCATTTGATTGCTATTATCCTCTATTACAAAAACTAAAGGAGAAAACTCAAAAGGACTTACATCACGACTAAGTTTAGGGTATTTCAGAAGGTCCAAAGATATCAAGGGGGTCACAATATCAAGGCCAACGTAGATAACCTGTGAAGGTAACATCTCAGTTATTATGTTTCAAATTAATTAATGTTAGTTCTCGATGCGAATAAATAGCAATACACTTGGCTAAATAAATAAGTTATATGACCTCAGTAAGTTTTTCTTCCCTGGATGGAAAATACAACAGCTAGCAGAATGCAACACCTTACGGTTTCAAAACAAGCAGAGTTTGACCCTTGCATTGGTTTGTCAATCTGTATCCTCAAGGTTTTTTTTTTATTATGAACCCAAGTACAGAGGAGTTGGCTAAAAATGCCAAGGACGAATGAAGGCTCTGGTGTTTGCTGTGGGGATTACAAGTCTCAACAACCCGACACTCAACAGGAAAGATAGAAGGCCAGTAACTACATACTTTTTTTTGCAATAAACATCAGCTGCGTACCTCTGCAATATCAGGTGAACCTTCACCGTCGCAATCAGACAGAAAGCCAACCTGCACTTGACAACTGTGTCTATTAGTTATGCAGAACTTTTGGCCAAATTAAACAAACAGGGTGTAACAGAACAAAAGTTACCAAATCCTTCGAGCATATATTTGTCAGAAGACGAAGCAAAGCTCGCAAATCCTTATATTTTTCTGCTTGTGACTCACTACGCAGACTTGAAGAAAGAGAGAGCATTACCTAGAAAATAGAGACACCATAGGGTCAGTCCCTGAAGAAAATTATCTACAAGCACCACAAAAATGGTAGCATTGCTGTTGGGAAACTATACAAACTGCAAGCCATATTTAACCTTTTTAATGCAATATTGCTCACTCGGCACTCGCGTTAATTTCTTTAATTGCCTTTATTCAAGTTCAAGGCATGCCCTTAGTTATCAACATTAGATGACTAAATAAATCTGCACTAGTGTCACTTGAACATCTCCAGTTAGATCTTTTCCATGTCTAAGTAGATTAGCATTTCTGCAGAAATTAGCACACAAAGCACCAGAGGCCAAACAAAAATAAAAACAGGAAAATGTCTTTAGCTGACTTTATTTAAGGAGTGTCCTTACTTAAGTTATCAACATTAAATGACTATTTAAACCTGCACTAGCACCACTTGGACAGTCTCATTGGATCTTTTTCTATGAATAGAGTCCACTAAGGAGATCAGTATTTCTGCAGAAATTAACAAAAAAAAAAGCACAAGCACAAGCTTAAAATGTTTTTTGGCATAGGGAAGCTCTGAATGGTGAGATAGGGGTAACAACAGAAAAGAGAAGGAAAATGTAATTAGTATCATGAAGTTACTACAATGGCTGACATCATTTCTTTGAGAATAGTAATAGTCAGAGTCATCAGTCACATTGGCAAAAAAAAAGGAATATTACGATACAGAATAAAATAGAAGTACTCATATTCTGACCTTCCCAATGTTATGAGAGGAGTATATCTGGAGAAGTCGCAAGCAAAAGTTCACCAAAGCTGATGTTTCTTTAGAATCCAGGAATACAGCTTGACCATCAACAAAGTCCACCACAAACTTGAGTATCATGTATACGACTGAGGACTAAATGGATGGGGAAAAATTAGTTGCATGATCTTCAACGTTCACTTGTGGATTATAGTATAATGCTTGAAAAATAACATTACATGATTTTTGTAGACCTCCAGAAGAGTCAAAAGTGGGTTCATCACAGTACGACCCATCTCAAATAGAACTTTTTGAGTGCGGGGTTGAGTAGCTCTAGCAGCGCCTCTTAGTCGTTCCAATAGGCAACAGACCTACAACCATTGACCTATTTCCTTTATTCTTCTCTAAAAGAGCACAAAGCAAAGACCATACATACTTACCATGTAAACAACATCTGCTTGCTGTGCCACAGATTTTAGATCACTTCTGCTAGCATTTTCTACCAGGCACCCCGCCACTGGTCCCATTAGATCCCTCAGGTACCTTTAAAGGAATAAATACAGGCACTGTTAAACCTCTCATCTCTGTTTGTTAGAATAACAGCCAGAAGTAAACAATAGTCTTACTGTGCAGATGCTTCAGGATCTTTGATGCAGGAAGCAGCACAGGCAAGTGTTTCTGCTAGAGATCTCTGTAAAAAAATAGCAATAGAAGCATAAGATCTCCAAAAATATGAAGCCATAGGGTAGACCAACATGATTTGCACATGGTACATCACTTACTTGTAAACGTCCACTCAATGAAAGCAAAGAGCGTCCACTTGCAAAAGCTCTTGTAAGATCACGCCATGAATCCTAAAAGGGTACATGGAACACCACAAAGATTAGGAAAACAAAACAAAAAAGTTTTAGCAATCAATACAACATAGTATGTTTTTCTTGTTCAGACAGAAACAAGCAGTATGTACAAAGATATTCTAGGTAACACATTTAATGCAGTGCATGTGGAAATTGAAAGTCACAGCTTTGTGACCGTTACCAGCATAGTCCTTTCTTTACAATTATTACTATCTTCTTGGTCATTAATATTTTAGTTTTTTAAAAATATAGAAATTAGTATAAGAATCAATAATTCCTTCTAAATATAATGATACACAGCTCCCCCTTGTCTTAAAAAAAAGGTAAGAAACAATAACTGAACTGGAATGTGTTCACTAAAACATGCAATTACTGTACATCAGATGACATAAACGCTACCGAACTTTTGTGTGCTCAAACTAATGTGCATTGTACTATATGAAAATGCAAGCATCAGTAAGTTGTCATTGATTGTAGCAGTATATTTGGGCTTACCAGTTGAACAAGATAAGTGCATGTGTGTTTCCGGCGAACAACTGTAGCAAGTAGCTTCTGGCATGTCAGTGTCTGTGAACAGGAATCAAAGCAACATATAAGGGATAACCGAAACTTGGCATGTCAGTGTCTGTGAACAGGAATCAAAGCAACCGATAAGGGATAACCGAAACTTTTATCTTGTCTAACGCTAATGAAAACAATCTAGTGAGAAATCTTGAAAGTTGTGGGAGCTTGGTCAAGTTATGCAGTATTTGGTATTTTGGATCAATCGTATAGTATGATGGAATGATAAGGCTAAAGTCACATCAAAGATATCATGAAATCAAAAGATCAAGATGTTTCACAAGAGCAATTTTTGCATTAGGCACTGCAAATTGAACTGGGGCAAACATGTCTGGGCACTCTGCACAATTCCACCATGATTAATAAGTAAAAACGAAGCTTACCTGCAACTCAGTTTCTCCCTGATATGTAGTAAGTGCTAACATTGAAATGAGAACAACAAAATCAAGAACAAGCTCTCCTTGGTTATTTTCCCAAGCAAAACTGTTTAGCAGTTTTCTGGAATGTTGGGATCCATTTGTACCCTCACTATCAATTTCTCTGCTTACTTTTCCTCTACTCACATCAAGTGGCACTAAGTAGGTTGCAACCCATCTGGCCAAGAACCAGATGACAGCCTGCCAACATCAATAAAGAACATAAGACAACCTCTTTCTAAAATAAGTATAAAACAATGTCTAAGAACCATTCACAGAAAATAATGGTTAGCTTAGGTCCAGAGCAAAAGGGGCTTCTTTTACATAAAGAAAACGAGGACGATAGATAACAGTACAGAGAAATACCTCCATTAGTCGTGGACTGAAGTATTTTGCCCTAATTCCTGGATCTAGACACTGCCTGGAAAAATTTATTATAGACCTGCATTATCAAGAGACAAATATTCACATTATATTGATACAACAGTATTAATACTGTTAATACAGTCAAATGGGTTATCAGAGCTGCAACTGGCCCCAAAACTACAGGTCAACCAATTGTCTTCCCACTAAAAACAACTGGATTCCTGATTTCAATGAAATAAAAAGGGGAATAGATTGAGGTAAGATTTTCACCAGGAGAGTGTAACAACAGGATGCTGTGCTGCTTCAATCACATTAGGGAATCCAGCCTGTAATGCTTCAGGGATCTGTTCAAAATTAATTAACAACAGTGAGAACTTTTAACTTTAAGACATATTTCTTAGCTTATAGAAGTAATAAATGACACAAACCATAAAAGAATGCAATGCCAATATAGTTTGCAAAATTACGTGACAATTGGTGCATTATGTTAGTAAGTGGCAACTCAATGTATTCACAGGTCCAAAGGGATGTACATTGTACAAGTGTTACATATGTAGGAAAAAACCCTCCAACTAGAGGGGAAATACATCTGCATGTATAAATATAACCTCCCCACCCCACCCCTTCCCCCAACTCATGGTGGATCTACAACACTAAGTTTGGAGAGTAAAAGGCTATGATGTGCCCTCGTCTGTGCCTTTGTGAAGAAATCAGCTAATTGAACCTCTGAAGGCACATGGAGAGTCACAACCTGATCATGCACCTGCGATCTCATGTAGGAAGCATCAACTCCAATGCGCTTGGTGAGTTCATGCTTCACAGGATCTTGAGCAATATTGATGGCACCAGTGCCGTGAAAAGAGAGACTTGGTGCAGTAACAGGCACACTGAAATCCTTGAGAAACCATCGTAGTCATGTCACCTCCGTACTCACAGTTGCCATAGAACGGAGATCAACCTTAACACTCGAACAGGAAACAGCGGTCTGCTTTTTGGTTTTCCAGACAATCGAGACATACAATAAGCCAAGAGGAAGCGATGATCAGAGTGATCACTATCCATTTTCACATCAGAGTAACCTGGAGTGAGGAAAGAGAAGGCGGCGAGAGTTAGTTCCACGAAGGTGTCACAGAACCCGAAGAACGTGAGCATAGTGGAGCTGGGTAGGAGCTCAGACAAACTGGATATGAAGAGTGAGAAATGTCAGGATGAGTGATCCCAATATAGATGAGGCTCCCAACTAGCTGATAATAGTGAGTTGCATCATTCAGTGGTTCAGCATCAGTGGGTTGTGGAAGAAAAGAGGTGAAGGGGCCTTATCTTGAGTAAAGGTGAAGCGCCCTCGAGAGCTTGGAGGATTGGGCATCTCAGATCTGAAAAGCTTAGGACGGGCACTCTGAATGCGCTGGTTATGGCTGGAAAAAACTGAGTCACACTGGCCATGGGGCATGTTTCCAATCCAGGTAGGGGATGGAAAGCACACTTTTTTGGAAGATAGATGGTTACATGGGCAGCATATCATAGACATCGCTCCTTGCACTCCGTGGTGGTCAAGAGAAATATCAAGAAAAGAACGGTGGCAGAAGCTCTCAATGAATACCTATGGATTTCAGATGCATGAGGAGCTTCGTCAATTGGAGCTCTAATGGAGTACCTTGGTCTTTGGGATCTCATCATGGATTTCTCGCTGCAGACTGATGTAAAAGACATGCACAAATGGCGCTTATCCTCCTTTGGTCAATATTCAACAAACTTGGCATATGATATGAGTATCTTTTTCAAAGAGCAATTCAGTTTAGGCCATGGGAATGAATTCGGAGAAGTTGGGGTCCTGGCAAGTGCAAGTTTTTCTCTGTGGCTTGTAGCTCATGATAGATGTTGGACAGCTGATCAGCTTGCGCTCATGGTCTGTGCCATCCTGAGCAATGCCTCTTACGTGACCAGGAACAGAAGACAATAAAAAAACTCGACCTGTAGGGGGTAAGATAGCCCCCGGATTGGTCGAGGTTGTATGTACTAGGAGGGTTTAACCCCCCCCCCCAATTATGTACCTTTTCTTTTTAATGAAATGATACACAGCTCTCCTGCATTGTTCGAGAGGAGGGGGGAGACAGCCCCTGGGCATTGCATTAAAAGGATCTTCTCATGCAGATCGAGAAAACTCCTGAACCCCTAAACCATTTCCTAGTATCATGCCCCTTTGCAAGGCAGCACTGGTACTCCATCCTTCGTCATGTCGGGTTACAACAAATTGCACCTCAGCCAGCTGATACGGAGTTTGATGATTGATGGGATAGATCTTGGCACATAATTCCAGAACACCAAAAGAAAGGGATTAATTCTCTGGTCACGCTAGGGGCTTGGATTATCTAGACACATTGTAATGCTTGCGCATTCGATGGAGCGACTCCTAGCATGTCAAGAGCTCTCAGTGCTACTAGTGATGAACAGCATATTTGGGAGATAACAGGCACACATAGCCTCTCTTCTTTGACTGGTGCGTCTCATGAAGGTGTGTTGGTCGCTTGTTTCAGTCTTAACAGGCACGCATGTAATCACGAGACTTTTGCCATTATAAAAGTTCGAAATTCCATGTGAGCCACTGAAAAAGTTTGGGCGACTCTAGTGACATTCGTGAAAACTTTGCCCTCCATGCCGCTTCCGTCACATTTGCCACGTACCGGAACTTGGGCAGGAGCGACTCGATCAGTTTGGCCTCATGGGGACACACATGCCGAGTCCGACAAGGAAGGCAGGAGCGGCTCATGGGGCGAGGGTGTCGTCTCCAATAAGAAGCTGTCCGAGGGTGTCGAGGGCGCTGAGGAGCCATTGTCTATGATATCCATCGCACCATCTGCTTGGGGACGAAGTGCATCTTGATCGGAGGAACAACATCTGCTTGAGGACGGGACGAAGCTTTTCAGTTACTGGCTAGAGGTACTCAGCATTTACATGCATCAAATTCTATGTACTTTAACCCAAAATACTGCTTAAATGCAAGCAGTTTTTGGTGCCAAAAACTTTTGCATCATTCTGTGTACTTCGTAAGCAGGTTTTTGGCACCAAAATAGCCGACCGGCTAGTGGCACCGGAGGGACCCAGAAACTTTTGCACGGCATTAAGACCTGAGGGCATTTTGGATTTTTCCCACCACATTACCACAGTTTGACACCATTAGAGGCAAATGTGACGGAAGCGGCATGGAGGGCAACAAAGTTTTCATGAATGTCACTTGAGTCACCCAAACCTTTTTAGTGGCTCATATGGAATTTGAACTTTTATAATGGCACACAAGGAAAAACAATAGAGTGGTGTGTGTGGGTGTTCATGTTTGTTTGTGGTTGTGTTTGTCTGTGTCCATTCACATGGGTTCTTGTCCTATTTTTCTTCTTAATATATTGATACACAGCTCTCCTGTGTCCGAGAAAAAAAAATAGTGGGTTGTAGGTGAACACCAAGCTCCATAGGAGTATCGACAGTGGGTGATCATTGAGAGCAGCACGAGAAAGGTGTTCTGAACAGATGTGGAAGAGACCTCAAGACCAAGGAAGTAGCTGAGGAGATCCAAATCAGACATCAAGAACTTATCACCGAGGCGCTGCTTCACAAAATCAATATACCGAAAATCATCATGTGTGATGAGCATGTCATCAACATAGAGAAGAAGTGTGCGACCATGAGGGGAAGTGTGGACAAAGAGAGCACGGGCAAGGGCAGGGGCAGGCGCAGGCGGAAGCGGGGCGTGCACACGGGCCCGTGGGAGGTAGCGTGCGGCGATGGCCAGTGCCATGCACGGCGTGCACGGGGGCAGTGGGCAGGCAGCCACAAGTGTGGGTGCACGGGTAGGCACATGTTGACGTGGGGCCACAGGGAGCACAGCAGATGCAGGTGGAGTTGCTGGCTGGCAACGCTCACTGGCAGCGCGACCACAACAAGGTGTGAATCTACCTAACTCTAGGCTGTGATACCATGTTAGGAAATGGCAACTCAATGTACTATTCACAGGCCCAAAGAGCTAGATGTACAAGTGTTACAAATGCAGAAAACCACTCCAACTAGAAGGAAAATGTGTGTGCGTGTATATATCTAACACATGAAACCATGTGAAATAAATCAAACTGAGCTACAGAAATAATGAAAAGATGATATGAAGAACAATGAGGGCATTCATGATATGCTAATAAAGAAAGAGAAACATGAGTACAGAAAGGGCTTTGTAAATGCTAGTAAAGAAAGAGAAGCTTTAGAGTAGTTACAAGTAGTGTTTCTCCTTCGCCTGAGTCAGTTAGGACATGACTAGTAACCAACAACAGCCAATAGAGCTCTTCCAGTGTTTGAGTAGGATCACTTTCACCATTTCTCTGCTAAGAAAAATCTATTAAATGTTAACTACAAAAACAGCACCACTTTAAAACAATAGAATGTACAAGGCTACAGTAGCAGAGTAGCGTAGTAGCTTCTCCTTTCTTAATAAATGAGGTAAATTACAAGATAACAAGACGACCTGATTTAGCCGGGCAAATCGTTCTGAAAACAACTGTGCAAGAAATGGAATAGTAGTGTCTGCAGCAGCACGTGCTATTAGAGCATACAAGGCTAACTGCTCATCACGTTCTGGAAGAAGTACTTCATTAGTATGATGAATCCAAAAGAGTTAAAGAGATACTAGAACAGATGAACTGTCTGTGGAATTTAAGCATACTTGAAACAGAAACATGAAAATATTCAGTATCATCAGTATCCTCGAACGCAGAATCAGCAGCAGCTACGTCAAAGAAAATAAGAGTAATCAGTATGCAGGATGTAAACAAGATAGAAAATCTTTTACAACATCTGTAACATTCTTCAAATCTGAGGTTACATTTAAATGAAATATAAAGAGATTTGTACCCTTCAAGTGTGACTCCACAATGATCTTAAACAAACTTGAAGCTGCAAGTGCTCCATCAACTGAGATTGGACTTTTGTCGGCATCTACGTCCTGCCAAAACAAAAACTTTATGTTGTAGTTCATGGTGATGTAATAAACAAAGGGATGAATGAGCTTTACAAACAAAAAGGATGAAACCCAATGAACAAAGTGCAATATAAACTACTCCCTCCATTCCAAATTATAAGACGTTTTAGCATTTCTAGATACATAACTTTTGTTATGCACTTAGATATACACTATGTCTAGATACAGTCATATAATCCAATAAAAGAGTAAAAATGTGACCAATAGTTATTACATGCTAATTACTACCAAAGCTTATGAGAAAAAACAGAGGCAACAATCATATCACACTGGAATTTTGAACTGATTATTGCAAATAAGTGTTTAATTAAGTTGTGTAAAAAGGCAATGACACAAACATATTTCAAATTTGGTGCAAAGGTCAAGGGAAGTACCCCCAGAATCACATTCCATGTTTCTAACAAAATATCAAGGGAATCTATGCCCCATGTTTCCTCTTCACTCTGGTTATTCAGAACGGACTTGACAGCTTCTGACGTCAAAGCAGAAAGCAGATTAACTGTACCGTAAGGCCTGCAAACATGTCCATGTTAAACAAAAGAGAATAGCAATCTCAGTCTACCTGATATTGTAATAATAAATGGCACGAAGTGTACAAAATATTCTGAATATACTCAAAACTAGAAGAATACCCCGCACGTTGCTGCGGGAATGCAGATTAGTGGATTGCGTGGCATGATGACATGGACAAACAAAATACTTATGTGTCTTGCTGACATCGACATTACAATTGTATGGCTAGTGGATTTTAGTTGTGTGATAGTGCATTGCTTAGTTGCAAGCTTGTATGTTGAGAGAAATATAGTGACTTTGCTGACGTGGACATTACAATTGCATGGGCTAGTGGATTTTTAATTGTATGTGATAGCGGGTTGCTTAATTGGACAACTTGCATGTTGAGAGAAATAGGTAGTGGGGTTTAGCTTAGAAATATAGTGACTTTGTTGACGTAGACACTACAATTGCATGAGCTAGTGGATTTTTTATGTGATAGTGGGTTGCTTAGTTGGACAACTTGCATGTTAAGAGAAATAGGTAGTGGGTTTTAGCTTTATAGGAGTACTAGGAGTATACCCCGCGCGTTGCTGCGGGAATTGCGGATTAGTGATTGTGTAGTATGGTGATGTGGACTATACTTATTTGTCTTGCTGACATGGACATTATAGTTGTCATGTATGCTATTGGATTTTAATTGTATATGTGGTAGTGCATTGTATGTTGAGATAAATAGTTATTGAGGTTTTACTTAGTGGATTTTAATTGAATATGATAGCGCATTGCTTAGGTGGATAGCTTGCATGCTTAGAGAAATAGTTAGTGGGATTTAGGATTATAACTTTATAAGAGTCATAGATAAGATAAGATATGCATTTTCACTATTACAAAAAGAGCCAGATACATTAAGGAAAATGAGAGATGTAGCTATAGTATCTTGGTTATGACACCATCTTACAGATTGGACAGACTAGTGTCACATCGAGGACCAATTGACTAATATGTAGGAGTACAAGGGATGAATTAAGTCACCAAAGTTGCAATGTGGAACTAGACAATGTACAAGAAACTGACCTTACTGACTTTAGAAGGTTGTCAAAAAGTGAGCCAGTAGTTAAAGACGCCATTGAAAGAAGGGCGTGGCAACCATCTATGAACTCACTGCAAAACAGTGAATATCTCGCATCAGCATTTCTCAAGTTTTTCCTCAGGTTAAATCAAGATTGCAAAGATGGATCCTGAGAGAACCTTTCACTTCCCCCATTTCGGATCGATGCTGCAATTACATCAGGAGGTTCAATCCATAGAACAACAGCAGATAATATCAGCATAAGGTGTTTAATCTGTGCATCCCCATTATCTGGCAATAGAAAGAAAAGAGGAAATATTACATAAAAGAGATCACATGTAAATCATTAACATGCTTTCCAGTGATACATTGAATATGTAAATTCTAAAAGAAAAGATTCAGCTTCCAACCTTGAACACTAACCTCCGTTCTTCAAACCCAAACTCAGAAACAGTCTAGTTTGCAACCTCAAACTATTAGAATCAACCACTCCCTCCCATCCCCACCCACCACACATGCAACCACCCAAGGTGTTTCTGTCTGACAATAGCACCAAACTGGGCAGTTGTGGGCATAAATTCTACTTCCTTCAATCAAAAATTTAAGTCCATCTTGGTTAACCCTAAGTCAAACTTCTTTTAAATTTTGATAATCAATATCTAACAATTTATATAGGTTGACAACAAACGATTGACATCAATAGATTTATTATGAAACCATTTTTTTATAATATACGATTCTTTTCATTAAGATGATATATTTTCATAAATATTGTGAATCAAAGTTAGAGAAGTTTGACTTAGACAAACCTAGATGGATTAATGTTTGCAATTGGAGGAAGTAGCATGTCCATATTTTTATTTCCTCATTGTATGAGGAACCACGCCTGCATATTTCTGTATACACTCCCCCAAACCTCATAATGTGTATGCAGGTGCTGCTGGTAATGGTGGTCTAACTAGGATACCATCTGTGATAAAAATATATATATAAGAAACTACGGAGGTCTAGTATTAGGATTGTGTTTCATAGTAGTCTGAGGTTGTAGTAAACAGTATTGGTATCAGGTAAAAATCAAGCTGATGCCAGAATTTATGGATGGAAAGGGAACATTTCACAGATCTTCAATAAATAATGATTGTTTGGAATAAGTATGTACCATTAGGAAACACTGAGCCTGCCAAGGAGCACAACTGCACTATAAGCTGTCTGCAAGAGACAGCAATTGGAGAATCACCCCACAATGTATCATATGAGTACTTTTGGCGCAAGGTGGTGTAAAAGTTCAAAACCCAGGTAGGGTGTCCGTTTGATATTAGAATCTCTCTCCACATAGACCCTGGCTACAATAGAAAATGCAAACATTATAAACTGAAATGGAGCAAACATGCAAGTAATTAGGATATACCTTCACCAACGAACGTTCAAACTTCTTCAGATTTATCGTATCAATCCTCAAGCCAGAATTTATCTTAGCATCTGAACTCTCATGCTCCACAGTATGCTTGAAATTCCAGCTTAGTATCTGAAACATCAGGCGCAATGCTGCTGAACATGCTCTCTCGTCAGGTATTGTTACAGTTGAATTCAAGATTTTGTCAGCAGTATTGAACACAGCAGCTTGTGCCCAGCAGTAAAAATCCTTGCAAAAGACAATAGCGTGTCATAATGATAACCGAGGGTTCAAGACTTCAAGTGACATAACACAGCTGTAGTATTTTCATGTAAGGATGCCTGCCAAAACTTCTACGTAATGGGAAGATCAATACCTTCAAAAACTGCACTTCGAGTGAGTATTCACATTGTTCATGAAATTCCTTAGGCAGGCTCATAGCAGAAGCAGTTGAAGGAGAAAATTCTGAAACCTAGGTCATACATAAAATGTAGTATGAGATCAGTTGGAAAAGGATAGAGAAAAATGTTAGAACCAATCACATCGGCCTCAAGAAATTGGCATACCAAGGTTTCCAGGAAATTGATTGCAGCAAACTGTCGATTAGGCCCATGAATACCCCGGATGGATTGCTCAACCTGAAAACATTATCAGACATACAAATACAGTGTTATACAGGAATTTAGTGTGCGACTTGATTGATTAAAATTCCAATACAAAGGACAATTTGAAAGAAAAAAAAACAAAAAGAAACAGTGATGAAGTTGGAGGTGCTATGTTTGCTAAAATGTTCAAGAGTTCCAAAAAAATAATATAAGAATAAAAACATCTTATCCATCAAGTTGATCCACTTATAGTTATAGCAACTTGGATTTCTTCATGCTACATTTTTTTATTGTTGTCTTATTAAGTGTTACCAATGAAGAAACAAGGGATGAAGTATACCAATGTTGCATAAAGATCCACAACCAAAAATATTAGGCTAATCCTGATTTGTAAGGCTGTAGCTGCCATCTGACAGAGAAGTACATACCTCAAAGAAGATAGCTGCTTTCTCTTGGTCTGAAAACTCAACCCTGTGGACATATTCCGTGTCAAAACAAATATAAATTGAACATAAAAATCTTTAACAACCAAAGTACTGGAGCAATCAATCGCCTTCAAGTGCACTGGCTAAAACACAGATAGTTTATTTCATGATCGGGATTCAGGGAAAGATGTCTCCTATTGTGTATATCATCTTGGACAATCATGTGCAAACAACCCAGCCAAACACCATATCCAACCTCTGTCCAGTCTGAGATAAGCAGGAATTAACGAATAAATAGATTACTAAAATAACAAATCAGCCCATTACTATGTGAACTCATCTTAAGGAAAGATTGTGTGCATGAGTTGCAAAACACTCCATGAACGAAACCACATCCAAATCAGCAACCCAAGCAATGAAAAAATATATAAGTATGAATATGAATGCAGCATGCCCATCATTTTCATACCCATGTCACATAAACTCAGGGAACAAAGGGCAAATAAAAAAATATGAGTAAATTGAAGCTAGCGAACATGTTATGATAAGACATAACAGATGTATTAGACATTACACTTCTAAAGTAGGTAGAAACATAGAAACTAACCAGCCTCTTTTCAGTAATCTAGCTGCCACGGCAGAAACTTTCGATTGCACATAGCCATCAGGAGAACTTGCATGCTCCATAACATAGTTTAAACAATATCTACAAATGATAGAAAAAGTTATAGTAAACGCTAAAAACGTGATGATCCCACATTAATTGCAAGTTTTCACCCTCAAAAAGAAAAACTCACATTATTAGGCTTCTTTTGTTGTCATCTGTAAGGATTCCCCACTCCCTTACTGCAGCATCACCAATTGCACCAGCAGCTTGGAATCTCGCATTAGGCATTTGCGATGTCTCTGGGAGAATATAATGTTTTCAGCTCTTTTCGAGTATCTTAACACTAGAAGAGAGAGGCTTAACTATTTTTTATGAGAAAAATAACAGAATAATTATTTTTTTCAGCACAAAAGCCCCAAAATAACAAATAATAAATGGGGTAAATTATTATTACTTGCAGTCTGCGGAACAACAATTCGGACAAACAAATAAAAATGTATCTCCCTTCAAAATGGAAACAACATGTACACAGGTTATATGGAAACAACATAACTAATACATATTGCGATATGTTTCTGCTAGTAAGTCCTAACCTTAGTCAGTTATAAGCTTAAAAATGGATATATCTGCTCTGTTGAGAAAGAGTTCTAGTTCATCCTAGGTACATAGCAAGAGAACAGCATACCAAGAATGAATCTGCATGCTTGATAAGGCATCAGAGACGAATGCAGCGAAGTTATCACCTTTTCCGCTTCAGATGGATTCATGTGCAGCTGCAAAATTACCCATTGTCAAAAAGGATAGATGCTAAATCAACACAGATGCAATAGATGGCATTCTACAAGAAAACTGGCATGTTCATTAGCACCATGACAGTTCCATATATTAAGCTAAACACAGATACCAGGAAGACACTCTGTAACAAAACTTCACATAATTTGGGCAGCTTGGTTAATGTTACGGAATAAACTAAGGATCCATGGTCAAAATAAAAGAATATAATCACACAAGAAGTGGAAAAAGTTGAGAACAGCTTGGGGATAGATTAATAAGGGTCAGCAAATGCTATTCCGACAGTGTCTTTCTCTGCACAGCACAGTTCTACTAGGCCCTCCTAATTCCTAAGTCCTAATAGATAGCTCAATTGCCACAAGCAGATTCCCAAATCTGAAATGAGGAACTTCAGGTTATCCAATGAATAAATGTGTCACAAAATATCACTAAAGCCACCCTGTAGAAACAGTACTATTCCCTAGCATAGAAATTACATGCTTTAGAAACGCAATGTCAAGACAAAAAACTTTTAATTAACCAGCATCTACGGGATTCATAGCCAACTTTCAAATGTACTAGAAGTCATTAAGGCGCTAACATAAAATGTGTTAGAACTCATTGAGGTACTAACACCTCACTCCTAAGCAATCAATTAACGTGCCCAAAACAAACAAATTAAGAAAACCATTAAAATTTTCAAATGTCCAACAAAACAACCAATCCGTGGCGAAACCTCATCTGACACGCATTCAAACGGGATCCCGTCACCAAATGCACAGAGAAGCACTGATCAACAGAGCACGCCACACACACTCAATCAAGTCCCCCAGGCAAACCATCAAAGTGCAGTAAAATCTGCATAACCTAGGCAAATCATCAACGGCGTGAGCACAATCAAGGCAAGCACAAGTCCGCGCGCGCTCTCCGAATCTAACAACACCGGGGCACCGAGAGCAAAGTGCTAAAAGCACGGAACACATGGAATTCAAGCTCTTCAACGAGGGTGTGGGCTGCGGAATGGGACCTGGATGAGGGAGCAGGCCTGCTCGATGGCGAGCATGGTGGCCTGGAGCTGCTGCGGATCGGGGGCGCCGCCGGGGAAGCCCTGCATGGTGGCGGCTGATCGCGCCTGAAGCGTGGTGGGCTCTCCGCGATCGCCTAGGGTTTGGCCGCCGGCTAGCGGCCACCCCGCCGGGCGTGGAGTAGCTGCGGAGGGCAGGGAGGCGGCGGAGGTGGAGAGCAGCAGGAGAGAAAGGGATGAATGGTGGCTGGATAGTTTTGCGGTTTTTGGTCTTCTGGGGGCCCTGGGTCCGGGTGCGGAGGTGGAAGTGGAACAGAGACGACGCAGCCGGCGTGCTTTGCTGGCGCTGTGAGCGCTGTGTAATCATCGATCCAAGTGCCAGCGAATTTCCTTTTTTTTTAATGCTCCCACTGTTGGCTTTGGTCTTGTTTAATTTTAAAAATTTTACAAAATAGACATGGTACTCCCTCTGTTTCAAATTATAAGTCATTCCAAGAATCTTGAAGAGTCAAAGTATTTTCAAGTTTGACCAAAAATATAGAGAGAAATATAAAGATTTATGTCATAAAATAGGTATACTATGAAAATATAACTAACAAAGAATATAATGATACTTGGTTGGTACCAAAAATGTTATTATTTTGCTATATAAATTTGGTCAAACTTAAAAAACTTTGACTCTCCAAGATTCTTGGAATGA
>Ga0182004_10001115_pt1 | contig 18929 bp, 9 predicted proteins | sample Sormic07211540_1_FD_120479 | JGI IMG/M metagenome (GOLD analysis project Ga0182004, IMG submission 120479) | Endophyte microbial communities from Sorghum bicolor roots, Mead, Nebraska, USA - 072115-40_1 MetaG | ecosystem: Host-associated > Plants > Roots > Unclassified | place: USA: Nebraska...
AACTGTCCACCACTAAATGAAGGAGAGAGAGACGAGGCGTGTGCGTCTTGGATGCCACGATGAATACGAGGCGAGCAGTGGGGACCATATATCCTAGAAATTGATTTATTTGGGGACAAATTTGTAGGTCAAAAATCTATTCTTTCAGAGACGGAGAGAGTAGTATAATTGCCCTCGAAATGCTCATTCCAGCTACCGTCAATCAAAAATCTATATCATTTTGCGTACTGCACAGTGGCCCTAATTAATTAAAGTCAGGTCAATGCCTCTTGCCATACTTTAGGGTAAAGCCTGACCAGATCTTATATATAACCAAATGACGAGATGGACGCGGTATCAAGCTCACCAATTCCGAGAATGGAGGAAGGCCAAACCATCGTGAGGTACGTGCATGGTGTACTATTCATCCTTGGTTCTTTTTTTCTTTTTTCTCTCTGTTCACAATCTCGATGCGAGTTAATTTGCCTCTTCTGTAAAGCTATGGAAAGATTAACTACACCATCAAAAGGTTTCTCCATCAATTACTGTGCGTTCGTGCATTGCTTCAATTATCCTTGATGCGTGCCTACCATGTGAATGAGCGCCCACCGCCCATGAGCGACGACATCAGTTTAATTTGCATCGAGGACAGAAAATGATATGGTACTGTAGTATCAAGAATGAAGATGGCGCAGAGTTTGAGTTCCACTTATCAAAGGATACTCTATAACCCTAGTTTGCAGATACATGAAAGAGACCATGTAGTAATTGATTTAATGTACTATGTTCCTCAGTGGATTTTATACAGTAACCAAGGTTTAGTGCATGATCAGGCAATATAGAATGCATTAGTCTAGACTCCAGATTATAATATCTTACTAGCTAGTAAACAAACATGGAAATATAAATGGTAATTGAAGAGAACGAAGGACCATATACAAACATGGACAATATATCATACTACCATTTTAATTTTCATTTGGACGAGCATGCCAGCATGCCTACAGAAATTGATGCTGCTTGAAGCTACTTATGAGGTCTCCATAGACCATATATAGTATACAACTCCTGAGAAATCTTCAATCGAGAGACAGCTCTTCTATCAATAATTTGCTTACACCAAGGTAGGGTTTTGTTGTCAATAATAAGCCCATGATGAGAGCGATCCTAGATTGGTTGTTGTCATGGTTTGAACAAAGCTCAAGGATGCCTCAATCAAAGCTTGAGCGATCATGTGACATATCGTTATCCTGTTATTGGGCATCCCATATTTGTTAACAACTTCTGTTTGGCTTAACTGCACGGTGAACCCACTTCTTTATCAACTTTGATCTTGTTTTTGTTTTTTGTACTTCCCTCTAGCATGTTTAGTCAGAATTATCAGTACCAAAGCCTTGATACCTAGCTTATATTTGTTACTCATTGTTAAACATACATTTGACAACATATATTACACTACTGCAAAATACCTACCAATGTCGGTTCCATACTAGCAATCGTTGTTGGTTTTTGAACCACCAGTGGAAAATCACTGTCAATTTTAACAACCGGCAATGGACATATGGCACTGTAGCTTTTTAAGCGACAGTGATAGCCCTATCGTCGACGGTCCAAAATCACACTTGGATTGTCATTGTTGGTTCTAGCCATAAACAACCGACAATAAAAGTCACGAAAAAATGTGTGTGGTTCTCAAGATTCGAATTATCAAGTCTCGCACATAGCCTTGTTACCATCTCAATTACACAATACTGTTATTTTAGCTTCACATTTATGAATCTTGTATTACATATTTGACTCTCTAATCAATCTCTCAAATAAAAAAATCAATTTAAAAGTTGTAGATCTTATCCATTTGTGTATGTATACAACTTTGATTTTGATTTTGTCCTTATCCGTGGTTGTTTAATAGTAATATAGGTCTGAAATATTTGGTCACATAAGCCATCTTAAAAATGTTGTCTACTAAAGTTTTAGGTCTCAAACGCTGCAATTTTTGTACAAAATTTATATTTATCTTACTTCATATGAAAAAGTTATGGATTTTTTCATGTGACCCAATAGATTTGCACTTCTGCTCATAGACACGAACTGGCAATAATATGCTGGTGGCAATAAGTGGTACTAAAAACTTAATTATTACTACTAGTTAGATTATCACTATCGGCACTGAAATACCCACTATGTCCCAAAAAAACAATATTAGTGTTGGGACAAGTCGATTTTTCAAAATTTAATAAAAATTATAAAAAATAGTATTATGTCTTTAACTATGTTATTCAAAATATATTTTATAGTTAATTTAATGATATTTATTTAGTATCGTAAATATTTGTATCATTGTGTAGATTTGGTTACCGTTGAAATCGCTCGACTTCTTAGAAAGTGAAAATTTCATAATTTTTTAGGACAGAGAAAATATGTTTTTTAGCAGTGCAAGAGATTTCTCTTTGGCATCGTTAAGCTTGGCTCAAATAGGCTCAGCGACCAAACTGACGTAAAAACAGTCATAATGTGATCTTGGTCCGCTCGGAGTTCAGCCCGAGATTGACACACTTCTGACTTCACCACAAGCTCCCCTTGTTAAAGCCTGGGCCAAAAGGACTGAACAATCCAAGCACGGGGAACTTTGAGCTTGCTTGACAGTCTTACACCAAATACGACAAATCATTTATTATGGATATAATAAATCCAGTGAAACGTCTATCTATGATAGTTATATACATGATTTGCTCTAAATTATAATTCAATTCAACTTTGTACTAAGTCAACCTTTTTATCTAGAGCTTTATTTGACCAATTTTATAGCAGAAAAACTTGCAAACATTTAGAACATCAAATAAGTTGATTAGATTCTTCATGCAGCATATTCTGAAGAATCTGTTTGAGATTGTAAATGTTAATATATTTTCTAAAAACATATATGGTTTTAATAATTAGAGAAATTTGACTTCAGATAAAACCAAGAACTATAATAATTTATAAAAGATGGACAAAAAAAGAATAATTGAATTCTGGCGGCCACTGATTTTTACCTCGCGCAGATAAGGAAAGGTCTTACAAGCTCCCACAACTGGGAAAAAGAACTCCTGAAATCCTTTGCCAGACGTGAATCCAAAACAAGGACAAAAGCTTCCCAAGCAAAGCAACACAGCTGAGCCGTTACACCACTAAAATCTGACAAATTAGCAAAGGAAGCTGAGGATTGTAGGAGTATATGCTTCTGATATATATGCTAATATATAAGTCTACACTGACAATACCATTACCAAACATAACATCGCCTTGCACGGTTACAAACGAGCTGCCCCCTAAATATATTATGGAATTAGTTTGAAATTATCGATGATGACCTTTATAAGTCTCGGCAGTGATTTTTATCGTTTGACCTGATTAAAAAGTATTATTTGCCTTTTGTCTCCTAGTGGTCATTGTTGCACTGTCGATTAACCCAACGAATTCTGTGACACATGCACCTTGGAATGTCAACCTCAACTCTCTCTATCCCTAAATAGTTCAATTTCTGTGTTTTAAGTTTAAAATGTTTTAAGACAAAATAAATTATAGAAAAAACAAATATAACACAAAATTACTTTAATTGACAAACTTTATTACTGCTAGTTTAAAACCTCCCTTCACCGCTCGTGTTCATCGTGGTTTCTGAGGGTGATAACCTAGGGTGGTTATAATCGATGATCCAACATATGATCTGGTGGTGATATCCCTTTCATCACCATTGATCTGACACCATCAGACAGTGAAGGTCTCTTTATTACTTCCTGTTTGGTGTATGATCCGTCCGTGATGAAGAGCTCATCACCATCGGTATGGCATACTCATCACTTTGTGCATTGTATAATCCGGCATTGATGAATAGGACATCACTGCCAATATGGTGTTTGATTCGGTGGTGGTGAAGACGACATAAATATGGTGCAACATTTGATCCGCCAGTGATGAAGAGCTCATCACCATCAATGGGCCGTTTAATTCGGCAGTGATAAAGAGCTCATCACAGCCAGTGCAACATTTGATCCAACAGCGATGAAGAGCCCATCGCCACTGGTTTATCATATGACCAACTATTTGTAGCATAATAGTTAATTTAAATGTGGCATAACAATTAAGAGCATTAGTTGTGGGATTGCATTGAAGACCACAACCTCCACCGGTGCATAAAAATGTACATCAAGTTTGAGCCACAAGTCCATTCCTCAAATCTGACCATAAGTCCATAGTTGGGAGATATAAAGAATCCAAGCTAATACAGAAATATGTGTGACATGTTGTTACCCGGTACACAAGATGAGCCGCCCCTTGATTAGATAACGGGCAGTGACTTGGTCCATAATCAAACCAGCAAGCTGTTTCTGAAGCGCATATATCTCAATATTCAACCATCTTCTTATTTGCAGGTTGTTTTTAGTGCTACACATTGGACACGCTTGTTGTCCATCTTACAAAAGGACCACGACTGACCAATGTTAAAGTGGGCAAGTCATATCCTGAAGACAGCAACAATGGAGATATTCGCCAAACATGAAAGGCCGCTCTCAAATAGGCTTACCTCATAGTCTACTTTTATTTCTTGCAAGCTTTTTGAGAATTTGTTTTATGCCAGCAGCGAATTATTTCGTTTTAAACTTAGATTGAGCGCATAGCTTATGAAAAAGATCGAATAAAACTTCTCTTTTTCTAAAAAACTATCTCATTATTGTTGGTCACCTCTGAAGTACGTGGCTCCATGTCCTATAACACAGTGTGATCGAAAAGAAGCAACAAGATATATGAAACACAGTTAAGACATGTATTGCAACACATGCACTCAAATTAGCTAGCTGCTTGGTCATCAGTTGACCAAATAACGGTCCTGGTCACGTCTATGATGGAGTAGCTATTTCCGATGAGTGTGCGCTATAATGCATAGTGAACATTGACAAAAGGGTGCTTTGTGATTGAGTTGTCATTAAACCCGAATATCCAAAAGGATCTATGTTTATTGCTTTTTTTGGTACTTGTCGTAGACCCTACGTGACATAAAATCGTGTGAATATAACTTGACCGAATCTTATATGACATGAAAATCCATTGGTAACATAGAGTGTTTTACTTACTTAGCATGTATCGTTCGGCGAGTTGGAAGTCAGAACAATTTTCAGCGTCGGCTCTATACCCCACTGCAGCCCGTCTACACTTTCAAACCGGCGGTGAAACATTATGACATAGTTCTGGCCAACAGATTATGAAAACCCTGCTGCAAAAATGAGTTTTGTAGTACTACCATATAAAAACTGTATTTTTCATAAAGTTCTTATTTGGTGTCATAAAAATTGGTACTCCTAGTTAAAAAAGTTCGACTAAAGGCAACTTTAGAAAATGATTTTTTTTAGTGACTGACAATGCATAGGCCGGGGATGAGGAAACCTATCCTTGGTGAAGAAGCTTTATTGTGGACAGCCTCAAGGTTACCAGGGGAGTAGGGTGAGTTGAGGCATGTCTTTAGCACAACTCTTGCTCGGCGTGGGAGCCTTTGTGGTGACCGCAAATCTTTGGAACCGGGGCAGACATGGTGACTAGGGGTAATGTTTTGTGCAACGAGAGACCATGTGATGTGTTGCTGCTCTTCTTGAGAATTTGCTTTGAGGCCAACTTCTATACTTCGCATTTACATTTTAATGTTGACTGTTTTGTACACCTTTAGCTTTGGAATCTATACTTCGCATTTACATTTCAATATTGAACGATACCACGCTCTCCTTTTCCTATTTGTCGGTAAGTAGAACACTAATTTAACCTCACTACTGTAGTCCGGGTTTGTAGGGGCGGCTAATGAGCCTCTATAGGGGCGGCTAAAGAGCCTCTATAGGGGCGACTAGCCCAGCCACCCCTACCACACCGTTTCTACAAATGGTCCATTTGTAGGGGTGGTTCTCTGACCGCCGCTACAAATCAATTTGTAGGGATGGCCGGTGTTTTTAGCCCCCCCTACAAATCTATTTCTAGGGATGGCGGTAATGTCAGCCGCCTCTGTAAAAATGATTTTGTAAGGGCAGTTGTAGAACGAGCCGCCTCTATTATTTATATTTGTAAGGATGGTTCAATCAAGAACCATCCTACAACGGATTTTCTAGTAAAAAATAAACAATATATATTCGAAGCTAACAACAGCATGTATACACATAGGCATAGGAAAAAGTCTACATAACCCCTCAAACTATCTAGGGTGGAATACTTCATCCCCTAAACTATAAAATCAGATATTGTACCCCCTAAACTTTCAAAACTGGTCAAAATAACCCCCTAGAGTGGTTTTAAAGGGTGGCTTTGTCTCTGTCTTTTTTATCTATTTCTGTTGAATCTTTGAAAAATCATAATAAATCACAGAACAATCATAAAATAAAAAATTCAATTCTGTTGGACTCCTGATAAGTAGACCTACACAATGAATATATAATATGGTATACTTTAGTACAAAGTTTTTGTTGTTGCTTTAAATCTATATTTTTCTATAATTAATAATAAAAAAATTTTATATGTAGTTGCTATGGTTTAATTGTGGTGAAATTTTTATGGTGGGCTCATTATTATATGCTTGAACTATGATAAAAGTTTCATACCTATTGGATCACATATAACTTAGTTATAGATTTATTAATATTTATGCTTGTTAAATCTATGCTTTATATTTAACTAAGTAATACGTGATCCAATGAGTATAAAATTTTTACCATAGTTCAAGCATACAATAATGAGCCCACCATAAAAATACCATAGAAACTACATATATAAATTAATCAAATTGAATACAGAAAAATATAGATTTAAAGCTACAGCAAAAACTTTGTATTAAAGTATATTATATTATATATTCAATGTGTATGTTTACTCATCTGGAGTTCAAAAAAATTGAAATTTTTATTTTATGATTTTTTGTGATTTATTATAAATTTTTAAAGATTCAGCACAAATAAATAAAAAAAATACAAAACCACCCTCTAAAACAACTCGAGGGGGTTATTTGACCGGTTTTAAAAGTTCAGGGAGTAGAATATCTGGTTTTATAGTTTAGGGGATGAAGTATTCTACCTTAGACAGTTTGGGGGGTTATTCCACCCTATAATTCAAATTCAAATCTGACCACCACATGTATACACATATGCAACTACAAACACAAGATCATTATATATACCATTATTAGAAGTCAAATTCATAAGTCCATCAATATTACATAGTCGAAATTCACAAGTCCAAACCATTCCACAAGTTATTAATGGCCTAGAGCTAGCCTTTCAGGTGTTGGTATTATGGATTACTATCTAAGTCAGAAGCTAGGTGATGGTAAATTCCTTTGTAGTACACAATCTCGTCCATTATGAAGTTGCAAAGCTCGCCGACCATCTCTAAGATCTCGTCATCCTTGGTCCCTTCTCGTGTATAACATACATATAGTATCCATAATGTAGTCTCCCAGGCATCTGCTTGGGGCACTATGTGTGTTTCGCATATGGAGATGTTAAGTAATGCTATTGACAGCCACATAATGGAGTACCAAAGTAAATGACACACCGCACATAGAGTTTTGACATACAACTTTTTCTTCCTTTCTGGATGACGCCTTCCCTTATGGTAATTGTCATAGTGCCTGAATGCCCTGTTCCAACGATTTTAACAAATGCAACTTATTAGTATCTCAAATTGAACCTTACTAGTATATATACGAACATAGTAGCTAATGAGGATTGTTGATATGTATACGTCATGAGAATCGATATGAAGTCTGAAGTCTTTGTATGTCGCTAGTTCAAAATCTGTTGAATCATAGACCTATGCCATGCTCGGTTTGACCGCGACGCCTATACAAATCCAGTGGTTGCTACATGAATTTAATCATAGAAGAAACATATAAGCTCTTTTGCATCAAACAATATCGAACAAAGCTTTAAGTAGAGAGTTGAACCTACTTGAAGTGGTATGATATATATATAGCAGCGTTATGTTAGAGATTTTTAAGCTACGGCAATGTATGCCGCGACCTTAATGATCTCTTTCCTTATTTGCTTCTCTCGGATGGCCTCTTTCTCCGTAACTGTCTTTCTAGTAGCCGGTTCTTTGCCATCTAGTTTCTGTTATTTAGGATAATTAAAATTCGTGGCTGCTATAGGTTGAGGGTCTACATAACCATTTTTCAAATTCCTTCGTTTGCTTAGTTTGAGGTCGATCGAACCCTGTTCAAAAGTTTTTATTATGTGATTCTATCTACTGCCTCTTGGGTTACATCCATGCAACATGCTCGTTTAGCATTAAGGAATTCCTGCTTTAGATCAATAGGGAAAAAGGATACTCATCACCATTAGTGTCCATAGCCATGGACGAACGTGTCACTGTCAGTGTTATTTGTGAAACAAGAGAAGGATACTCATCACTCATGTGAGAAAAATGTGGAACCGCTTCTATAGTTCTATGTTGTCCAATGGAAAGTCTGCTCAATTGGTTGATAAGCTATGGTTAAAATTATTATTCGACGATTTGTTCTAAAAGAAAAACATTGCTAAGTGACTTACCAATTCGACAGATAATCATAATCTCAAGCGAAAGAGCCCAGCTAGATTGCCGGCCGACGCCCATACTGTATACTATCACTCCGGTAATGGCGGGCGCGGAGAGGTGCGCCTCACGTGCGCGCGCTCATGCATCTCTGATTCTCTCACGCGTCTTGTTAGAGCACAGCGAAGCACCGTCGTCACTAGTAGGCAGGTCGCAGACCGTTTGAGAAGAAGGTTCCTGGCAAGTGAATCTTCTGCACTAAAATTGATTGATAATAAATTGAGGTCTTGTTTAGTTGATCTTAAAATTCTAAATTTTTCAAGATTTCGGATCACATAGAATCTTTAAACGCATGCATGGAGCATTAAATATAGAAAAAATAACTAATTGCATATAGTTTGTCTGTGGTTTTTCTAGAAAAATCTTTTGAGTCTAGTTAGTCTATGATTGGACGATAATTATCAAATACAAATGAAAGTGCTATAGCAGTCAAACCCAAAAAAAAAATCATAAACTAAACAAGACCTAAGGTCTGATTCCGATACTGTAGCAGAGTCTTAGGTGATGATCTCAAGGCGATACGTACGTGTTTTCCACTTGACGTATAGTATATCGAGGGTATCATACTCAACTGGTATATATAGCTGTGTGTTCAACGGTTAATTCTCACGCGTATGCTTGTCCAGGAATATATACTTTGGTTTCTACCGACAGCGCATTAGCCATATGCATATATGTTTATATACATACATATATAACCGGAACTGTAGCCCAAATGGGGCCGTGTGCATGTGCATAGTAAGGACACCTACTACGCATCATGTGAACCATATGTGTAAGCAGCATTTTCGACCACTGCATATATATTGGATCTCACAACGTACTTGCACTGTCGGTGGAAGAATGGGGTAACAGACTTTTGACTCAACGGGTGTTCAAATTAGTAAGGTCTTCATCTTATCGTTTATTAATGTGATGATATACAGCTGCCTTACTTTTTACATACATCAGTTTACCTCTCTGCGACCAATGCTACTGTTTAATTTCTCCTAATAACTTAGTACTGCGAATCGTGTTATTACTAGTACTAATTGAAACTACTTTCTCATTCAGACACACTAGAATGAAAAGAAGACATTTTCTGGAATATCTTTCAGAAAAATAAACATCTGACCATCTACTGACCATCGCTATTGGATAATATTTTCTTTTAACTGTTCACCTCTATCGTTTTAATAAAAATAATAACACCATAAATCTATATCTAAACTTCCACCTCTGACATTTGAAAAGTAACTTAAATTAACCCTCAAATCTGTCTAAATTATCAAACTCTGTTATTATAGAAAATAATTTAGATTAACCCACAAATCTGCATCTAAATAAATTAGAGAAAGCCCTTGTGTGGGCGAGTCAACACGGGAGACCAGCTTTCCAAAATTTTTGACAAAATGAGGATGGTAGCACTTTCGTTTGTATTTGATAAATATTATCTAATCATAGATTAATTAGACTTAAAAGATTCATCTCGTAAATTACAAGCAAACTGTATAATTAGTTATTCTTTTTATTTATATTTAATGTTTCATGCATGTGCCGCAAGATTCGATGTAGTAGAGAATCTGAAAAATTTTACAAATTTTTTTAGGAACTAAACAAGGCCTAAGCTGAAGTATATTCTCTCCGCCTTGAAATATAGACCTTTAATTCACCCCAAAAACCAAATTTTTTTCAAGATTCTCCGTCACATCGAATCTTGCGGCACATGCATGGAGCATTAAATATAGATGAAAATAAAAACTAATTGCACAGTTTGCCTGTAAATCACGAGACGAATCTTTTAAGCATAGATACTTCATGATTAGACAATGTTTTGTCAAATAAAAATGAAAGTGCTACAGTATCAAAATTCAAAAACCTTTTGGATCTAAACAAGGCCATAGTGCATTATGACTTCAAAATTTATATTGAATGTGACCGAAAATTTATACTGAAATATAATGCAGTCTATATGTTGACTAGTCAAGATTCGGTAGAGTTTGTTAAAAGGGACACCATATTTTAAGTAGAAACTCCTAAACTAGATATAACCAATAGATACATGCATCATTTGAGTGTTTCATTAAGTTGTCTTTAAATTTTTACAATACATGTATGAGTTGGGTAGAGAGATCGGAAGGGCAATTAATCAAGACGACCACGTGAGGATTCAACAAGGTTTGTACCCCCTTGGGTAAAACCCTACATCATAGGTGAGCCTGAGCTTGAGTGTGTTCTTCTCATTAGTTGGGAAGGTGTCCTGGGAGCAAAGGACACACCTTTTCACAAGGCAACGGGCCAAGCCTTTTACATCCAAGGCCAACCCGCACTCTGGTACTCACGCATGTAGCTCTACGATGTTACAAGGAAGCTACTGCTATGTTGTTCAATCAATCCTATCTACATACACTACCGGAAATCAAAACTTTGCCGAGTGCTTTTTGGTTTGCCGAGTGTTTTTTGGGCACTAGACAAAGAAGCCCTTTGCCGAGTGCCAAGTAAAAAATACTCGGTAAAAAACACTTGGCAAAGAAGCTCTTTACCAAGTGTTAAGAAAAAATACTCGGCAAAAAAAGCACTTGGCAAAGATGCTCTTTGCCAAGTGTTTTTTTAGCACTAGGCAAATAAGCGTCTTTACTGAGTGTTTTCTTTTGACAATCGACAAAGAAGCTCTTTGTCGAGTGTTTTCTGACATTCGACAAATAATTTATTCAAAGCACATTTTAAAGTAGTAAATTAATTCAAATGAAAATGTTTTCTACTATAAAATTGTATAACCACTTAAGATATACAGTTTTTGTTTTGGTCATTTCTTCATTCGACAAAGTGACAGTAATGTTGTTTATAAAATCTACATCTCTCTCATAAGTTTCATGAAACTACAAGAGATGTATAAAATTTGTCAACAATGTTAGAACCACCATATCAGATGAATAAATGACCAAACAATCAAAATAAACTTTGTAGATTTTGAGAAGCTATAGAATTATGTAGTTGGTAACTGTTTCATTTGAGTTCATCTTGTCATGCAAAACTACGTTTGAGTTTCAAAAATTCAAAATTCAAAATTTTTAAACGACCTCGGATGGAAAAATAACCTAAATAAACATTTTAGATCTTAAAAAGTTATGAAACTTTATAGCTGACTACTTTTCCATTTGTGTTCATCTTGCATGCAAAACTACGTTTGAATTTCAAAATTTTAATATTCGATTTTTCAAATGACCTCACATAGAAAAACAACCTAAATGAAAGTTGTAGATCTCGAAACATTATGAAACTTTGTAGTTGACAAATTTTTTATTTGAAATCATCTTGTCAATAAAAATTATATTTGAATTTCTTAAATTTAAAATTCAAATTTTATAAACGATCTCGGATGGAGAAAACTACCAAAATGAAAGTTGTAGATCTCAGAACATTATGAAATTTAATAGTTGATAATTTTTTTATTTGAATCCGTTTAGGGTCTCAAATAAACAATTTACGCTCAGTTGAGTATAACATATGGAGAACCAAAACGGACCGTAGACACATGTGACAGTGTGGTGCAGTTGTAGAGGGGGTTACACATGAGGGGGACGTCGCAGGTTCGAATCCCACCGGCCATATAGCCTTGTATAAAATGCCACGAGTTGTAACTTTTTGGGGTTTTCTGGATTTTTATTTTGTCGAGTGCTTTAATTTGTCGGGTGTCCTTTTAGCACTCCATAAAGCCTTTGTCTAGTGACCAACAAAAGACACTCAACAAAGAGCTCTTTTTTTGACAATGTACACCTATTTAAAGCAAAGAGCTCTTCGCTGATGTTTTTTTTGTCGAGTGGCCTTTGCCGAGTGTTTTTGGGGCTATACCGACTGCCTTGGACACTCGACAAAGCCACCGTTTCTAGTAGTGATAGTTGTATGCCACAAAGTGGTAGATTGTTGCGTGATGTGGTGAAGAAGAGAGTACTTGCATTGAGTCTCAGCACTAATGAAGCTATGAGGAGTCATGCTGGGTGGAAGACTAAATCATTGTTGAATCATGGGTGGAAGTGAGTTCAAGCCTTTAACTATACTCATATGTGTTGAAATGGTTCGAGTCTCATGCTCAAAGTTGACTTTCTCATCAAAAAATTGATCAAAACGAATTGGACAAAGACGGTTTCAACCCTTATGAAGAGATTTTGAGAAGAAATGACACATGAAGGTATTGAAGACTCAAGTGATAATTATATCCTTTTAATCTTGAGTATAGGCTGAGTGCTAACATAAGAGAAACACGTGATACAACACTTGCACTTGTTGATCTTGGGGCTTGTTGGTTGGAATGAAAAGCCTCTTAATAAGCTTTTTGGAATGTCTAAGATCATCATAAATGGAGTTTGAAATAAAAAGTTATGGTGTTCTTAGTGTGGCGAGCTCTGCTATTTTATACACCTATGGAAGTTCCTCGCATGCTGAAGTTCCATGCACAAGTGCAGAAGTTCCACACTCAAGTTCCACGCTCTTGGAGGTCCAACAACTAGTTTTTAAGGTTTGAGTATATACACCAGCCCCATGGCCCTTAGAGGCATTGTTGATGTTCTTGTGATTGCTAGAGCCTTCTAAAGCCTCATGAGATGTTTCCCAACCCTCTCTTTGTGAGGATTAGTGATTAGTGAAAAAGCTAAGTCTTGGGTTGAGAGCTTATGAATTAGAGAGCAATTAATAGCAATCCAAATCTTGAGCACTTCTTGGGTTTTATCAATCTTCCTTGAAGCATCTGTTACTCTTAGAGGGAAGTCTCCTAGATAGCTAGGCATTACTCGGTGAGCTCTTGAGCTTCTCGTGAGCCATAGGAAAGTTTATGAGGGTTGTGATCTTGCTGCCACAAGGGAAGAATTTAGCTAGTGGGGACGAGGAAAGTGGTTGAGAGAAACTCAGCACGAGCATAAGCTTTATGAGTTGCTCACCACCATATCAATGGAGACGTAGGGTCAAAATTGGAACCGAACTTTGGGGAAACAAATTTCTTCTCTATCTTTTTTGAATTGCAATATTCATTTTCACTTTATATTCTTGGTGCGTGTTTGTGAGTGCAAGTACTTTATGGACTTGCTACTAGACAAGTGTGGTTTCAAGTTGAACTTTATAGGCATTGCAAACCCCATGTTATTATGTTTTGTGTGAAAGTTCTATGAGATTATTGTGCAAAAGTTTTGCACCATAGAATTGCTTGGAAGTTCCAAACTCTACTAATCAATTGCAAGTTTTGGTTGCTACTGTAGACAACATCAAGGTCCTTTGATCTTTATTTACTTCCACAATATAAATCATCTATAGCACATAAATGTTATAAAAAAGGTGAAGAGATTTCGAGCACGTCAGATCCCTTAATCATAGATGGGCCTGAACTGCATCATAGACAGACATTTTGCGTAAGGGTCTATGATTTGACCATATCACAGATAGACAACTCACTCCTTTGTGATTAATCAAAGTAGAAACAATTATATGGCTCGTATGTGATAAGAATAATCGTAGACATGCATAATCTTTGTTTGTGAAGATAGTTAAGGGACCATCTATGGGTAATATGTCACAATAGGTGTGAGGACTCAATTGTGGTATATGTTCAAGAATAGACATGTTAACTAACCGTCTATGGTATTGTTATCACAAATGGTGTATTACTCATCTATGATGTGAGATAGTCATCAATCTTAAACTCTTAGACGGTTGTTTTGACCATCTATGATACTTTTATGACTCATCTCTGATATATACATATCATGGATATATTAGAGGCAATCATTAGATGCTATCCATCCATGATGTATCCAATTTCACAAATGGGCTATTGATTGACACATCCATTTTCTCTACTGGTCTACAAATGTAACCCTATGATTCTCGTGTGCGATTGTTTTAGCACAATGACATACCGCTCTTTGGCCCTATTTATGATGTGTGATTCCCATTAGAGATGAGGGTTATTGGCATCTCTAATCATCAAATGGCATTAGAATCACCATCAATAGAAATCATGCATATCATAGGAAGTTTTGCCATCAATAATGCCATCATTGATCGAATGCACATATTATTATAGAATCGCCACCAATAACAATCATGCATATCATGGCCAATTGACCCATCAAGCCATGAATAATACCATAGTACGTGCAGTTGGATGTGCGACCGGCACCATGAGCACGCAACACTTGTTGTGTCTCCAAGCATTGTAAAAGGGACAATAGGAGGTGCATAGACAGCCATGGTGCCCCATGGCCACCAGTGTTGAAGGTAGTGACATGTACGCAAGTGTGCCTTAGGACTATAACATTAGAGACTAGTATCATAGATGGAGATAAAAGAAAACCCATATATGCTGAATTCAAAAATACAGACAACAAAACTTGACCAAACATATTTCAATTGAGCTGAAATTTTGCACAAACCTTCCCTAGGATGTATCTAAGGCGTCCACAAAATTTGAGCTCCAAAAGGTCAAAGCTTGCAGGTCAGCCCAAAGAACAAGCTCTCAAACCTGTGTTTTCTCAACTTTTCCTCCAAGTGGTAGATCTATGTGCTTGTGAGGAATCTTCCCAAACCACTTGGCATAGATGTTCCAAAACTGCAGGAACTCAAAATCCAAACAAATGGAGAAAGAAAGTGGAAGGGAAGAGGAAAACCCAATTCAATTCAAACACACGAACTTGGCCAAGAAATTCAAAGAAAAGATTGCTCTATTTCTCTTCAACAAGGCCTGGCTCTTTGCCCTCTTATATTGATGAAGGTTTACACAAACAGAGGAACTCAACTCTCATTTCTGGATTTTTCTCAAGACTCTAGACTAGAAACTAAAAACTAAATGCTATAGGAAAACTAAAGTTGGAGAGATGTGCTGGTAAGGAACAGTCATGTTCTTATTTATAGAGCTATTATATAACCCCTAACATGCCCCTTAGATATTTTGGTTGAACCATTTAACCCAAGGCGCAAAATGATCCAACTTGAAATTCAAGCATATGACTCGATGCAAGCTTTGCGATGACGCCACGTGCCTCCTCCTATTCTCACTAGAACTCCAACTGGGTTTTGAGGCCTAAACCCGAAAACCTCCGCCTGGTGGTTTTGAGGCCAACACCACCAAACCGCTACTACACCACAACACCAAGATTAGCGATAGATGATCTGACGGCAAAATTGGTTACAGGAGCAAATGATCTGACGCTAAAAACCTATAGCGACAAACTTCTACTACCGGTGTAAGTCTTGCCTGTAAAAATCTTTAGCGTCATATAACACCTTTGGTGACAGATCATTTGACGCTCTGAAAATATATAGCGATAGAAAGTCTGTTACCAAGTTTCAGCGACAGATAGCCCATTACCAGTCATATACCGACAGATCATCCAACAATCCATGTATTTATAGCGTCAGATCGTTCAACAGGACAATATAAATATTAAAAAAATACAATGAGAAAACATGCAGCCCAGATTCAAGTTTCTGGTCCATCACATACATCACATGGACGTCCATACAAATAAACATACAATCTTGTCTTGCATAATACATCATCTAACATCGTCAGCTACCAAAAGATCACATGAATCCATACACAAATATTACTACTAGTTTGTGTTTGACATACTAAGGTTTGTGCACACAATCATTTCTATGAACTCAAAAACCAAAAGCAATGGCTTGTCAACACTAAAGCCTCCACCAAGTTATGTTCAGAACCATTTCCACCAAACCGCGTCTAGAGAAGCATATTCGCTACGTCTCCTCCACGATTTGGACACGTATCACCGTCGTTCTTAACTGCCCGATCAACAAGTCCTCATCATGCACCTCTACTTGACTTGGACAACATGGTCCACTCCTCCCCTCATGAGCACTTGCTTATTGATGCCTCCAATTGTCGGTCACCACAGTCAGTCTTCCGACCATCTTAGTCTCTCAATCCAAGCTAGCCTCACGTTCATTCTTCACCACTTCTAGTCCATCGCCATGGCTCGTCTCTATTTGACTTTCTCCATGCCCGTCAATCATCTATATGTGCTCTACACCTGCACACCAATATAGCCAAGAGATAACTGCACAACACTTACACAATGGTTAGTCGCCAAACTCAATCAAAGCTGATCATCTCGTGGCCCTCACTCGTCACAACTCAACATACAAGGGTAGCAAAAGGCTGCTGAACTGAACATGCTGCATGCATCAGCTTCCCCTGGGGCGGAGAATTTCATCAGCTGGCGCACTACAGTTTTACTGATCTGAAGGATATGAGATGTGTAATTGTACATTACGCTCCTGCTTTTATAGAAGCACTAGCGAGTATTGCCATGCCCTATGACTACTCTAGTAAGGATAGAGTCAAGTACAGCATCCTGAACTAACACAAAACCCTATGTACTAACCAATCAGTCTGCCATAACTTAGGAACAGCAAGAATCATTCATCAAGACGCACAACACCAACTCCAAACCGTTCCTCAAACAAATGTATGCCTCGAAGGCAAATAACTTCGGTCAGTTATATACTGATTACCCAGCTGGGTTACATGCGTACCGTCACCGGCTCACTGCTGTAACAGCATTTGTTAATCTATGAAGGTCAAACGTTGCCTCCAGGCATATATATGTACACATAACTCATGTCCATCAAAGGCGGTAGGATATCATGTCATACAATTATAAGCCTTTCCACCACATCATGTTATCGGAAGGATATTTTGCATGCATGAACTTGCCAGAATTTAGCAGAAATTCTATATATGCATGATGGATATTTAATAAATATCGTAAAATGAAGAGAACAACATGCTAACCCAGCCTAGCACAATTAGGTTCCTCTTAACGTTCCTTGGGGTTAAGTTCTCAACGTGACAGAGTTATATAGTACAGTGACTACAGTGCAGGAAATGTGTCTATCGATAGTTAGACATCTTTATTTATTAATCTTAAAATCTATTAGCCCAATCTCTTGAGTTGTTTATAGATGTAGAGTCGCGTGAGTTTGTGTGTATAGTAGTAAAGATAGGTGCATATATTTAAGCATCTGTGTCTATATATATTTCAAAACAGGAAAAATAAACATGTGTCCCAAATATTTCATAGTTATGTCCACCTTAAGGTTTTAGCCGCTTCTTATAGTTATAGTTATAGAAGATTTGGGCTAGCCCAACAAATAATAATTTCAAATAAATTTCAAAGGCTCACCCACACATGCATGGTATGGTAGGGGACTTTAGTACTACACTGCTACTCTAGAATGAGTGAGGCCAACTTAAATAGTTGATTTGTCTCCAACTAGTTGAAGCTATTGGACGTGAGGGGCATGGGATTCTCATATTAATGGTGATTGCTCTAATTGTGCGTTGGGACGAGACGTCGTTCGTCTTAGCATTTCCTTCTATTACTAGCATAGCACTGAGAGTTCCAGTTTTTCTTGGATCACTGCTAGTGTTAAGTCACACACGATATATGATGTTGTTATTTTTCTCAATATCCGAATCAATTTAAGCGTCACTAAATTGCTTTTATTTCCAACACTTATTTGATTGATCCCTTCTTCTATCTAATAAAGCGACAAACTGAGTATAGTTTAGCTAGTTGTGTTTTTTATAGTGGAACCTACCCGTTCAAAGTTAAGTCCTCGACATGACGTAAGTGCTTATATTTTTCTAGATTTATTCTAGAATTTAATGATAATAATCTCTCAGTGATAGGCACTTGTTGTCGACGGTGAAGCGCTCATTGTGACTTTGTCAATCTCAAAATTATCGGCTTGATCTTTCAAAGTTGCTCATAGGGGTAAGCTATGTGCTTGTGCATATATCCATTGAGGTTAGTATGCGTACATGCATGAGTATATGTGCATCTGCATGTGATTCCGAAAAAAAAATCTTCCGAGAGAACAAACCCATCAAGTGAGCATAAGACTGAAGCTAGTGAAGAGATTCACATTGTAAAACTTTTTCAGACTAGACTTACAAACGATTGACTAGACGCTTGTGTTATAAGCTGTATTTTTTCTCTTATAGTAAATCAGCGAACAGTATTGTCACACTCATATTTTAAAAACAAAATAGGATGCATAAAAGACTCATATGTGCCCTAGAAACAGTCGCACACATAAGTAGACAAATCTCAAATGTATCATTGCAGTGTTTATTACATAGCGGAACAATAATAAATCACATAGTCTTACACAAAAATAATATGAGATAAACAACGCTCTCGACGGAAGCACCACACAGGGACACTGTTGACTGGTTGACTTCAAACCTAATACTCATAGCGATAGTCCTCATTCCAATCATCATCATTAGCATAACCTGGGGTGTTGGGAAATTGCAAGAGTGAGCACATATCGTACTCAACAAGTAT
>Ga0182004_10001116_pt1 | contig 18928 bp, 15 predicted proteins | sample Sormic07211540_1_FD_120479 | JGI IMG/M metagenome (GOLD analysis project Ga0182004, IMG submission 120479) | Endophyte microbial communities from Sorghum bicolor roots, Mead, Nebraska, USA - 072115-40_1 MetaG | ecosystem: Host-associated > Plants > Roots > Unclassified | place: USA: Nebraska...
ATAAATATTTCGCATCCAGTGGCCGCGACGGCAACAGGCATCTGGCTTTTTGCGAGGGGATAGGGCTCCGCGGGTCGTTGGGTGGACGAGAGATTGCTGGCCCTTGGAGAGCAACAGAGGCAACGGCAGCAGCACGAGGCCACGACCACGAGCGATGACGTCCCCGCCCGCCCGAGCCCAGCCCGAGACGCAGACGGCCAATTGTTTTGCTGAATTTTTGTATTATACGTACAATATATACAAGTGGCGACTTCAGCAGGGCAGAGATCTCAAGTCACTACCAATGGCAATTCTTTTTTACTGACAAACAACATGGTAATAGCACAGAACAGTGACTTCTTTACTGGCAGTGCTCATGCAAGACGGAAGAAACGTCCAGAGCTGGACAGAGGCAAGCAAGACAGTGTTGCTGAATTGAAAATCGATTGACGAAGAATCGATGCCAATGGCTTTAAATCTGACCAGCAGCTAAGCGCCATCAAATGATACAGTGTGGCACAAACCGTACAAGTGTCCAGCGCTCGGATCAGCTTCTCCTCGCTAGGAATAAAAGACTAGCCCCACTGCCCAAGCCAACCACCACAAAAAGAAAAACTTGTCTGTCTTAAAAAAAAATCCGTCTCTCAAGAGGAATTCTCCACGGCTCAGCTCACATGTGCACCTGCCCCGTGCAACGCCAGCATTCCCCTCATGTACCGAGTCCTAGTCGTCCTGTACATCTCAAGCAAAGTCTCAAAGCTCTCGCACACGTCCTCATACACGACGCGCTGGCAAAACCCTGACTTGAAGGCTGTGAAGTCAGCCATGGCATGGTCAGGGTTAGAGTTGAAAGCCTCAAGCAGCTCTTCCAGGGCTCCAAAAATATTGCAGAAATCGATTCTGTCAACTCCTTGCTGAGGCAGGTGCCTGAGCCAGCTCATCCACTGGAAGGCTTCATCTTCTCCCTCTTTCACGGCCAACGTGATGCGCTTCAACGCTTCCTTGATGCTGCAGTTCTGATCGATCTTCCTCAGTATCTCATCGAAAGTTGACCTCTGGCTGCTTTGAAGAGCCTTCAAGTGAGTCGTTGTGCAGGTACTGGATGATGGAAGCTTTGCCGCAACCATGCATGCCTTCCTGAAAACAGGATCACTGTCGGAGTGCAACCTGATGGCCACATGCAGTACAATAGCAAATAAGGAAGTTTCCACTTTCCCCTTGAACTCGACAAATTGAGAATCTCTAAGCTGCTGCTTCTCTGTCCAACAATGAAGGGCGATATGTGCAAAACCTTCCCACCTGCAGCGAAGGTAATGTTTAGAAGCTGAAGCTCTAGACATGCACAGAAAGAATTCCACATCAATGCAAAGAATACTTACTCAAAGGGTGGCTCGACCTCAATAGCAAGGGTCAGATGGAGTGAGTAATCAGCGTATGCATTCACCTCTGATCCACCAACATCAGTGCGAGCCTCATGAACATAGCCTCTGGGGACGTACATCATGTCCCCTTCAAGTAAAACCTCCACTCTCCCAATGTTCTTGTCTAAAGTACCATCTAAAGGGTCAAACGGATCATATAGTCTGGGCAAAAGTGGCTTCGGATTAGGCCAAATCATCCATTTCTTGCTACCAAGTAGCTGCCAAACAAGTACACAGTGATCGTCATAGTGTCGGGCCAGGCCTTGAGATCTTGCAGGTGAGAAGTATATGTTGGCTCCTACAGAAGGCTGCCCAAATAGATCAGCCAGGGCAGAAGCTATAGCAGCAACCTTCTCAGACCGGAACTCCATGCCACGCAAGGCAATCGAATAACCATTCTTAAAGGCATGTTTACATCTTCCGATGAATGCATCTTCATCCATGAAGACTGCTCCATCATCGAAAAAATGCTCCTTGGTCATACATCCCCTTGAAGTTTGGTCATTTGGATCTTGTGTTCTGATGACTCTAATGTCTTGCCTGTACTTTACAGAATCACCCAAGGAATCATGAACCTCATGGAGAAATGAATTTATGTCAAGTTCATCAGAAGCAATAGCAGGGCAAGAAACAAGACCCTTTATTAATGATTCAATGATAGAATCAGGTGCTGTTCCAAGATTAAAAGCACTGTGCAGTGCAGCGAACACAGAACTATCCATTTGAGTGCTTTGTTTCCTCCTGTACAAATTAGGCAACTTCTCCCAGTAGGCCAGGACAAAAGTTTCAAAGTCGGACACTGCTTGGCCAAAAATACTTTTCCTGACCACATCAGGCTCTGGGCAGGCTGGAGAAGCAAGACCAATCGAAAGCCTGAAAATAGCCTCAGATATCTCATATTCTTTACTTTGAAGTTTATTCTTCCACATGTTGCAATCAGTTGACGATCTCAAGAGTTGAGTTTTCTTCCAGATTTTGTACAACAATGACAGAACGTTCCTTACTAGCTCCTGCTGTAGACTCTGCAAATTGTCAATCTTACAAGAGTTCACCAAGAGCACCATTGTGTCAATGATCAAGCACAGGATTTTATTTGCTTCTGTAGGACTTTCTGTAGACTCAGTGCTTCCGCTTTGGGCAAATCCATAAACAGATTCCACCTGACAAAATAGATGCCTACAGGAAGTCAATTTCACATTTTCACGTGATGAAGACATTCAGAAAGTACAAACATAATGCATCCCTTTCATCAATTAGAAGTGATTGTGATGCCTGCCTTCTAGTTACAGATGAAATGTTTACCTTTACCAGATCATGATCATATGACTATGATATACCATGTACTTACAATATAATTCGTTGTCAGCAGCTTAAGGTATAACACATGGCTCAAATAACTCTTGCTAATGCAAGGAATTTTATTAGTCTAGTTACAGACAAAACCTAGTTAGTACATAAACTAAGGTTCTAGCACACAAAATTTGGGTTTTGTGTCTAAGTTGAGAGACGAAATCATACCAAACAGCAAGCAAAATGTGCTTTCAAGTACAGTACAACGAAACAAAGGATACGGGATGTGGATGCTTACAATGTCCTGGGCAGAACAGGTGAGCCTGCAAGTCGCTCCCTGCCGACTGAAGACGCCGAGAGATCCAATATAGAATTACAGGCAGCCTCAATCACTCGCTGGCTTCTACTTCCTAGCGCCCTCGCCAGGCCGCTGGCGATGCCGCTGTCGGAAGCCAGCATCTCGCCGGTCTCCATGCACCGCAACGCTGCCGCGCCGAGCACCTCGCAGCTCAGCGCGGCGACAGAAGAGCAGCTGCAATCCACATCCCAGCACACATCGTATCAGAATGGCATGGATGCAATGCAAGGCACAGGGAGGGCGTTCCTGGCCTGCAAATTGAGGGCGGCCGGAGGCGGAGTTTGTGATGTACGTAATCGTACCCACCTGGAGGAGAGGAGGAGGGGGAGGAGCGCGACGAGGGAGCCCGGGAGAGGGGAGAGCGTCTGCGGCGAGCGGGAGAGCACACGGCGCAGGAGGCGGGCCGCGAGCGCAGCGGGCGGGGAGGAGGAGCTGCTGGTTTGGCGGGTGGCTCGGGCGGCGGCGAAGAGGATGGGGAAGACGTGGCGGTCGAAGGAGGCGGAGGAGAGCGAGGGCGCACCGGCAGCGGCCCTTTCATCGCCGCGCTTCTTCCTCTTTCTCCTCTTCCCGCTCCGATTCATGGCGTTCGGCGGGTACACGCGGGCAGGGGCGGACGCGGACCCACCTCTACAGCAGGGTGGGGGCGTGGGGCGGCCGGCGGCGCTAAAACCTTCCTCGCCTGCAGCGCTCAGGCTTGGCGCAGCTGTTTGGGCCGATGCCGTGACGAACGAGAACCCAAGAAGCTTCTTTGCCTGTTGCTTCGGCAGTTGGGCTAGGAAGCAACATTTGGCCCAGCTACTGGCCCAATTGACATGAAGTCAGTGACTCCAAGTCCAAGCTCCGCCAACGAAGGATTGTAGAATTGGAGTCTGATTGATTATTTGTATTTGTTGGCCTCATTTGGTTCCCTTGTTAAATTTTAACCACCTAAAATTATTTTAGCTACTCTTGAGTGACTAATGAGACTAAACTATTTTAGCTCATTTTTAGAACCAAACAGGCCCTCAAAATCTTATACAGCATATCTAAGCCAGTATAATAATTTGTATGTAGTGTTACGTCCCCAAATTTCTATTTGGTACTACAAAATGTATTCTTTTGACAAGAACATGTTAATTCAATAATTGTTTGTATTAGTCTGCGTTAAACCTTATACAATATAATCTAAATCAGTGTAAACATATATTAATGTCATATACTCTGATTGATTTTACCACGCAGCCACTCATCTGTAGGTGACGCTGAGCATCATTCCAAAAGGCACTTTGCAGTAAATTAGTCTGAATTAACAGCTCGAGCTGATCGTCAAAGGTGGGCGGTTGAGATATGGCACCTCATTAGTCACTAAACTAGTACCAAATTGGTTGTACTATATATATGCTAATATCGTATTCTCGTGAACTTTAACAATCATCACTGTGCATGAGACCTGTTCTCCGTGCTCGCTCTTTGCAAAGCTAGATCTGAATTCTGAACGAGTGCAGTCAGCACGTCTACACCACCAACCCCAGCGCCTTGCCTCTCCCATGCGAGAATGCCGCTGCTACTGCTATATATGAATACCACCTCCTCAACTCAGTGTTAGCAATGCACATGTCTCCTACTGTCCTGAGTCTCCTGCTTATGCTTCCTCTCAACTCTCAAATCCAAAGTCTCTGGATTCTTGAATACCAATTCCATTTTACTTTACTCTTGTTTTACTGTACTCTTGTTTTTCTTATGTGCTATTTCTTGGAGTTTATTTGGTAGTTTAATTTGTCACAGACATTTTTTTGTTTGGACTTGGCCATTGGAGGACGATGATGGAAACAACGAAGGCTCGCTCGCCGAACCTAATATGGCATCTAAAAAAATGCCTTGACGATCATATTCGTATGTGTACTGAGTTCTCCATGCTCACAGCTTTCTTTTTTTTTTCCGTATTGAGTTTATGGCTGATGAGAGTCTGACTGATTGTCTGCAAAATCATTCTTGGCTTCAAGTTCTTCATTCTCGCGTCTGTAACTTCTATTCTTTCACGCTGAACAAATTCTTGCTGTCTGGCGCCATATATCACCAGACCTTTCGCCCTTAATTTCTTCCAGATGAACAATCTTTTTAATAATTGGTCGAGATCAACAATTGTGTTATTCGACTCTGCTTTGTCTTGCTCTTCCAGTCCTCTCTTTGGTAATGTTCTGCTCCCTCTCGTCACTACCCTACTGTTCATTTCGCAAACAACGTAGGCCAAAAAAAGTGAAGCGTATGATGGGCTAAAATTTAGTCAGAGTAGGTGACGATGCGCATGATTCGAAAGGCGATATGCACTTTTTTGTTCTTAATTAACCGCTCGAGTTGATCTTCAAGATATGGCATGCCATCAGTCACTAAACTAGTAGTCTAGTACTTCCATATGCTTACAACTTGGACTTTAGCAATCATACTGTTAGCTGATCGAATAGTTAATACTATATCACTGTAGTGGCGCGTTTTCCATGCCTGTTCTTTTTTCAAAGTTGGAGGAGTACAGTCAGCACGTCTACACTACACCTACTCTGCTCAACGCCTTGGCTGCCAAGAATGCTTCTGGTAGCTTAGCTTGCAGTTTCCTGGTGCTACTGCTATATATATTAGAACGAAGGCCCCTCAACTTGTGTCTTGCTCCGATCCAGCAGTGAAACACCCTCTTTCTGTCTGTCTGCTTATCCCAGTGTCACCTGATTATGCTTCCTAGAGCTCTTCCTCTAGCTCTCAGTTCCAAAGTCTCCGTGCTTCTGGTTTCTTGAATTATGATTCCATTTTTTACCATGCCTATTTTATTCTCCTTTTTTTAAATCATTGAAGTTTATTTGCCACAATCATTTTTGTGTGGGTTTAATTGGAGGACAGTGATGGAAACAACGAAGGCTCGCTCGCCGAACCTAATATGGCATCTCAAGTGCCTTGATGATCATATTCGTATGTCTACTGAGTTCTCCATGCATGCTCAAGCACCACACACCCTCTTGGCTTTGCACGTTCTTCCTTCTATCGTTTTTTAACCGTCTCTTGCATACAAAGCTGTGTTCTTCCTTCTATCAGTTTCACCATAGCCTGTTTGGAACTTTGGATCTCTTGCTGCCAGGTATCACTGTCAGATCTTTTTCGCATTTGTCGGAGATGAACACTTGTGGAAGATTTCTTTTCCAGAACACTAAGACATCGAAAGTTGCTCCTCCTGTTTTAAATTAAAACTTTTAATTTCTTCTGAAACTGCCAATTCGCAAGTCCACGTTCCTTTCTGCTCTCGCCTTTTAGTGGAGGAACTGCAGTTGTTTTAGCGATCTTCAGTTCAGATTACGCAGACTTTTCTTTTTAGTTTTTAAGGCAACTAAGCGTCGCTTTCGATCAAGTCAGACAACAGTTTTTTTGGGCTGTAAACTTGGAAAAGCAGCACCCGGCACAAAGTTAACCACATGAAATTTGAATCCTACTAGTTCAGTAGCATACCAGTAGGACTGCGGGAGTAAAAAGAAAAAAGAAAACAACAAGATATATACAAAGTTCAAAAGTACTTTCTCCTATGTGACTATGTCATAGATAGTAAAAGCTATAATAAAAAAATATGATGACTTGTAACTTAGAATGAAAAGACTAGCATTTAATTACATATACTGCTGGGAGAATTCCATGGTTCACCGATGCGGCAAACTTTAAATTAAGCATTTTTATGTTGGTCCCAATTTCATAATACTAAGTTTCCTACTATAATATACATTAATTGACACAAATGATTTTCTAATAAATGGTTGCAAAATTACTAAAGTTAAGGTGTGTCAAAAATAATACCAAGAATTTGCACTTAATAAATGAAGGAAAAAATTATATAAAATATTTAATTTGTAAACTCTGTGTGACAACCTTGGTCATGCTAGATTGGTATTCCCTCTGTTCAAAATTATAAGTCACTCTAACTTTTTTAGAGAGTCAAATAATCTTCAATTTGACCAAATTTATATAATAAAATAATAATATTTATCCAAATAAGTATTATTAGATCATTCATTAATTATATTTTTATAGTAATATTAATTTGATGTCATAAATCTATGTGATTTTCTTTATAACTTTGGTCAAACTTAAAATGTTTCGACTCTCAAAGAAAATTAGAATGGCATATAATTTGGCACGGAGGAGGTACTTGGTAGTATATATGATGCAGCCTAGACTCCATCAATAATTCATCACCAAGCAAGGTGTACGTAAATTTACATGAAATATCTTTTTTCGCGATCTAGCCTTAGCATGACTGCATGATTTCCATTCCCATTTGATTCCTTAAAATTGAGAGAAATTAGAAAGTAATGTAATAATAAAATAAAAGGCACTTTCTAGATTTTTGGTTTTAATTCATGGGATCCAAACAGGTAGCCATGACATGTTGGTCCATTTGGTTGCATAGGAATGGTTTTGTTTTTGAAAATAAAAAATTAATTTTCATTGCAGGTTATCTATACAATCTCCCACCGGCTCCATTCGTGGACTATCCTTTAGAGGTTAGAGTTATCTTGATATAGTTTGTGACGACATTGCGACAACTGGAATAAGTGGTTAGAGTCATCTCGAGGGATATCTTTACCTAGACATACGGGTGACAATCTAGTGTTAGGATTGAGTGTCATTAGAATATGTTCAGGTTTTTTATTTCTGTAGTTATATACTGCCATTCAGGTAGAGGCTATGAGTTTCGTTCCAAAGCCATATATCAACTCGACGTAGAGCTCTTTAGATACAATAAAATCTTTCTAAAAAAAAGCCTAGAAAGGTACCCCCACGACCTCAATAAAAAGAACAGACGACGGATGAAGGCTCGATGTCATAGACCGATGAAGGCTCGGGCTCACGGTGTTTTGTTGTTTGGCCGGTGCCCGCGTCATTTTTTTTTCGATTGAGCTCAAATGTAATGCAACTTCTTGGAAGTTCCAAACAATATAATTCTTCTGGTTGACAGATGACCAGCCTAGCGTGGACGGCTGTGGGTCTTCTGGAAAAAAATTCCCTGCAACACCGCCGGCCGGACAGGAACTCGTTGCGACACCGCATCTCCGCTTGACACGTGTCCCTCTAGCTTCATCGGCGGAGTCATAAATAAACTAAACTAAACTCTACCCCACCTGCAAACGCCTGTGTCTATCTTGTTCTGCTATAAATTAGGATAGGAATTAGCGCAACATTTCACGCCCCTCCGAAGCACCATCCATCGATGACGACGTCGGCGAGCGAGGTCTCGGTGTGCTCGCACCTGTTCACGGTGAAAGGCTACGCCCACACCAGGGGCATCGGCGTGGGCAGCGCCATCGAGTCGCCGGCGTTCGACGCGGCCGGCCACCGCTGGTCCGTCGCGTTCTTCCCGGACGGCGACGAACAGGACTCGAGGGGGCACATCTCCGTCTACATCAAGCTCGTCGGCGGCACCGGAGACGCCACCGTGCTCTACGGCTTCAGCCTCGTCGACCCGACCGGCGCCGCGCCGGACCCGGAGGCCTCGAATGTTGCCACGTTCCGGAGCGGAGCCTACAGGGGTATCGACCGTTTCATGGAGCACCAGACCTTCGAGGCGTCCCCGTACCTGCGGGACGACTGCTTCACCATCAAGTGTGTCATCGGCGCCGTCAAGGGGCCCGGTCCGCCGCCGCTGCCGGTGGCGGCCTCGGAGCTGCACCACGATTTCGACCGACTTGTGGTGGACGGCGGCAGTTCGACGCCGACTGAGCAAGCCGTGCTGCTCTACTCATCAGCAAGATAAAATAAAATGAAAACATGTATCTGGCAGTTCATTGCGCTGTAACGTAAAATTCAATGAGAGTCAAGCAAGTGGAAAGTAGTATACTGACAGATACATTTCAAACCAAGGGACAATTTTATCGTGTTTTTTTCCATCCACAACAATACAACACTATCTTCTGACCCAAACATCAAAATCAAACTAGGGTGAAACACGGCCAGCAAACTTAGTGTCTAACCTAACATATATATAGGGTACACACATTTCCCAGTTCAACCCATCGTCATAATACAAGTATCCTACCTTTCTCCATTCAACCTTGGAAAATCAATCGAGGCATGTATATCATAGCTCACACCACTGCGTACAGTAATTTTATTGCTATGCTTTAAGCGTATCCGCTACTACCTTGCCCGCGCAAGAAGCGCACAACGACACAAGTTATGTTGTCACTGCTCTCCCTCTTGTAGGCCTCTTGCAAGAGCTTCTTTGCAGCCTCTTCTGGGTCCTGAATGGATCTGGTCATCGCGACAGCTTCCTGCATGACAAACATTGTAAACAGGTGGTACTGAGCACAAGGAGTGCAGCAAGACTGCAAGAGGCTGTCAAAATATTCTGAAGCTCTGCATTTCCTAAAATTACCTCGTTAGAGACAACATCCCACAGCCCATCACTTGCAAGGATGAGAAACTCAAGTGTGTCATCGACAGCTTCCTCCTATCACAGGATTAAATGTAATCAGTAAGTCAAAATCTTAGTATAGATCATTAATACTAGTACTGCAGGTTTAATTTTCAATGTAACCAATGCATTAGAAAACACATTCATCAATTTTTTTTTAAAGAAAAAACAATTAAATGTAATCAATAAGTCTTTGGTATAGACCATGACTTCTATTGCAGGTTTGTGTGACCTCAAAAGTCAAAATTGATGGAATTACGGAAAGCATTCATGCTAACATTTATCACCAAACACCAAGATGGCACACAGCCAACTAGATGCATGCAAACAATAAACCATTCCAGTAAGATCATTAATACTACTATAACTCTCCTATCACAAAGAAAGTCCTCAACACAGACACACGCATTTTGTAAGGAAAGTAAAAATTATATCATCATGTCCAAGACACGTACTCGGATCTCCGGATCCACAACTACATATTGCTTTAAGAGTTTGTCACCAAAAGCTCGCGAAACAGCAAGTACACCACCAACACGCCATGTTCCTATAGAACAAAAGCATGGACATTAGGGGGAGAATCATATATTCCATCAAGAAACTTTTAGGAGGAAAATGCGGTGATTGGCATACCTGCCCACATCACGAAACCTCCAGCCTCTTCAATACGCTGCCGCTCATCAGTTTGATCAGGCTTGTGATCCTTTGAAACAGGGATAGCTGCAAAAGCGAGCAGAATGCATCAAGTTAGGAAAGTGATCAAACGGTGTTGCCAATGTTGAAATATCAGCCGGAGACTCAACTCCTAGCTTAGCAGGACAAGGCAAACAAGGCCAGAATTCAGACCTTAGCAATGTCTCAAAAAGCATCATATTGTATTATCACCAAAATCTAGAAGAAAGCATGCATTCTAGCAATAAAAGAACAAGCAAGGTTAAAATTCAGACTTGACGAAATGTCTCCAAAACCTTCATATTGTGGTATCACATAGACTCTACAAGCATGCATTAAGCAATGAATGAAGCAAAAGGTTTGCATTCTACCATCATCCTTTTCTTTATAATCATGAAGAGACTTAACAAGGCCAGTTACTAATAGACAATATCAAGAGCATCATAAAACTTAAAACTATATTAGTACAATGTAATGCACTACTGTACTTGTAGTAAATTGATGGAAAACCACTGGAGATTGTACCTTGTTTCTATGTTCTATTTTCACTAAAGAAGTTTTAGATGAAAACAAATTGTCTTGGGTAACTACTACGTAAAAGCAACAAGGGGGTTTAAAGAACAGGCACATTGAAGCCTTCATTACCATTTCCTTCCCTGCATATGATAGCCCTAGAGTCACCAACATTTGCGACAAAGAGACGATCACCAACAAGTACAGCAGTTGATGCAGTCGACCCACATTGATTTTGACTACTGTCAGATTCTAAGAATTCACTGTCGGTGCTTTTATAAGCATCATCTGCAGTAATACAAACATGCAAAGCTCAAGTTCTCATGATTGTGTTCACATAATTTAGCAACTGATGTTAGTAGAAAAAGGGAGCAAAAGAATACCTATAGCAACCTTAGTATCACTCATGAACTTTGGATGACTAACAAGATTGTTGAACAAGTTTTCTTTAACATACTCTGCTACTTTAGCACCACCATGACCTAAACAAATAAACCATGGTCCATGGGATCAGAAAGAACTGGGTACAGATGAAAGTTACGCTCAAACTATCTAAACTAAATCATGCTGAATCGAGAGAAATCCATACCGTCAAAAACTCCAAAAAGACCAATTATCTGACCGTCAACACAGTCAATTTTCGTCTCATAGAAGTCTTCCATGGATGCCCTTTTACCAGGGGAGCTTGCATAGCCATAGCTAAATTTACCATTCTGGCTGGCAGAAAAATAAATGTGAGACACTGAGCAGATAGGTAATACAAATACAAAATAATGTTCTAATAAGTCAAGCTACTATCACAATACCCTGGAGATCCCAAAGTATAACTTGTGCCGCCACTTTAATAACTACAGTTAGGGTATTTTGAAAAGCTATAACTGGATGAATTCTAGCCATGTAGAGCTACAGCAAAAATGAGCTAATGCCTAGCTCTCATTGCAAGCTGGTACAAGTTCATAGGTCGGGTGACACAAGGGCCAAATTCATAGAATAACGAGATTTTCTAGCAGCCAGCCAGCAGAGCGTATTAAGTATTAACTATATATTATCGATTAAGGGCCTGTTTGGCAGGGCTCCTCTCTGGCTTCGGCTCTGGCTCCTCCAGAGGAACCCTGCCAAACGTTTTTCTGGAGAAGCCGCTTTTAAGTAAAAAGCAGAGGAGCCAGAGCCGTTTTGGCGAAGCTACAATTTGTGGCTTCACCAAAACAGCTCCAGAGGAGCCTCTCGTGAGGAGCCCTGCCAAACAGGCCCTAACTTGGCTGATCTGAATTGATGGAACATATGACTGCTTAAATATTCTTATGCTATCATAAAATCCAATTTGAGATGGCAACTTTTGTTTGCAACACCACATTCCCGGTAAGATGAACATAACCTGGTTTTTTGTGGGTACAATCCCAGTTTGTAGCATTGATTTATACTTTTGCCTTGTGAATGCAAGATTCAACCATGATTCAACCATGATTAAATGAAAATATTTGAATTTGAAGAGATTTGAGTTAAATTTGTCAATTTGAAGGCCATGATGTTATAATAGCAAAGTGTTAATGTTTTGAGAGTCGTTATAGCCAAGCAGATGTTTGGAATCCTATTATAGCGAAACCCACACATTTGGGATCCTATAATAGCAAATTTCTCCAATCACCCAGGATCATTTCAGTTCCGAGGTAAAAACACATAAACACCTGGCTGCTCCTAACGTATTTCAGACTACGCATCAGGGCCACAGTAACGGACGCGAACCATCACATTCTGAAACTAATCGCGACCAAAGCTGAGACGGGCGAGTATAGGACCACCAAAGGACTTTACAAATCGAAGCGCCCACATCACAATTCGAGCAGAGAGAAACCACAAACCAAACAAAAACGAAAGCAAAAACCGTGGTGCGGACAACGAGAGCAGTTGCGAGAATCGTTTCACCACCTGAGGCCGCCGCCGCTGACGGAGGACCCATCGGTGGGGTGGCCGATCACGGAGCTCAAGTACCCCATCCCACTTGGATCCCCGGCGGGGGCGAGGAGCCGACTCGGATCAGGCAGCGGGGAGCCGCGGATCGGCCCTCCAGCGCGTCAGGTTTTGGGGGATTTTGGGAGGAGCGGGGCCGGAACCGGGAGCCGGGAGGGGAAGACGAGACGACGGGTTTGGCACATTTCAATGGACAGCGGAGAAAACTTCTGCCGTTCTGCGTTTTTGCGCTTTGGCCCCTCGAAGTTTGCGGAGTTTTCTGCTTCTCGCTTTTGGAGGAGGAGGTGCCGTGCGAGCTGCGAAAGCGAAGCCGACCGAGGTGCTCTTTTCACGTGAGCGAACATGGCTTCGCGGCCTCCGCTTCGGCCTCCGCCGTGGGCCTTCTGCCTGCGGCATGATCCTTCGAGAACATCGAGGACGGATGGATCTCCGCGTGTCGCAGCTGGATTCGTCTCCACGGCTTCCGCCCCAGCTCAGAGCTCACCCAGCTGAACCTGTTCCGTGTCGCCGCCGTCCACCGGGAACTTTGGGCGGCGCTCGCGCAGCTGGGTCGGAACTCCGAAAAGTCCCAGCGGTTCAGGTTACTCCCGCTGTCCCAACCCACCGTTTTTTTTTTGGAAAATATGCAATACAATCTACTTTTTTCAAATATGTAAGTCATTTCAAAATATACTTATATTTCAGTCATTAAAAAATTAATACTTGGTATGTGCATCCATATATGTACTCGCATATTAAAGTTGAGATTGTAAATTCAACTAGAAAAAAAAATCACACAGAAATAACAAGTTCTATATGCATTTGTATTGCATGACAATCCACGATTTTTGTCTTTGTAGTGCACATGTACATAAAATTTATTGTTCTGTATGATTTTTTTTTAGTTTAAATTTGCATCTCAAATTTGCTTGTGAATACATATATGGATGCACTATAGATGTGCCAAGTTTGTTTCTTTAATGGTCGAAGATATATTTGAAATAGTTTGCATATTTACACCTATGATGTAATTTGCACTACATATTTTACCTCACATATGCATCTCAAAACGTACACTGAAAAAAATAGAGCCACAATGTCGATTGTAGATTGATTGATCATCCAATGCGAATCAAATGCATTTTAATCAGGGACACTGTATTATCTAGTGGTCTCTGCTTTTGCACTTGTGTGTGTAACACGACAAACTTTTCACACTAGAGCTATTTATACCCCTTTTACGGGCCATTGGAAGGGTGTTAGAGGTTGGAAAAGCTACATAGTTGGGTTCTAGACATACTTGAATACCTTTGCATCAAAGTGCTTAGGAGAAATTTAAGGCACTGATACTAAGAATTTCAATGAATGCTTAATGTCAATCTTAAGATATGATATGACTTGTGGATGACACAAGGACAAACGAGGGTTTCGATAATGGACCACGATTGTGATGAAGAGGAGATAGTACTTGCATTGAGTCAAAGTACATACGCGCATACTCAACTCTCTAAGAGCACACACATACACCCTATCTCTATAGGCATATATGAAAATATCTTGACATCTCAACTTTTTTCCACGAGAACCAATAGCTAGTTTGGTACCATGTCCCATTATGATATGGCACCACTACCACATCACACCATATAACAAAGACAAACAATACACTTCTCACTCCATAATAAATACAATTCTAGATTTAGGATAAGTCGATTTTTTAAGTTTACCATATTAGAGAAAATGGTATTCATATTTATATACCTTTAATATGTTTACCGTAAAAATATGATTTGGAATTAATTGATTGTTACTTATTTAGTATCATAAATATTTACATTAATTTATATAGATTATATGTTTGAAATTTTGATTCCGGAAGAAGTCAGAATTGCATTTATTTTTTGAACGGATGGAGTACTTATCTCTAGATGAAATAAACAAAATCTAGTTGAATCGAGTGTCACCTGTAACCAAATGACGCTACAAAAGTAGTATATATATCACACTAAACCCTATAGATAGATACTAACTAATATTGGCCCCAGTGTGTTTGCTCTCAATTTCTCGAACTATGTGGGGACACGACGCCCTCAGCTGTAGGAATCCTTCGGTTTGCTTGACCAGTTCCCAAATATACTCCGGCGCGGCATATCGGACGCAGGCGTCCTGCAGCAGCTGGCCGCCGTACCTGACCGCCATGCACAGGATGTCCGCCACCGTGAGCGGCGTCACGAACGTGCAAAGCCACTCCTCGCACCTGAGCTTGAGCCTCTCCACGTCGTACCTCTCCGCGGCGAAGAGCATGGCCGCCACCGTCTCGTCCGTCGGCTCCACGTAGGTCATGTCCGGCAGCTGGTCCGTGTACACGACGTGCAGCAGCGCCTCGAACGCGTTGGCTGTCATCTCCTCGTCCTCGTTCTGTATGTTCCGCCAGAGGTTGTCCTGCCTGTCGTTGAGCTCCCGCACCTGCTGCCGGAACACCCGCGAGCGCGCCGCGAGCACGCACGAGTGCGCGCGGAACGGGGTGCCGCCGACCTCGTACGTGATGTCCGAGCACTCCTTGCTGTTGAGGAGCCAGAGGAAGGCCGCGGCGAGGTCGTCCGGCGGGACGGTGATCGTCGGCTGCTCCGCGAGGAGCGGGCTCGGCGGCTTCCCTCTGAACACGCCGAGCCTGCACCGGACGACCAGGCGGTCGTCGTCGCGGTCGCGGCGCCTCATCTGCTGCTGGAGGTCCGCAGCCGCGCGCTGGAGGCCCAGGTGCTCGGCGTTGCTTGCGTCGTTGGCGAACGTCACCCTCACCTTGGCGGACTTGTTGTCGTTCCCTGCAGCGTTCACCAGCTCGAACGTGAACTCGGCCGTCGTCTCAGGCTCGCCGGACTTCCCGCGGGCCAGAAAACAGGACACGCTGTCCCTGCTGCCGTCGTCGTGCCCGTTGGGGTACACCTTGATGTACCAGTTGCTCCCGCCGACGCCGAACTGGGCGGAGCGCACGCACTCGCCGCACTGCAGCGACGCCTTCTTCGCCGAGAAACTCGCGATGGTGAGCGTGTGGGACTCGGACACGATCTCCGGCGCGCGGGTGGAAGTGGAGCTGGAAGCCCCCGTGTCCATGTATGGCGCGGAGCGGTCCATGGCAACGCCGCCGCCAGCCTTGCGGTTGCGGGCCATGAATCCCCACGGGAACGCAGACGGCTTTGGCACCACCGTGGCGTCGACGCTGAGTGTGCACTGGACCGTGAGGGTGTCCGTGTGAAGGCACGACGAGGCCTCTATCTCACGCCTTCTGGCGAACTCGACGTAGCCCTTGCTGTGGCCGTGTTCGCGCACCGCCAGCGTGCTCCTGGCGGTGGCGTCGTCGAAGACGGTGTACCGGCCGGTCCCATCCAAGATCGCTACCGTGAGCTCGAAGCGACCGAACGCCTCCGTGCGGCACTTGACGAAGACGGCGACGAAGTCGCCCGTGTCGGGGCTGAGGCCCGCAGGGTATACCTTGAAGCGCCAGGAGCGGCCATGGAATTCGAAGGGCTTGGACTTGAGCACCCCTCCGGCGGACAGCCGCGCCGCCGCCTTGGAGTACTTTAGGAACGGACAGTCAAAGGTCTTCGTCGACAACATCTTGTTTTACTTTGGTGATTGACCAGAGAGACACAAAGCGATAAGATAATAAGGCCGTGCGCCGTACGTGGCATTATATATATAATACGCCAGATATATGGCACGGAAAAACGTGTTGCACCGTGTCTCGACGTACGTATAAACTATAGACTATAGAGGTAGTAGAGGAACTCCGCGTATAAAGGGGCGTACGAGGAGTCCATGGCGAGCCCGACCCGTACGTGCGTTTCTATATTCTATCCCGCTGATGGTGCCGCAGCACTTGTGTACGTAACTAACCAACAACAAGATACTATATTGACGGACAACTAATTAATCTCGCGTCGTCGAGTGCAAGGGTCCCTAGCTAGCTAGCTAATACTAGATGGGTTCTTGTCTCTCGGCCGCCGGAGACGGCGGGCAGGCGGCATCATCGGCGTCGAGCGTGTCCGGCACCCACCAGTTCACGATCCGGGGCTACAACGCGACCAAAGGCATGGGCGTCGGCAAGTCCATCCTCACCCGGTACTTCACCGTGGACGGCCGCACGTGGTTCGCGCGCTACTACCCTGATGGCTACAACATGGAGACGTCAGATTTCATCGCCTTGTACGTGCAGACGCTCTACAAGCCGCTGTGCCGCCCCGTCCGCGCCCGCTTCACCTTCGAGCTCCTCAGGCCCGACGGCAGCGTCGCCTACGCGCGCCGCTCCGACCGGCCGTGCAACTTCGACATGCGCTGCAGCAGCTGGGGCATCCGTGCCTTCGTCGCCCGGGGCGACCTCGAGGGCGCGGAGCTGGGCGTCCTCCACCAGGACGCCATCAAGGTGCGCTGCACCGTCGAGGTCGTCAATAGCCAGAGGAAGCGCGGCGGCGGCCGTCCCCGGGCCCCCGTGGCGCCGGCGTCGGACTACGCGACGAACGCCATCAAGTTCCTCAGCAGCGGCACGGCGCCGCCGTTCGACGTCAAGTTCTCCGTGGGCGGCGTAACCTTCGAGGCGCACGCACTGGTGGTCGCGGCTCAGTCCGAGTGGTTCGCGGCGGCGCTCTACGGCCATGGGGCCGGCGAGAGGTGGGTGGAGGCGGGGCTGCCGTGCATATCCATCTCTGGGACGACCCCGGAGGCGTTCCAGGGCGTGCTCCACTACGTCTACCACGACGCACTGCCGGAGGAGCTGATCAAGGCCAAGGGCGAGGCCGTCATGATGCCGCAGCTGTTCGAGGCCGCCGACATGTTCCTCATCGGGAGGATGAAAGCGATATGCGCCATCCGACTGCGCCGGTTCATCAACAACGACACGGTGCGGAGCATCATGGAGCTGGCGCAGGCGCACTCCTGCGAGGAGCTGCAGCAGGCGTGCCAGAATCACTTGGCCCGCCGTCGTAGACTGTAAGCGAACTCCTGGAAGGGTCTCCAGTTTTGTAGTAGAGTACTAGCTAGAGTCTGAACTCAGGCCTTCCATCCATTATCTAAATTATTAAATTACCAGTCCTCGGTTTTGGGGGCATTGGTGTTTAATCGTCTCTAGGGATCTATTGATTGGTATTTTTCTTCTTCTGATCATTCATGTAAGGTCAGTCAGTTTCAAAGCATCTCCAACATTCCTAAATGAACTTGCTATTTCTTGTTTATTTGGCAAAACTAGAAAATAGTCACTCTAACAGTTTGGTAAATGGGTTGCCATTTTTTGGCACCTTGCTATCCAGCAGCATCGCGCGTCCATATTTGTCAACTTGCTATCCAGCAGATTAGTTGATTTTGGTTGTTAGTTGTGGGTCTTCTTTTTAAGTTTATGAAGCCTAATTGCCAAACTGTTGGAGATAGAAGAATTTTCACTTGCCATATGTTTTAGTAACTTGCCAAATCACAAGCTAGATTTGGCAAGTGAGTTTTATCAAACTGAAATGAGTTTCATCCCATGAAACTTCCGGCTAATTTAATGTCATGAAATTTCTATTGAAGCTAGCCCAAGGGCAATCTCAGTGGTGTATTGATAGTGGTTTCTACCTCTACTAATTATCTTGTTAACTAAATAATTTGCTAATGTGATAATCGATTTATTACTAAGAGAGACGGAAAAATTGAGAAACCGAGGACTGCTCTAACCTGCACCCTCGTGCGATGCTGCCGGCGCAGCCTCTAAGCTCGCGGCCACCTCGTGCTCCCCCTGCATCCTTGTGACGACATCCTCCTTGCGACTGGCATTGTTGTGTGTCCATGGATTTGCGCTTGTGCCAAGCTTGCCGGTGGATTATTTGCGATTGTGCCAAGCTTGCCGGGAATCCACCGCGTCCAGCCATGGACGAGCAGCCCCACACGGTCCATCAACCACCTCAGTGTACCGCATGGTCCATCCTCGCCCGTGCTTGCTCAGAGATGGTCGCAACGACAAGGGGCTCCAACTGAGAGATGTGCTTGCTGCTTCCACTCGTGTCTGTCTGTATCCTCCCATGCTCGCCGACTGATATACGCAATCCTCTTGCAGGTCGCTACAACCCATGATGGGTGGTTTTCGTAGTTGTTAGGGCCTGTTTACATTCAAGATAAAATTTTTTTTTGTGTCACATCGAATATGTCGGAAGGTTGTCGGGAGGGATTTTTAGACACTAATAAAAAAACAAATTACATAACTTGTCAAGAAAGTGCAAGACGAATCTATTAAGTATAATTAATCTGTCATTAGCACATGTGGGTTACTGTAGCACTTAAGGCTAATCATGGACTAACTAG
>Ga0182004_10001117_pt1 | contig 18918 bp, 12 predicted proteins | sample Sormic07211540_1_FD_120479 | JGI IMG/M metagenome (GOLD analysis project Ga0182004, IMG submission 120479) | Endophyte microbial communities from Sorghum bicolor roots, Mead, Nebraska, USA - 072115-40_1 MetaG | ecosystem: Host-associated > Plants > Roots > Unclassified | place: USA: Nebraska...
CATGGTTTGGTGCAAAATTACTTCACTTTAGTAATATGTATATGTATATGATGATGAGGTTTTGACATTATTAATTTCTAACCGGAATACTCTCTGTTAGCTGAACATCTACAGCCAAAAATGCTTAGTCTGGCCCATTTGGAAAAAAGGAGAAGAAACACTTTACTGGAGCTATGTGATGACCTATGCTATGACTATCAATTTTCTTTTTGTATATATCTGTATTCAGGGAACTTGTAAGCGAAGAAACAAAATAACAAGCACGCTCTCTTCTTGTAAAGTTCACCATAATTAGTAACCACCAAGCATCATAGTATTTTTGTTCTCTCTCTCGATGACATCTTTAAGCTGATAACTTGACGATGTAATACTTTGTATGCATATCTAAACTGCAGATTGATCTACTTGAAAGTTGCAGCTATGGATGATGGACTCAGTGCAAAAGAAAGGATATGCTTTGTAAGTGATCTTAAATGAGAATCTTGCCACACTAATTGGTACTTACATGTTTCAATTCGTCTCCTGAGATTTCTTTAGAAATATTAATTATATTGTAAGTACCTGTTAATTGCATCTCTGAGATAAAAAAACATATATCGTTGGACCAATAATATGTCACTATGTGATCAAGCACTGCAACAAGGATTGCTATTTCCCTCAGAAAACAAAGGATTGCAACAAGGATCGCTATCCTGCTACTTTTCTCGTTTCATTCTAAATTCAGTCGCTGATAACCACTGATTATTTATTACCTTTTTTATCATTCATTTTTCTACTCCCAAATCTTGTTAGGCATTTCTAGTTACGAGATGGAAATATCTTTTTGGTTTACTTGCAGCTTAATTCCATGATGGATCTTGGAAGCGATGTTCAAGTTCGTGCTGCTGGAGGTCTCCTAGCCATATTAGACAATGAGAGACTTCTTGACACCATTGAGCAGATGCAAGGTGGAGCATCCATTGCAATCGATTCTGTGGTACAGATCTCATTTTATCCTTTGATGATATGAGATAAACCGAACACACTGATCTGTTGAGATTTAATTACATCTTCTGTCGTGGGCAGTAAGCTGGGCTTATGGTCCCGGACAGCAGTATGTCAGATCAGATCTGACCTGACACACTGCTGCCCTGGCCGGCAGGCCCATAACCAACAGACTGCCCATGACATCTTCCAGCGATAATCTAGTTTGTAACCAACATAATTATATATATATTCTGGAAATATGGACTGAACACATTTTTAACAGGTTGGCATTCTCCTATCTATTTTTTAGTTAGCATTGAATGCCTTGACTTATAATCACAGAGACAAGTTCCTTAAACTCGATGCAACTGCTCATGAAGCACTACAGATTTTTCAAGTAGATAAACACCCTAGTTACATGGGAATTGGAAGGGCTAAAGAAGGGTAAGAATCTTTCATCAAGGATTCAAGTTTTTTGTGGTAGCTTTTGGCTGGCGTCCAATTTTTTAATAATATTGAGAAACTGCAGGTTCTCAGTTTTTGGCATGCTCAACAAGGTAAAAAACCTCTTTCTTTATTTACTTCTTTTCTGCAATGCACTAACTGTGTTTTGAATTTAGTGTGTCACGCCAATGGGAAAACGCCTCTTGAGGTATCTCTTACCTCTGATAATAATGAGTGTAATAATGATAAGCCAAATCTGTATTAACTATTCCTTTTTGGTTTCAGGGCATGGTTCCTACGTCCTATAATTGATATTGATGTCATAAATAATCGCCTCAACACAGTATCCTTATCCACTTTTTCAATTCTTGATGCCCACTAGGCACCATTAGATTTCTGTACTGTTTTCCTAGAAATTGCAGATAACATTCTTTCTTTGCTGTGAAGAAGTAATGTCTGCATTGCGTGAGACTTTAAAGTCTGTCAGAGATGTTCCCCACATGCTCCAGGTTCTAAGTTGGCAATACATACAAATTTTAATGTGGTGTTATTTGTACCTTCTTTGGTTGTGAACTTGTAGTACAATCATAACCCCTTTAGGCCTTAATATGTCAATATGTCATAGAAAGACCGAATATCAATTTTTATAGCTTTAATTATGCCCTCTTTATGGAAAACTGGCCTCAAATTATGCTTCTGAGTTTGTTGGGTCTTGTGGTAGTTTCACCCTACACTTGCTCCCAAATTGTTCCATGGTCTGATATTTTTATTTTACCCACCCTGTTCTTGCTATAAATATTGTGAATTTAGCATAAGTGCATAACATAGTACGCATCTTGTTTCTGACAATGAATAGTGAATGAAGACATTGTTTTTGATTTATAAATGGTAAAAACAAAACCTGATATTGTGCCTATTCTTATAAGCGTCTTCAAGCATGCTGATTCAGGTTTAGAGCTCTTAATACTCATGCCTGATATTTGTTTTTTCTGTAGAAATTCAACTCTCCAAGTTCCTTCTGTACAAGCAGTGACTGGACCACATTTCTTAAGGTACCCCAAAAGTCTTGTTTCGAAATACCTACATTTTAACCAGAAAGATAGAAACACGTCAGATAGAAACACGTCTTTCTAGATCGTTAGTACTTTTATGCCTTGCATGCTTGTGCAGTGCAGGACTAATAGAAAACTTAAATGAAATTCCCTGGTGTCCGCGAGTAGGCATAGCACCAAACCATGTTTGTTATATTACTTATTTTAACAGCGTAAATATTAAGATCAGTAGTTAGAATTTCTGGCAGGAAATACCTGAAGAATTTCTCATGTGGGTCTTTTGATTATTGCAGTATTGCTTCATAGCATTCATCATGCAACATGTTTTGATTAACGGTGTTGGGAAAGTAAGATTATCAGTCATAATTGGTGCATGGTTTTTAGCATAATTGCTATGCCTATTCCTCTTGTCAGAACTTCTAGTCTTCGATTATGTCAAGCTCCTCCATACAACTAGAGTACATAGGACAAACTGTTTGGTTTCAAGGGAAGTGGAACTTGGAATCAGGACTCAATCACTACAACCATGTGCTTTATCACTATCAGTGTCAAGTGTACATTGTAGATTTTTATTTTTAAATAAACTCATCATTTTAAATGAGTTCTTGTTTTTGGCCTTTCTCCTGCCTAGCAAGTTTACTGTTTTGCATAAACTTTGACTGAAGTGTTATATATTAAGTATGCACATCTGTGCCATCGTAAATCTTTTTCTGTCTTTTCCCCATTTACTTATTGGTATATATACGTTCCCCCCTTTTTTCAGTGCATTTGCTCTCTGCTACATATAAACAAGATTTTTGAAGTAGGAATATCAGAGCATCTGGCGATTAAGTTGCAACATATGAACATTGATTTGATTGGAAAGGTATCAGTCTCCAAGGGAGAACCATCAGTTCCACCAATCCAATATTGAAATTTGGACAAGTTTCATGTGTTTATTGTATCATTTTCCTCATCGTGCATCCTTTATGTTTTCAGGCAAATTCTTCCATTACAGCAGAGTTGGATTACGTGTCAGACCTGGTCAGTTCAAAACTTAGTCAGGTTTCATTTTGATTTGGAAATATTGCGACCTTTTATTTGTATGCTTGATTGAAAAAAATGCACAAAAGTACTGATGGGCACAATAAATGGTTTGACTGCAAAACTTCTTAAGCATCACTTATTTTTTTTATCAGGCGGTGTAATGACCAAGTCTTCTCCTGCTCTCTCTCTAGAGATCTATGTCATATCTTATCTTGTTTTGTGCCAGTGATACATGCATCATTACACATTATACATGATGAACTTCTATAGTGTGATTTTTGGGTACTGTTAAAAAGTTCATGACATAATGATTTGTGAAACTTGTTTCTTCAGGATTTAAGCCTGAACAAACATTATACGCTTCGACGCATTCTTCTATTAGGCCCAGTCCACTGACCAAGCGCTTGGGTGTCAAATTTGGTCGACACTTTGTTTTTGACTGCAAATAACTAAGTGCATATAAAGTAATGATAAATATATGACGCCCTCAGTATCCAGGCCGTTGCGTGGGATTGCTAAGATTCGTTTTGACGGCAGGCTGTGACAGTCTTTTTTCCTCCACCACCTTCTTCCTCGCCTCGTATTCCTCCGCCCCTGTCCGTACCTCCCGTGTGAGCGCGCGCCTCCCCCGTGAGCAGTGTGTCCATGACTGGGCATGGTCCTGCGCTCGAGGTCAAGCGTGGTGTGAGAAGCCACCAGTTGATCCATGATTTGTTAGCCACAGCCAGGAGGAGACAGGGAGGAACAGAGGAGGTCGTGGGGGAGCGGGCCATGGCTGGCGTGCGAGTTGTCTGCGAGGAAGCCAGGTGGTGAGGAAGAGGAAGACAGCTCTGCTTTCTTCCATCTGTTTCAGTTAAGATATTCGCTACAGATGAGGGTGCCAAAGCCGCTCCCATAAAGTAATGAAAAATAGGAGGAAAAAATATGTAACAATCATTCTTTTGTTTTTCTTTTTGTCTCTGTAACATTTGTTATGTACGTCTTCATTTTAGATGTTTGGTTGGCCAATGATAGCTATCTGGTTTTTGCCAAATATTTTGGTTCCTGCTACTGTTACAATTTTCCTTTGTGTGTTGAGGCATTTTTCTGGAAATGGCAACTCTTTATTGCTACTACTGATGAATACTTAGAGCTTTTTATGGAATGTGTTTTTACCATCTCATACACTGTTAATTGGTAATCATGTCCTTCTATTATTGATAGGTAGTTGGTGTGATTGATGTTCAACGGGGTAAGGAGAAAGGCTATGAAACCGTGGTGAAAGAAGGGTTATGTGATGAGGTCAGACTTGCTTTTTCCATCCTTGAGTTGTATTCTATTGCTTCTTCTTAATGAAATGATACACAAGACTCCAGCATCTTTGACAAAAAAAAAGTTCTATTGTATAAAGGCTCTATTTGAGAAGAAGTGTGGAAAATCCCTGCCTCTTCTTTCAATGGTGGTATTCTTTCTGCATAACTAGAATGTATGTGGTTTTACATGTTGCTGTGAAATGCACCATAGAGGCAGATGTTGCAGGTTTATGTTGTATTTTATTATTTTAACAAAGAGTTAAATGCACCATAGGTCCATTAACTTATGTGGGTGTTTCGATTAGGTGCATCAACTCTAAATTTTGATTTCCGAAACTTTTTAAGTGATTCACTGCAGGTCCATACACCTTCGTTTGGGCCTTAGATTCAACTTCCGGGTCTATAATCTTTTTAAGTTGTTCACCACAGATTTGCTGAGCTCAGGCCGAGCCCATGCTTATCCCCTGCCCGCGCGCTCCTTTCCACTCCCTCAAGCCTCGCTACCACCATTACCGGTCACCTAGCTCCCACTACCAACGCTGTTTCTCGCCTTGCGTTTCACCTCTGTCCTAGAAATGAGCTCTATGAACTCCGTCTCTGCCTCCTCTACCCTTTGCGGTCGTTGGACACGCAGAAACTATGTCGGAGCTCCTAGCCTGCTATACTGCAGCTACCATGGTTGAGCTTTAAGCTCGCATGGGTCACCATTCCCATCGGTGTAGGCCATCACTGCTTCAACAAGTGCACGGTTGAGTCCTCCGCAGTCCCCTTGTCCCGCACGCACACGTTCGGGGCAAGTCTATGCCGGACCCACCATTTCCACTACCGTCTTCTACCTTCTATACTTGTCGTTGACCGCTAGACAGGCACACTCATGACTGACCTGCTGCTAACCTCCATCCGAAAACTTAAAACCACCCTTGCGTGCCCAGGTGAGTGCTGAAGCTCGCGGTCACATCCATTGCCGCTGACCGCGCTGACGAATGCTCTCTTGGCTGAATCCTGCCCTTCCCTGCCATACTTGTGCCTATGTTGATTTGGGGAAGAAAGAAGAGGAAGGAGATGACTCGTGGAACACGCGCACTGCCGTGCACCCCTACGGCCCTATGCCTCACTCCACCGGGCCTTCATCACGTGCCACTGTCCCTTGAGCTCGTGCTACTTGCTGGTGCGCTCACCATCTTGCATGCCACATGCTGCCACTAGAGCAAGGAAGGAGAAGGGAGGGAAGAGGGGCTATTTGCAAAGTTCATGCCATGCTGGCTGTTGACTCTGCATGCCAATGTTAGATCTAAGAGTCAAGTGAAGGGGTATGGACCTGCAGTAAACCACTTAAAAAGTTTACGGACACGGAAGTTGAATTTAAGGGCCAAATGAAGGGGTATGGACCAGCGGTGAACCACTTAAAAAGTTTATGGACCTGAGAATCAACTTTTAGAGTTGGACTTAACTGAAACCCCTGCATAAGTTAATGAACCTCTGGTGCATTTAACTCTTTAATAAATGATTTTGTGTTTATCTTGCCATTGAAATACCTTTTTGTTGTTGTTGAATTTAACCCCTATTGCCTCAATTTTAGTTTCTTTCACCAAGTTTGACGATGGCATTTCCAAACATAGCTTCTGTCTTTCAAAATAGGTTATGCTTGACATTGTGCATGGGAAGTTGCTACATCATTTATCATTGTAGGCTTGTAGCAACAACTCTTAAGTGTGGTGGCAAGATGAAATTTGCTGACTGTTGACACTGTTCAATGGCCAAGCCTTTGTATTTCAAATCTGAACTGCCACAGGAAAACCATTTGCTTGAAATATTTGTATGCTGCTATTCATTTGCTTTCTCTTGTATCACAAAACAGGCATTTCTAGACTGTCATTTAGCTGTGATAGAAGTTATGGACACACTTGTATAATTCAATATCTTCTCTTTATATTGAACAGCTGGATGAGCTGAGGATGGTGTATGAAGGTTTACCTGACTTTCTGGAGCAGGTGATAGGTCTTTCAAACTCAAATTGAGTTTGATACATTGTCTTTAAGTATTTATTCGGTAATTTCTGACAGTTCAATTGCTTCTAGGTGTCAGATAATGAAAACGCTTCTTTACCTTTCTCATTTGGATGCAGAATAGCTCCACTAGTAGTCTATGTACACCAAATAGGTAGGGCTTCCTTATCTTTAATAAGAACTCTACTCCTTCTTTTTCCCCTTTGATTTGAAATTACCTAGCCTTCTGTTATGTGAAAGTTTTGAGTTACTATTATGTGATCAAACTTAGCCTGTTTCCTCCCTATTTCTTATAAAAGTATTCTTCCATCCATCATCTACTGTGCTACTCTGTATAACAGGGATTCTAACTAAATCCCTTAAACTTCAACGAAACCCTATTTCGTAAATGCCTATCTACCTTAAGAAGTTGAATAATACTAAATCTGCTTGTTGAATTTTATTTTTTGGTGCATGAGACATTACTTAAATTAAGCTTGTTCTATAGTTCTATACTTAAGGTCAATGCACATAATTAATCTTCTGACCTCGATTTGAGGGATGTTTAAATGTAGTCTCACTTCGTAATAGGTTGGGATCATGGTTAAGCTGATGATCTTTTATACTATCATCCATACTATGTTCAAATATTTGATGTCATTGTTTGCTTTAAGGAGATAACAGCTTGATTTTTTCTCCGTAGAAATTTGAATTCTAAACAATTAACATAGTTGCCACTAATCCTGGTATATAATTTATGTGTCATGATTTCTATATCATCACATTTGCTACTTCCAGGGTACCTAATGTGCTTTTTTGATGAGAAGATTAGTGATGCCTTGTTGGCAGGACTTCCAGATTACGAATTTGCGGTATGCGGTGTCTTTATCCCTTTTCTAGTTTAATTTTTTTTGCTTGGCAATAAATTTGTTTTCATCAGTTTTCAGACGAAGGTGAGGAGAGAAGGTTCTTCTATCATACCCAAAAGACTAGAGAACTGGACAACCTTCTTGGAGATATTTATCATAAAATTCTTGGTAGCTTCTGTGCTCCTTTTACCTTTTTTATCTTGTCATACTATTGTAAGTTCTTCATGAAGTCCTACACATGATCGCGGTGTATTTTATTCAAGTAAAAGTTCAGGAATCTATAGTCTCTATACAAGTCTATATATATATATATATATATGCATGTAAGGTTATCTGCACGATTTAGGGCTAGAAGTAAAACAAAATGGCTGGAGTTTGTATAATTTAAGTCTATATCTAGTTGATCCCTTTCCTTTGTCAAAGTCAAGTTTATTTCTATTTTCTGCTTTCTGGACTATTAATCCTGTTTGGGCCCACATATGGAGGACCTTTTTTATGCTTTTGAAAATGTATTAGAAACTCACAAAGTCACAAACATATTTTGTCTCATAGCTGTTCATATTTCATACAGACATGGAGAGAGCTATCATAAGGGATTTAGTGTGTCGCGTCCTTCAATTTCTACCTCAACTGACAAAAGCAGTGAACTTTGCAGCAGAACTTGATTGGTATGTATGCTTTTACTGGGCATACAAATAGTATAGAACATCTTACTGACAGTACATCGGTTAATGTGTTCTTCTTGATTCTGTTACATCAGTATTTTATCATTAGCAATTGTTGCTCGCCAAAACAATTATGTGAGGCCCATCTTAACTGAAGATTCAATACTCGAGATACATAATGGCAGGTTAGTATTTATTTTGTTGATTTACAAATTGCATGATAGTTAGCTAGTCTTTAGTTTTACAATGTCTACAACCTAAACTTACTCCAGTAGCATTTAGACATGCTTTGCAGGAAATGACTGTTGATACCTTTGTTCCGAATGATATCAAAATTCGTGATGCAGGTGAATAGTGTGCAAGATTTATGAACCTTCATTCTTTTGGCACCTAGAATTGTTGCAAAACTTCTAACATAAGTTTTTTTTTTTTAATTTAGGAAGAATAAACATAATAACTGGGCCCAACTACTCAGGAAAAAGCATTTACATTAAGCAGGTAATTTACTTTTACAATACTTCCTCTTATAAAAAACAAATTATAGGAAAGATCAATTTGCATTGGATACCTGCTTTCAGGTGGCCTTGATAGTTTTTCTTGCTCATATTGGAAGCTTTGTTCCTGCTGATTCTGCTATTGTTGGATTGACAGATAGGTTGGTCTAACATATAAGCACTTTCCTTGTATGTCACATGGTTTATATGTTATAGAAAAGATTATGTATTACGGTTGCAGACCAAAAAGCATATGTATGTACACACATGGGTTTGGACCAAACCTTGACATGCTTAAGAATCTTTTGCAGGATATTCTGTGCAATGGGAAGCAAATCCATGACAACTGAACAGTCAACTTTTATGATTGACCTACATCAAGTTGGAACAATGCTTAGGTATCGTGGTAGTGACCCTGAAGCTTGTAGTCTCATCTTTCAGCTGTAGGTTTGATGCTCAATTTGTTTTTCAGGCATGCAACATCCAGGTCACTGTGTTTGTTGGATGAATTCGGTAAGGGCACTCTAACGGAAGGTAAAAAGTGTGACCACAGTAAATCTAACTCCTTTCTATTTATCCTCAACATGGCTCAAGATTACATGGTTTGTCTTTCTTTCCTGATTATTTGTAGATGGCATTGGTCTGCTTGGAGGTACTATCAGTCATTTTGCAAACTATGATTCCCCCCCGAAGGTTAGATAGCTTGTCTTGGGAAATGTTGTTTTAGAAATTCAATCTGATAGGTTTGCCATTCTGGTCTTGTGGGCTTCCTTTCAATCCTTTGGATTTGTGAACTTCATTGCATGATTTGCTTAGCTCCAATTTTCTGCATTCTATTTGTTCTTATATTTTCCTCCTGATTCTTTTCAGTCCATTTAGTAAATTGATTTGATTTTCTGCTTAAGTGGAGAATTGAGCTGTGAATGTTAAAAAAAAACCGACTTAAACTAGAAAGGCAGATTTTAGAAATTGATAGTACTGTTGGACTGTAATGTATATGAATAGGAAAAACTTATCAGGTCAGTTTCTGAGGGAAAAAATTCCCCCCCTGTTCCTTTCATGTCTATTTCATTCAATGATGCTTTTGCACAAAAAAGCATTTTGACATTACATTTCTCAGGCATGAGTAAAATTATTGTCCATGCACATGCAAATGCTTAGCATATTAAATGTGACTGATTAGTTTGATCAATGAGTAAAAAATACATCAATTTGACATTGTTGGCACCTTGACGCTTGAGTTCCTTATGTATTAGTATCACACCTGTGGCCCTACATCCTGTAACATATTAACCATATAATAACTTGTTTTCTATATCGTTTGCCATACTGGATGGGAACAAAATAAAATGGTGTAACTGCTGATTGACTCTTGTAGATCTCGTAAATGGCTTACCCATACATGGATGGCCAATATATTCTATGATGCTTAAAACTAGCTAGCCTAGCATCAAAATTGACTAGTATGTTGTGATATTGTCTAATTATTGCAGGTCCTTTTGTCAACACATCTGACAGAGATCTTCACCGAGAACTACCTACCACAGGTTAATAGTCAATGTCCATTTGCTGATTGTATATAAACAATTGTTTTCTTTTTCAGTCAGTCTTGGGTAGGCCTGTTCATAACAAGAAATCTGAGACATTTGCAGTCTGAACATATCAAATGTTATACCATGAGTGTTCTGAATCCTGATGGACAGACGAGCAATGAAGATATCATATTCCTTTATCGGTAACTATCCATGCTTTATTCTTGTTCCTGTTTTGTTTCCTTGTGTACTAATTCCTTAATTTGTAATGCACATGGTGAAGGCTTGTACCTGGGCAAGCTCTCTTAAGCTTTGGTAAGCTTACATACTGCATTTCCAACAATTGCTATGGATCCTTTTGAATCAGTTACAAGGTACCTTTTTTTTTCCTTGCAGGTCTGCATTGTGCATGGCTTGCTGGTATGTACCTGGACGAACTTGTAATCACCTGGCATGATGTTGTGATAACACGGTTACTTTTTCACTGAAACCATAAACTACTGTACTATTTTGTTCAGATTGGTATTGTCAGCATTGTTTTGCTTCAATTAAAAGTTGCGGTCATAGTGAAGTGATTGACATGTTGACATGCCAATTGCCATGTAAAATTTACCTACAAGTTACACTGTCACATTGATACCATGTTACTCTAAACTGCAATTTTAAATATGGTCCTCCTGTTTGCCTGTTAGCAGGTGTTCCAAATGAAGTTGTCCAGAGAGCTGACAGTGTTTTAGGGGACATACATTCCAAGAAACCTGCGAGGCGCGTGACCAGTGAGAAATTAACAGCAACAGACAAGCAGTACCAGGTGCATAACTTTGCGCACAATGACATTTTACGATAAAGAACATCTATTCTGATGTTACATATAAACTGGGGGAAAAGATGTGTTAATTGAATGTAATAATCTTTGTTAAATTTCAGGATGCAGTGACTAAACTGATGGCCATCGATACACAGAAAGATGACCTGAACAGCTTCTTCCAGGAACTATTCCCCTCCGAATTGTAGCTCTCGAAATCAAGACTTGTACAGGAAAAAGGATGAAAGTTGGAATGGTTACTGGAACCTACAGGAATGAGTACTGGAACCTCCAGCAAAAAGGGTGAAAGTTGGAATGGTATTTGTTGCATGTACCGCCGTTCATCTGTTGCGCTGTTAGCAGCTTTACATGTCTACTTATCTTGCTTTTTACATGTCTACTTATCTTGCTTGTTTCAATGGTCGTCGGATGTTCGTGCTCCTGCTCCCCCTCTGTTACTCGGGGTCGAACTATAGAATGAATGAAAGTATAGACTAGTTTGAGCACATATTAATCTGAGAGCGAGACTAGGTAAACTTATATTCTAAATTATAAAATTTAGTTATTATATAAAATAAAAAACTCATTTAAAATATAGAAGTCCACAACAACCTTTGTATAGGATAATTATACAAAGGATAGTTAGTAAGGACGATGCGCTATTTGTGATAAGTGAAAGTTTAGAGATAGCAAACTAGATAACACACTTATTTTAGCAAACATGCTATTTTAGCAAACTAGATAATACACTTATTGGACTTTAATTTTTACTTTAAAAATATAAAAATAGCATAGATAACATAGATAGTGTTGGAGTTGCTCTGAACTCTAGTGGCTTGTCGCTTGGATTTATGCACGACACGATGAGGCGACATGTCATCAAAGATCACAGTATAAAATTGCAATACCTTTTTCCTTCAGGCCTCGGGGGTTATGTCATCGGAATCAATCACTGAAAGTCCTTGACGGGAAATACTAACAGGCATCTTCAGTGAAAGAGTCGGCCATCGAGTCTACTCGCGACGACCTGCAAGGCTGCAACTCAGAGTTAGGATGTGTGCTGACCTCACTGTCTTGCACAAACTAGACTAGATTCGACAATTTGTTTTTGACAACTTTTTTTTTTGCGACTTGTTTTTGACAACTGATATGCCACATGTGTTAGCGGTCTTTCCTCTAAGAAATATATTTATATTATTATCTTTTATATTTCCTCTAAGAAAAATATCATCTTGCATATTTTCACATTTTAGTGCAAACAATCTATTTTATAAAATTTAAATGCAAATCTTATGAATTGATACATGCTTGGTAAACCTAGTGCATGTTGTGTTTAAAAAAATAATTATAATCTATAATAACTTAATATTAAAAAGCGAAATTTTATTTCTTATATCTCTCGCTCTCTCCTGTAACGGTCTGTCCCCACTTCTTTTCTATCTCTCAATCCATTGCCCCTCGTTGTCACCATTATTGCTTTCAATTTAGAGTTGCAAAACATTTGGGCAAAACATTAAGTGCAAACTCTTTGGTGCAATCATGAAAACCCTTTACAAAATCATGTTTAGAAAATTTCAAAAAATTTGAAACTATGCACACCAATAGTGCATCTATGGACATATATTATCACAAAAATTGGGATTCAAAGTTGTTTTTGTAAAACTTCGTATGAAAAGAACAAATTTGATTTGCATATGCACATACTAGAGGACAAAATTTGCATGTCTATAGATGCACTATTGGTGTACATAGTTTCAATTTTTTTAAAAAACTTCTAAGTATGATTTTAATGAGGTTTTCATAGATTGCATCAAAATATGGTTTGCGTTGAATATTTTGCCAAACATAGGCCTTGTTTAGTTACCAAAAAAATTTGCAAAATTTTTCAGATTTTCCGTCACATCGAATCTCGAAGTACATACATAGAACATTAAATATAGATAAAAATAATAACTAATTACACAGATTTTCTGTAATTTATGAGACGAATCTTTTGAACTTAGTTAGTCTATGATTGGACAATATTTTCAAATACAAACGAAAATGCTACAATGCTTATTTTGCCAAAAATTTTGGAACTAAACAAGGCCATGCCACTGCACCATTCATGTCATGTTGTAGCCGCCCAAACTTATTAACATCGAGACACACGTGCAGTTGTGTAGCTCTCCTTCAACTATTTTAAAATTCATAAAGGTGCATATTACAATAGACACATCTAAGTTGGGTTAATCTTATAATTATGTCCTGTTCGTTTGGCTGATAAGTCATAACAAAAAATATTCTTGATTAATTCATTGTGAGAGAAAAATACTACTGAATAGTTGGCAGATTTGGCTGATAAGCACAAGCAAACAGGCTTAAGTTTTTTTATATGAGATTAATCCTTTATATTGCACTACTATTTGTTACAGATATTGAAATTCATTGGTTAGATCAAAACCAGTAATTAAGTTCACCAAAAATAGCTAGTTTAACTATTATTGATTCGTGTACGGCGGAGTAAGGCCTTGTTTAGATCCGAATTTTTTTTAGATTTTGACACTGTAGCACTTTCATTTTTATTTGACAAACATTATCCAATCATGGAGTAACTAGGTTTAAAAGATTCATCTCACAATTTACAGGCAAATTGTGCAATTAGTTTTTGTTTTCATCTATATTTAATGCTTCATGCATGTGCCGGAAAATTCGATGTGACAAGGAATGTTGAAAAGTTTTTGGTTTTTGGGTCAACTAAACAAGGCCTAAATTTTGCTGTGCACAAATGAACCATGGACCTATGGTGAAAAGATTCTTGGATGTTCCATTACACAACATGCACTAGGTTTACTATGGATCATGGACTAGAAGTAGAAGAAAACAGATTTGAGTAATGGATCTTCATCCAACGGTTAGAATCCAACCATTTTAAGCACTCAACTATTGTGTAGACAGACTCAAATTTTAACATGAGGAGCGACAATGGCTCTGTTCATTCTTCTAAGTCGTACTTTTTTCTACTAGCTAGTAGAGTTTTTCTTTCACAATAAATGAATGAACAATTTTTAGTTATAGCTTTTCAGATAAACGAATACGCTCGGAACGATTCAATTCAACCACGAGGATAGTTCCACTCGACTCTATTCATTATCCAATTCCATTGAGAATCAAATAACTATCGAAAAGAAATTCCATCCAAGCGAGCAAATAAACTAAGGGAGGAAAAAGATTAAAAAAAAATGAAAAAAGCCTCCGTCGCGATAGGTCGGCAGGAATCGAGAGCCCTACAGTAGAGTCGTGTGGAAATGCATAATTAGCCAGCTTCCTTCGGAACGGCGGTTCGCCCACCTAATTATACGCACCACACGCCTATAAAGCCAACAAACCCGCAGAGGGGCTCAAGCCAGACAGCTCCTGCTTCCTCCTGGTCAAGTCTTATCCGCCTCTCGTCACCAACCGCGTGCGCTCCACGCCTCCTCCAGGTCCAGGAAAGCGAGAGGTGAGCACATCACCCTTTCCCCTCTCTTCGATTCAATCCGTCGTCGTCTCGATTTGGGGATCTGGAGGGGTTCGATCGCTTGTCGCCGCGAATCGGCTTTGGTATAGCCAACGGATCTCGGATCGTAGTCTTCAGAAGGTCCCTAGTTTTGCGATGTGTTAGTTTTTGCCCTATGATTCTTAGATAGAGGGGATGATTGTTCACGACCTCTGGGCTGTGGGGCGGTTGTTGAATCGATTGGATCTGTTCGGGATGGTGAGCACAGCTGGGTTTTCGGGGGGGAATTTTTATGCCTTGCGGTCACTCTGTTGAATCATGGGGTTTCGACCCGATTCGTAGGCTGCTCCTTGTTTTGGATGCAAGTAGGCGTGTTTGTAGCGTTCGGGCTCCGATTCGTTATCAGGGATTAGAAGACCTGGGATGGGATTTGAGGAAATCTGGATATTAGTCTAGCACGTTTCTAGATCTATTGTTATATGAGAGTGATTTTGGAACCCTAGGGTATGTTTGACCGGTGTACGGTGTAGATGATTGTCCCTAACTGCTGACTGCTACCGTCCTACCTCTGTATCATCGATCTGTGCTAGTTTCTGTTTATTTCTCAAATGTTTCGGCTTGTGTAGCATGTGATTGATAGTATGATTTTGGCAGCTTCTGCATAAGATCAACGAATCAAAGCGTGATCAGCTCGGTGCCGATCAAACTTCAACAACCAAGTTTCATGTCTGATCTCGACGTCCAGCTTCCATCTGCCTTTGGTATGTTTATTACTTTCCACATCCATGATTCCATGCTTTCTTACGTTGTGGTTTGGCATAGCATGTTGTAGCTTCCTGAACTTTACTGAATAGATTGACAACATGACATGCATGAATTTCATCTTGAATATTGTTCTGTTTGATGTATGTATACTTGCGTGCATGTGAATCTGATGGTGTGTGGCATCATCTCTGATAGATCCGTTTGCTGAGGCAAATGCTGAGGACTCTGGTGCTGGTCCCGGTACAAAGGATTATGTGCATGTGCGCATCCAGCAACGCAACGGCAGAAAGAGTCTGACTACAGTCCAGGGACTGAAGAAAGAGTTCAGCTACAACAAGATCCTCAAGGATCTCAAGAAGGAGTTCTGCTGCAATGGTACTGTAGTCCAGGATCCAGAGCTCGGCCAGGTAATATGCGAGAGCAATGCGTTTAAAGTTCATAAAAATGGTACCTGCTGGTTGTGGGTATACTGATGATGTATTTGTCCTCTGCAGGTCATTCAGCTCCAAGGTGATCAGCGCAAGAATGTTGCTACTTTCCTAGTTCAGGTATTCAGAATCTTCAGAGCTGATCAGCTGAATACTGTTTTAACAGACTGATAAATGTTCCGTCTGTTTATACTGATGATGTGATTATGACTTGTCTTGGTAGGCTGGGATTGCGAAGAAAGAGAACATCAAGATTCACGGGTTCTAAGGGACCTGTAAATGCTTGTACCCTATATTGTGCGCCTCCACATATTGGGAAGCTTGAAGCAGCGACAATTACTAGTCATTGCTTTCTTATATAAGAACATAAGAACTATTGTTCTACTGTCAATTGTGTCTTGCTTGATGCAAGTTGTGTTTTCGTCTCATTGTTATGTGCGGTCAGCATATGTGTATGGCTTGTACTATGGGTTATTGCCAACTTAATAAAAGTACTTTGTGTTTGGCTATAAGAGCTGATGTTTGTCTCGTGCACTTGTTCTGAGTTGGTTTTTATCTGTACTAATTACCTCCTTGTTGCGCATGTGGTGTTCTAGCCGTGCGCAACTCAATTGGATGATCTAAAGTTGTCAGGTGTCAATTGTTCTCGTGGAGCGAGCTACTGTAAATTACTGTTGCCGGATTAACTCAGCATCCGTGCGCCGCAATTGCGTGTTTTTAGTGCCAATGAGCTTAACTGTTGAAATTTACAGGAGCATAGACTGCATAGTTCAAGGCCTTGTTTACTTTCCGAAATTTTGGGCCGAAATGCAAAAAAATTTGCAATTTAGCCTTTTGGAACTAAACAGGCCCGAAATATTTTGGGCCAATTTCGCAGGCCGAAACGGCTGCTGCCAGCCCAAACTTCCACGGTGCAGGCGTACTTATACGCGGCGGCCGCGTGAAACCCTAACCCTATCCGCATTCTCGCCCACCCGCAGCGCACACCGGTCGCTGCGACGCTCTGCTCCCTCCCGTTCCTTCCCTCCGCCGCCGCTGTGCTCTCCCTCCCGTCCCTGCTCCACACAGCTTCGGTCTCCCCCTCTAGATCCATCCGTCTCCTCTACTTTCGTCGTCTTATTCTTGCCAACCATGGCCGGCCATGGCAGCGGAGGCTTCGACGGTGACGAGGCTGGCTTCAACCGGAGCCACAACAGCGGATCTACGGCCGGTGGCGTGACGCGCGATTTCTGGGCCAGCTCCGGACCAAGCGCCTTCGGCTCCGGTGCTGGGTCAAGCTCGTACCCCAACCCGCACCTAGGGTTCGACGGCCTCCACATCAACGCTGCGGACCAATGGGCGGCCGACGACGTCGACCACTACGCCGAGCATCTCCGCGGAAGCAGAGATGTTATGCCGCCTCCCGTTCGCGTCCCGACGGTGGGGGCATCTCGGCGTCCCTTGTTCCGGCCGCCTCGGCAAGCGGGTGACCCGGTGGGGTCAGCAGAGGAAGGTTTCGGCGACCCGTTGTCGCCTGGCGGGGGCAGCAACCCTCGATCTGCACGCACGGCATCTCGCAGCCGAGGACACGGTCACCGCTCACAAGCATCTGCCGGAAAGGTAAAGAAGACCCTGCCTACCTGCTTAGAACATGTCAAGTAGTTTAGTTGTATTTGACAGTCTTTCTGTTTTGTACATGTGAAGTACTTTAGTTCTAAACAACACCCTGTGTACCTGCTTACTGCATGTGAAGTAGCTTACTTTTAATATTTTTGTTTATGTTTGCACTTTCAATACTTCTGTTTATTTTTGTTTATTTTTGTTTCGGACATTGCTTCTCTGTTTACTATCTGTTTAGGGTTTAGTTGTATGCTTGTTATGTGTTGCCCACTTCATGATAACTTCACTCTGGGATAGCCCAGAGGGCATCTTTCTATTTAGGGGTTGCAATTACGATATCCTACATAGCAATTAATATACATTCTGCTTTCTGTTTAGGGAATGAATTGTAAACAAGGATTAATAGCAACTGAAACCATGATGAAATAATACATCACATAAAATATTATTTCACAGAGTATCATGCTGCTACCATATTACCAATTCAAACCATGATGATTGCTCTACTGAGATACATTATGCTTTCTGTTTTCATCATTTGGCCATACTATCACGGTTTAGGTGCACAAGAGCAAAGCTAATTGGACCACAGATAATCTAATGAAGTACTACGAGTCGTACGTTTTAGAGATGCACAACGGCAATTGCCCTGGAGGCCAAATGAACAAATATGGCTGGAAGAGGTTGAGGAGTAGGTACTATGCTGCAACAGGTTTGCTACACGATAGGGAACAATTGCAAGGCAAACAGAGGACCCTTAAGAAGCCGTGGAGGTTCTGTAACCTTGCACGTACGCACACTGGAGTTAATATAGATGCTGACGGGTTCATCCAAGCTACAGACAAGTGGTGGAACGACAACACTACGTTATGTGTGTCATGCACTATCACATTTCCATTTGCAATTCACTTGTACAACTCGAAGAATATGTAACTATTTCACTGCCTGCAGGAATGCGAGTTCATGAAGATTAGGTCAAATGGACTGCCTCCGTACTTAGAACATCTCGACGAGATGTTTGCCGGGAACACAGTTGATGGCTCCTCATCGTACGTTCCAGCTGCTGGTCCAACAACTCAAGTGCATGAAGTTACATCTGATGACGAACCAGCAGATGACGAGGACACCCCTACCCCTATGAGCCTTGGGACGAAAAGGACAGGAAGCACTAGCACAACTGCAACGAGCCCCAACAAGAAGACCAAGAACACATACGCGAGGGTCATGAACCAGTACGTGAGCTCGCATTTGGAGCTTGCTAGAGAGAGGCTGGAGGTTCACAGGAAGAAAGCACAGGACAAGGACGCCGCAAGGACAGCTGTGAACTGGAAAATAGCTGAGTGCTCTAGGATTGCTGAGCATGAGCTTGGCATATCTCGAGACACGCCAGCCCTATTGGACGGACTCCTTGCTCTGGCTGAGAATGAAGCGCAGATGGATTTGTTCCTTTCGTCAAGTGAGACAGTGAGGATACGAATCATCCAGAAGCTCGCCAGCAACCCTCCGCCGGTGGACCCC
>Ga0182004_10001118_pt1 | contig 18916 bp, 14 predicted proteins | sample Sormic07211540_1_FD_120479 | JGI IMG/M metagenome (GOLD analysis project Ga0182004, IMG submission 120479) | Endophyte microbial communities from Sorghum bicolor roots, Mead, Nebraska, USA - 072115-40_1 MetaG | ecosystem: Host-associated > Plants > Roots > Unclassified | place: USA: Nebraska...
CTGCCTTTTGCACACATGCATGGGCCTTCCAGACTTACAGAAAGTATGGGCCTGGCCCATGTATCCAGCACACAGTCATAGACTAAAAAAAAAGACATAACTTCCGAGAGCATGTCTCTCGCAAAAACTAGTAGGCTTTTTTTTTAATGCATGAATAAATTAGTTACTGATCATTTTTAGTATGGCTAGTGCTAGTTTGAGCAACTTTGTCAGCTTGCTCATGATTAAACCAATGCAAGAGAACGACGCTTATAGGTTATATATTACGCTCATGATGCATGCTCATAGCACCGTGTAATCATGATTCCTAATTGACTAATTCTCTTCTTTACACTTATAATCATATGCTCCTAATCCCGCGCGCTTAAATAAGAACCGGCCGTAAATATTTTTTGTGCCAAGATAATACTAGTAGAATAATACTGATATAGTATCGCTGCCCTCTAGGTCGAAAGGTATGCGGCGCCGATCCATGACCTCCATGGATGATCCATGGCCGTTGCTGCTGCTTCCATGGCAATCTATATACTATCTTTGCAAGTTGGGCAACTTGCCCCTGGGCTTTTGGAGGCAGCGAAAGCGACGACAAACCAACGCAACGATGGCTACTCCATTCCATCTCCCTGATTCGTGTGATTCCTGAAAACCATCAGCCGGCAGCCGCACAAGTCGCTATCCCGAATTATATTGGGCCTCCACCTCCTGGACGCATGGCCATCATCATATATATCCTCCTTGCACCTCACCATCCTTGGCTCTCTGAAATTCCCTGAATTAATACTTGCAATCAAACATGTATGCATCATCTCATGTATAATCTACTTACACATAGATGCTTCTCTGCCCTTGACAACTGAAACTACTACTGTAGCAAGTTAGGCAGAGGCTCAGCTGATAGAGACCACTGATGAGAAGAAAGCATGAACAGTCCCAAGTGTTCAAGATGTGTCTAGATGGCCATCCATGTGCAATGCAAGCAAGATGAACAAAAGGAATAAAAGGACACACTGGGACGTGGAGAATGGAAAACCGCAGAGACAGGGTGTTGCGCACGGGCTCACTGACCATGATTAAACCCCAATAATACATGCAGGTGCTTGTCCCAGCATTATTATCTTCTTTTAAATTATTAAACAACAAGATTTCTGAACCAAGCTGTTCCACAATACCTCACTAGGAATGTGGTATAGTCAGGTACAACAGCATCCATCATCAGATTACTTTCCAACTTAAACACGTATGCTCTGCACAAACAATTGTACTCTTTCGTAGTAATAGTTAAACAGATGGAGTACATACAAATATGCATCCTTACAGACAAGTACAAATTGTGCTTACACGAGGAGACAGGGGACAAAGCCTCACATTACTCTTTTCTATTTGAGAGAAAGTACTACTAGCGGGGCAATCATACAGGGAAGGTAGGAAGGAGGCAGGAAAACAACAAGCAAGGAGGTGGTGACTGGTGAAGCAGATGTGGGAGAAGACAACATCATTTTGCACTAAAATAAGTTACAACAGAAAGGCTCGTTCATGTATCTGTGTCAGCATCCAGTAATCCATCCCCCTGAACCAAACAAAAGCTCAATCATTGCTCCCGCGATTTGCACCTCCCACCAAACATGCTCTTTTTTCTCTCCCCTTTCTCAACATGCAGACAACGGATCCATGGTAGGAAGATTCATTCCAGTCTGTGCTGCAAACTCTGATTTCAACCATCCCCGTGGCCATGCACACTCCAGGAAGTATCATTTGTGGAAAATCTTGCACTGCTTTGTTATAGATTGTGGCTAGCTCTGAAATCCCAAGGTGCGAGATGAAGCTTGCACGCACTTTCTATCGCCATTTATTTACCTTGACGGAGCAGGCATCTGTGGGCAGCGACAACAGAATCTAGACATACCAGTTTGGCCAGCAAGAGATTATCATTGAGATCGCCAACTGTATTTCGAAATTCTGGAGTGGCCATAATTTGGGGATACATAATTTACAGGGTACATTCGATGGAGCTGACTGTGTCAGTCACCTTCAAGCTTTGGATTCTCGCAGACAGATGGACACCGAGTCTTAGTTGTAACATCCCATCAGTGTCTTCCTTACCCTATCGACAACACGGTTCCTGTTAGTGAGGCTGTTTGCCAAGGGGAACTCTTTGCTGTCATCCAGGAGGAACCTGTAGACCTCCCATTGGCGCTCGGATGCTGCTTGTCTCCCAATTTCAGCCTGAAATGAAAGGAAGGGAGTAAATACTCACTCACTAAGAAAGAACTGGCTTGCTATCTTCAACATAATTTCAGTTAGTTCGAGAATTCTTACAGAGAAGATGCAGATCCCAAGTGCTTTCAAAGCAAGAGTAGCATCGTAGAATACGCGTGGCCGTCCCTTCCCAGAGAGCTCAACTGGGTTGGCAACAAGGAGTTCTGTATCAGGTCCACGACTGACAATCATAACCCTAAGAGGATGGAGCATCTCAGATCTCAGGCGCGACCGCAGAGCATCCTGTTTCTCAGGATCCATAACCTTTTTGCCATCTACTTGTTTAACAAAAAGGTCAACCTCTCGACAACCTTTACTGACTGACCCTTTCTTGTCTGATCTGAACCGCCCGTAAAATATCTGAAACAGAGTACCAAAAAACGTGGTATAAGATAATATGCACAAGTCATTCGAACTTTATATAAGTGCAATCATGCATATAGAGCTCCAAATACCTGAATGTTGCAGTCCTTCATCGTCCTCAATATGTCGTAAATGAGCCCCTTCTGATCAGCACAGATAATTTGAACTAGCGTGTGTGCAGGGCTCAGGGAATTGTCAAAGTTAATAGTGGCCGTCTGAACCTTCTTCAACTCCACGCTAAGCGAACTCGAGCAGATCTCGCTGTCAGCTAGTTCCACCCTGAAGAGTTCCTCAGCAATTTTCGGTGGAAGAGAAGAGAATCCCTGCTGGAACCCTTCTGCTGACAGAACCTCACAGCTTATGGAAGGACCCAGGGTAGCAATTAACGTCGAGCAAGTCTCCTCTTGCCTTTCCTTTTTGTGCAGCAGTTCCCTTCAGAGAGAAAACATGACCAGTCATATTTCTGAATTGCTGTGTGATGCTGCGATAAGCATAGCCATAGAACTGAAGCTAAATGCCTCAGGCAACAACAGACATAAAATGGTTGTGCTCTTACATGCCGTCGGTGATAAAGAAGAGGTCCACAACTCTTCCATCCGGTGTGGTACACACCTTCACTCTGTGGATTATAAGCTCTAAATCTGATAGTATGTGCGTCACATCTGCAAATGACACGGCACAGTCAGTACTATTGAGCAGACGTTAGTTAAAAGCTTTTAAACACTTGATAAGGCATGAAGAGATAGATGGCCATAGTTACCATGCAGCAACCCTTTGCGGTCTGGCGACAAGAGCTTCAGGAGGTAGTACTGCGAGGGACCTGGCTGGCTGATGTCCGGGTAGAACGGGATGGAGTAGGAGGAAGGGCACATTGACATGAGCCGGTTCTTGAGGCTCGCCCACCGGATTTTGATGGACGAGGAGCGGGGCACCACCCAGAACACCACGAAGCACCAGTGTCCGTCCGTAGACACGTCTGCTAGAATCACATCACACAGACAAAAAAAGAGAATCGAATTTTAGACGACAGCAACAAAGGGTTGCAGGTTCGAAGAATTCTGAAAAAATGCAAAATTAGTTAGGAGCGCAAAAGGAATCAAGGACCGAAGGACAAGCATGTACTATTATCACAAGTGATGAGCTGCAAATTGTCGGCATGTACGGCACGGTCAACATAGATAGCAGTAATGAGTTGTAATGATTAAGGAGACGACATGAACTGTAGCAAGATTGGTGTCAACTTGGCAGTATAAAGAAAAAGAGAAATGGAGAGTTTCTGTTCTAGAAACTAAAAGAAGAGCAGGCAGATAACGATGAAACATAAAAAAGATGTCGCCGGTGAGCTGTACACCCAAATCAAATCAATGAAACAGAAATCTGGAAAGGAAAGAAGGGAGAAAAAATGAAGAAAAAAAAATCTTTATTGACGCAACTTCACAACGAGTAGTCTGAGGAATCAAACGGAAGGTGAAAACGAAATCGAAACTGTGGTCCAGCTACCAAGACTCTGAATCGCAGGCGAAACAAGGAATCGATTTTCGTGCAGAGCTGGCAGGGTGGCTCGATTGGTTGAATTGAATTTCATCGCGGAGAGAAGGAGAGAAGCGAGGGGGAAGGACGGGACGGGACGTACCGCCGCGGGTGATGCGGAGGCCGAACTCGAGGATGGTGCGGCAGAGGTCGCAGCCGAGGCCAGCCTGGTCGGGGCAGTTGACGGTGATGACAGTCTCCTCGCCCTCGGCGGCGGCCAGCTGCATGACGACGGCGTCGTCGCCTCCCACGGCGGCCGCCGCCATGCCGCCGCCCAGAACCATCCCTCCTCCTCCTCCTGGCCGCGCCGCCACCTCCCCCACCGGCATCACCACGCCGGTCTCCGGCGAGATTCCGGATCCTCCGCCTCTGTCCCTCTCCCTCTCACCGCCCTCTCTTCGCGGGTCCCGTCCGCGTCCCGTCCGGTCGGGAGTCGGGTGGTGGTCCTCTGTCCTCTCCTCCTCCTCCTCCTCCTCTCAAGAAAATTATAACCTCGACGAGTGTTCCGCGGGGCTTAAATACTGGAATTTTCTGCAGGGGAGGGGGGTAAAATTCGAGCACGATGGGTGGTGGTGGTGGCGGGGCCGCCGCAGCGGCGGGCGGCGGCGGCTTCATATCTGCGGTGCGGGGGGCTGAGTCAGCGCTGGGTCGGCCAGCCCCTGGGCGGCCGCGTTGCGTGCGCCGCGCGCGAGGGCCCCACCTGTCATTGCCTGCCCGCGCGCACCATAACGGCTACGTGTACTAGGGACAGCTGCGGCCACGCGGGTTTGTGGTTGCACAGCTGAGCGAGGGAGGGGGCATCAAACTCATCTTTCCTCTCCTACGAAACATCTTTTGTTGAGGGTTTTTGATTTCTGTATTAGAGTCTGTTCGTTTGAATTTATTTGTCGAATCTAATAATTATTCAGCAGTGCTTTTCTCACATATAATAAATCAATGAATAGTATTCTTAATTATGTTTTCTGCCAAGCGAATAGACTCTTAATCTTTTTTAGCCATTCTCGAAATTACCAAATTTGCAAAATCCAACTGAATTTGTTTTGGACTAGGCATAAAGTATATTTTTTGGATCTAAACAAAATATTACTATAATTATGACTACACATCTATTGAGTACGAGAATGTGTGACATAAATAATACAAAATATGAGCCTAGAGTTATATAGCATATGTATTAGTGTAATATGAAATTTCATATTTTCTTTTGGCCACCACCTAATTTTCAGAACTCAGTCCTATTTCATTCTGTTGTTGTTTTTCTCTACGTTTTGCACTCCAACATCTAGTAATTCCTCCTTATCTAAACATGTATGTCTAGTTTTTGTGCAAAATCTATTTCCTTATAAAAGAAAGTATTATTATTGTTATATATAAAATGTTATATACACTGAAAGAACAAAGGTCGACATTGTTATATATTTCTTATAAGAGTTACTCCCTTTGTCTCAAAATAAATACACATCTCGAGGAATTAGATTTTTTCTAAGTTCTACTAAAAATATAGACAATAATATCAATATTGGTATTTCAAAATTATATTCCATGTTCAATCCAATGGCACTTACTATACATCATAAATATTTTTATATTTTTATATTTATTTGGTCAAACTAAAAAAAGTTTACTCCTAGGAAAGCAAGATGTACGGTGAGAGTACTCTTCATTAAATATAATAGTTTCTATTGACATAATACCATTTAAATATATTGCTAGTCAGATCAAAATTGTAACGGTTTGACTTATGATAAGTTTTGTTAGACTTCTATTTTCCATCAAATCAACTAGTAATTCTAAGATGTGCAGTGCATATTGTCATGTCTTACATCGATGAAAAACAGATAAGTTGATCTTTCCTATGCTTGCTAGCTACTCACTCCATCCAAAATCATAGGTCGTTCTAAATTTTGTAGATACATAACTTAATTTTAATATGCACCTATATATAGCTATATAATAAAAAACTATATATCTTGAAAAAAACTAAAAAGACTTATAACAAATTTGGAACTGAGGTAATATTTTTTATGCAAGTATGCTTGTCGGCTATTCATATTGATAGTCCTTTATATCTCGACAAATCTTTTTGTTCCACTCTAATCTCTCGGGTAGATGGCCACATAAAATTTTTGCTTTGATTGTAACTAGAGGCCTAACAAATTGTTTTTTAGCTACATAATTAAAGGTGTAGCACAACATCAGTAGTCCACATATGAAATGTCAACTACCCTTGTCAAAAATTTGAGCATATACCGTGCAAGCAAGTATGTTATATTTGACATATTATTTACATGTTTCTGTAGTTAATTGCTACCATTGTTTGACTCTCCAAGAAGAACCACAGGGTGACACAAGGGTTGGGACTGCAGAGGGAGGAGAGATCAAATTCTTCTCTCCTCTCCCATGAAACATTATTAGGTTAACCTCTCCTGTGGATGAATACCAAACGTAGTAATGCCTATAGAATATCGTACCTCTATTCCTTGTATTGTTCTTTTTCTCTGCATTTATTATTGTACTCCAACATCTGGTAACTCCTTCCAATGAAAACATGATCATCTAAATTTATGCAAAAATCAATTTTCTTAAAAGAAAGCATTAGCAGAGAATGAAACCAATATGTTTGTTACTAGATCTTTCCTCAATTCCTCTTGAGGAACTGAATACTCCATATATAATAACATCTATCCTCTATTCACTTATTAATCTATGACTCTATGCATCATGCATGAGACAAGACCAGCAAAATATCCATATATACAACAACATCCTCTATTTACTTAATCTATTTTCGTGGAAAAAAAAGAAGAAAACAAAAGGAGGATCTACACAAACTTTTGCGGGTAAGCATGCACATGCAAGTAGACCATCGGGAGTCAGGACGAAAAGCAACAGAAAAAAGGAAAGAAATTGGGTGGGGGTTGCACATCAAATGGGTGGCTTGGCTTGGCTGGCAGCTACGTGGTGTTGTGGCCACAGTCCCGAGAGCCACACGTTTGCTTGGGGCTTGGGCAGGTGCGAGACCGCCATCACCATCACCATCACCTGCAAGAAAAAAGAAAAGCACAGCATAGGCAGCTAATTCTAGCTGCCCATCACCAACCAAATATATAGCTTTATTATGATGCGTGGTGCCTCGCTAGCTAGCTCGAGAGACTTCATGCAACAATTTCATTCCCTGATCGATATGTACGTACGTGTATCGTATAATAATAACTCGCCGGCCATTTATGTGTTAGCTATAGTTGATGGACACATGTTTATTTACCTGTTGTCGAGTCCTAACTCCAAATCCAACACACAGCTTTATTTACCTGTTCTATCCATCCCACAATCCCATGCAGGCATACATGTTCTTTCGTAACATATGCATTTTCCATTCCCTCTGACATGCATGATATGATACAGGTGTACTTATGTCCTGGAGGATAAGATATATGATTGACAAAATAAATAGGGGTCGGCGACGGTATATATTTTTTTCCCACTTTTCGCCTAATAAATACCCTTCCTATCGCTATGGGATTTTTGTGGTTAAATTTTTTCTTAAATTTAACTTCGAAATATTAGCAATATTAGTATATTTTTTAGAATTGTAAAGACGAGCCCCCGTTCGTTAACCAAAATCAATAGACAAAATATTAGCCCTGCAGATGGTACAGCCATGTGAATACAGTTTTAGAACTCAATATCAACAAACACTAGGAAATGACAACAACGTCAACTCAGAGAGCTAAGAGCCGAGAAAGGAAAAAAACAAAAGACAATGCAAACTACTGAAACCAAAAACTTGGTGTCTTCTCAGCAGCGCCACATAGCAGAGTTAATATTTATATATTTAAATAAATTTATTATAAAAATATATTTAATGAATTATATCTAATATAATATTAATTTTTTTGCGAGCATAATATAATATTAATTATGCACCGTATATACGTAATAAGCAGTACTCCGTACTATATATACGTAAATTGTAAACGCGCGCGATCAACTCAATGCAAGCTTGTTTTCTTTTCTTCCAACTGTCCAATGGAGTGTGCAATCCAGAATCCACCACCACTGCACGTGGTATAGTATACTAGGCTGTATGTATATATATTACCGATGGAGACAGGGAGGCAGATGGATCAGACCGATTAAACTGTGTTTAGATCCATTTTTTTTAATTTTGATATTGTAGTATTTTTGTTTTTATTTGACAATATTGTCTAATTATAAAGTAAATAGGTTTAAAAAATTTGTCTCGTGATTTACAGATAAACTATGTAACTAGTTTTTATCTATATTTAATATTTTATACATATATCGTAAGATTCGATGCGATGTGAAACCTGAAAAAGTTTTTAGTTTTGAGGTGAACTAAACAAGCCGAGATGCAGAATTCCAGACGCATCCTACACGCGGTGCATATGCATATACATGCATGCGTATTTTACGTGGTATGAGCTGGAGAGATCCGGTGGTGGCGGCATGCATGCATGCACACGCGTACCCATGTTCAGTTCCAACAAAACTGCAGTCAAAACTCACGGATCGGATTCATCGTCATTAATGCAGCTGTGTAGTATATATTAATTAATTTCGGTCTTTTTACGGGTTTTGTTTAGATAAAAAAGTTTTACAAAATTTTTCATATTTTTCATAACATCGAATCTTTAGACGAATATAAAAGAATATTAAATAAAAATAAAAATAAAACTAAATATATAGTTTATCTGTAATTTATAAGACGAATTTTTTAAATCTAGTTAATCTATAATTAAATATATTTATTAAATATAAACACAAATATTGAAGTACTCATTTTATTAAAAAAATTGAAACTAAATAAGGCACATGTTTTTCTTTCAGATGCCTCCGATCCCTGCGTAGGCAACTGAAACTAATATAATCTTGGGGACAAAGGAACATGCATGCATGTATTCAGTCTGACTCTCTTTTGTCGGTTCAGTGTTCTGATTTTTGAACAAGTAGCAGGTTCTCGGTTTAGGCCTCGTTTATTTCTAAAAAAAATTAAAATTTTCTGTCACATTAAATCTTACGGCACATGTATGAAGTATTAAATATAGATAAAAATAAAACTAATTATACAAATTTCTCTGTAATTTATAGACGAATCTTTTAAACATAATTAGCACATAATTGAACAACAATTATTAAATACAAACGAAAATTGGACAGTATCTAAAATCCAAAATTTTTGTCAACTCAACAAAGCCTAATTGTAAACCCGCGAGCGCCTCCGCCGTTTGCTTTTCGCCATGCATATCAGTAACCATGGAGCAGCTAGCTAGCTTAGCGTACACAGTGACTGGAGAGGAGCTAATATAAGCTTCAACTCGACACCCTACCTTCTGAACGGATCGGAGCTGCATCTAGCTATACAGTGACAGGCCGGAGCATCACTGTCAACCCCCACGCGAGGTCTATATTATCGGCTCATCTCGTCCAAGTGGTCCTTTTCAAGTATCTGATCAGCAAGGAGAAGAGGAACCACTGCACGCCTCCTGCTCGTATCATAGATGAGACACATTGCACAGTCCTCTTGATCGATCTCGACCTCATTATCTCTTGTCGCTAGGGACTATAGGTTGTAATCACATACTAGTACCGTGTATCCACCTAATTTTTTCCCACAGGGGCGGCTAGTAGTTGGCCCCTTGGCGCCAGCCGCCAGCATGATATATAGTCAAATCACACGTTACTATGGAAATAATCTTCGGAGGCAATTAGGAACTGATTTTCAGTCCTGTCTTGCCAACTGCTTGCTATCTAGATATATTTGTCCATTTTCAGTGGCCGGTTTCAAAAACACCCTATATGGTAATTGATCTCTAGAGGTACTAGGCCAAAACATAATTAAGTCGTATAATCACGATCTCTGTGATAGGCCATTAGTTTTCAAAGATAGTTGGCAAGGCTATATATCTGCGGCTGAAAATATATTTCAAGAGACGGTTTAGTTGCTTCCTCTTCACCCTGTAAGGTATCTTTAGAGACGGTTTTTGATGGTGTGCCTCTGGAAAAAAAAATAGAAACATCTTTAAATAATCCTTTCTGTACCTATGACAATACAGTGTCATTTTAAGAAACTTCGGTCGAGATCTTGTAGACAGACATATATGAAACAATGTATCTTCTACCATTTCAACAAATATTGCAGGAGGACAGGTTCTAAAGATCGCTTCTTCCCTTGATAGTCAATATAACATGTTAAGGTTTGTTTCATGTTTTATTGAAATGAAAGGTACTTTGTTCCTCCGTTTCAAATTACATATCGTTTTAGCTTTGTTCTAAGTTAAACTTATCTAACTTTCATCAAATTTAGAGGAAAATACGACACGATAATATATTATTATAAATTTAGTAAAATTGGAAAAGCTTGACTCAAAATAAAGTTACACAAACTTTGAAATAGAGAGATAAAGTTTCTTTAGATAATGAGAGAGATAAAGTTAAAATGATTTATAATTTTCTAAAGTTTTAGGGCCAAGCTCCAGTCTTCTCACTATGAAAAATACAAGTGTTCATTACAGCATCGCCGGTGGAGAGCCACAATTTAAAAAGACAAAGTACCGTACAGCCAATAATTAGCTATTTTTATTACTGCCTTGTTTAACGTACGTAAGTATGACTATGACACCTAGTCTTCTCTTCTTGTCACATCAAGTCATCATCAGTAGAATGGGTGAAAATGATATGCGCTTCCAATAAAATTTGGACAATTTAAAACGATTTTGAGAAAACACGTTGATCAATCGATTTTTCTTTTGGAGACAACGCAAATTTTTTGAGCTGGTATGAATAAAGCCAATCATATATCTCTTTCTCAAGTGAAATTTTTATGATTCAAGATAGAAACCATCATCCGAGAGACCATTTTTTTTTCTTTCGATCTTATCTAGTTTCATTTTAATATAAGTAGTGTCTTTGTATATTGTTGCATCAACTGAACATGGCTACATGTTGTTGCCACTTGCCTACTTGCTCGTTTGTGTATCTAATTATTCTTATTTATTATTGTATTATTATATATACAAGTCTGCTAATAATAACATTAAATAATCAAACAAAACAAACACTTCAGCATTTATCACGTTGAGAAACTCCTAGAATCTGATCGCTAGACTAGACTAGACTGGGTTTCTGTTCTAAGCATCCAAATGGGCCGTTATCGAGACAGGAAAAAAAATTGCGTCTGTTTCCGGCCCAACAGGCCACAGGACCGAGCCTGCCACCCACCACGGCCCATTCAAGTCCTAACCCTAGCAGGTCAGCGCACCGCCGCCACGAGGGGGAAGGGGAGCAGAGGAGGAGCATCCACGAGAGGAGAGCGAAGGAGATTCCCATTCGCCCCTCAAATCTCACCAGAAGCGAAGCCGGAGGCGGAGGAGGGAGGAAGGAGATCGCGAGCAGCCGGAGCCGGAGCCGGAGCCGGAGGCCGAGAAGATGAAGACGTTCGACCCGTGGCCGGTCTTCTTCCGCCGGGAGTGGAGGCGCAACTGGCCCTTCCTCACGGGGTTCGCCATCACCGGATTCCTCATCACCAAGATGACGGCCAACTTCACCGAGGAGGACCTCAAGAACTCCAAGTTCGTCCAGGAGCACAAGAGGCACTGACCGACCAGGTGAGCCCCCCCGATCCGTCCGCTTCTAGATCTCGTCCCCGATCTTGTTGACGCTTGTGTGCGATGCCGATGGCGCTAGGGGATGCGGCGCGATGTTTCCGCGATCCGCAATCTGTTCTGGGGATCGATGCCACTGTCGCTAGTGACGCAATGTGTGGGGATGGTAGCCTAGCCTGTTGATCGATCATAACACCTTTGATTGGTGCCTGTGCTGTTAGAGTTTTCATAACATCTTTGATTGATGCCTGTGCTGTTAGAATTTGCTGATTGGAGTAGCACGGATGTTTTAGATTTCCATCATGAGGGAGTTAGTTTCATTTCCCAACAGCTCTTAGGTTCTCATTTCTGATGGCCTGCTAGAACTTATCCATTAATGATGTTATTATTATCACTTTAGTATATTTTGGTAACAGTAATCTATGGCACCGGTGCCAGATTGCACCGGCAGAGGGATGGTGTAGGGTCAATGTGGCTTCCATCCAGCGCTGATGCAACCTGGCATCGGTTATGACGTGCTGTAGATCCGTTTTCTGTATATTTTGTACACTGATGCCTCCCTTCAATGTCCTTAATCATCTCCTATAGCAAAGTTTGATGGGTTTAGTCTTTGTTTGTTCTGACAGGTAATTTTCATTTATGTTAGCAAGCTAAAATTTGAGCAGTAAATACATTCGGGTGGCATTGACTGAAACACCTTATTTGTTGTGCCTGACCATATCTAACACCTTATTAGTATCAGCTAGTAGCCTGTGTGTGGACCTTAATTGTATTTAACTTGTTAGCAAAGTAGCAAACACCTAGCAGTGGTACTAGTAGGTAAATGGATACTTTTGGTTGTTCTTGCTCTTGATGACTTGTGGAAGATTAATCAGTTTACCATGGTAGTTTCTATGTGATTTTGTTCACATGATAAGCAATCTATAAAAAGGTTTATTGTAACTGTGGAACCTATAGGGAGGATCTCTACAGGATGCCTCTGCAAAACCTCAACCATGGTCATCAACTGAAGCCTTACCTAAATTATTTGTGCTCCTAGCTAATATTTTGTTATGCTGCCATGCCTGAATTTCATAAGTGAAAAAAAAAAACTTCTTGTGGCAAAAGTGGACCGTGTCCTTTAGATTAAATAGCTGTATCTAACCGCACATGTATTGCTGGGTGTGACCGTGTGAGATAGCAGCTCGTGAGTAGAATTAAACTCTTAAAATGTATATGAGCATTGGCATTATATGTGAAGTTAATCGATTGTTGAGCTCCTTTAGGACATGTGGATGTGGATGATCTAAGCCATTGCCCTTGTGCTATTAGTCATGTTGAGCATCAACAACTCTTCTTTGCCTCAACCCCTAAAACTGTTTGTAGGGGAACCCCCTTTAACACAGGAGAATTAGAGGATGGTTTCTCCAGCAGTTCCCTATATCTTTTTCCCCCATTTCTCCTTCCTTTTGCATATACTTTTTTCTCCCTTCAAACTCTATTACAACATCATAAACTCATAATAATTCAAACTCATCCCATACACAATTCAAGAATATTTCAAATTCATAGATTAGAAATAGCAAAGCATACTTGTGTGATATATAATATAACGGCAAAACTAACTGGTACAAGTAGAAAGCTATCCTAGTATCCTGCTGACACACTGACTCTGAGTAAACCACATTCATGATAAGCTATCCCACTCTCTTACCCAGTTCATATCTAGCAATGTACCTATAGTTTTTTTCTACTAAAAAAATTCTTCATCATAGAGGATACTTCGTCACAAATTGGTCATACTAGTGAAGCTAAGGGCGGTGAGATTGGACAGGAGCATGTCAACCTCAGTGTTATGAAAGAGATGCACAAAAATAATTGGGGGCCTCGTGGGCATGCTTCTACTACTGCAGTTGGTGGCTGCCATGGCTGTTGACGTTGGGTGTGCTGGTGAGGCTACTGGGTGTTGGCCACAGTGTGGAGGGCAGTGGCACGCAGGCGAGCGGAGGGGTGTGAGTGAGGGGTCCAAGTGCAGCTGCCGTGGCCCAGGCCGCGGAGGGTGGTGGCGAGTGGCACGGTGGAAGAGCACGCGTCAGAGGCTTGGTCGTGTGGGGCAGGTGTGGGAGGGAAAAACATGAAAGGGGAGAGGGGCAGTGTCCACTTCTGTTAGTGGACAGGGAGGGGGAATAAAGATGTATTGACACAGTATCTTCATGTAGCCAATGTGTGGATCTTATTAGAATCAAACTTATTAGCAAAGTAGCAAACAATTATCAGTAGCAATAGATAAATAGCTACTTTGGCTGTTGATGTCCCTGAAGACTTGTGGAGGATTAAGCAGCTGCCTGTGTTTGTGATTTTGTTCACATGTTAAGCAACCTATGATTTATGGTAAAAGGATATTAAAAAGGTTTCTTATAATTATGGAACTGGAACCTATAATTGGATTTCTGCAAGATGCCTTGCAAAATCTCAACCATGTTCAACAACTGAAGCCTTACCTAAATTATCTGTGCTCCTGGCTTGATAGGATTTGATTTGAAGCTGCTGTTTCTGTCTAATCTTTTGTTATGTTGGGATGCTAGGTGGACTGTGTCCTTTTGATGAAATTACTGTATCTAACCACACATGAATTGTTGGGGTTTGAGATAGTACCTCACGGGTAGAATTATAAATTCACTCTTCTTAATATGTGAAGTTAATTGCCTGTTGAGTTTTAGACTTTTAGGACATGTCGACTATCTAAGCCATTGCCGTGTGATGTTTTAGTCATGTTACTTGTCAAAAAGTCCAGACATGATGGCTGTATAGTACCCCTTTTTGTTTGAAATCATTAAAATATCCAATGAGATTAGTCTTCTCTTTCTAACAATCTATGTTTATCACTGCTAAATCCATTTTAACACTATCTGCGTTTGCTGTTTGGCATTTTCTGTTATGTTGACATGTTAGATAAGAATTTGACTAGTGAAACAATTCCTGGTCTGGCGTTCACATCACTGCTTTCATCCTTGAACCTTTTCAGTTTCCTTGTCATAACCTTTCAGTACCAATAAAAACCTAGGGAAACTATCATTGCATACAGTCTTCCTAAATTGCTTTCCCATCAAAATGTGCCCTAGGAATCTTTAACCCATTAAAATCTGTAGGGAAACATGTTCCCTAGGAACTCCAGCTGTAGGGAAACTGCAGATTCTAGTAGTCCTGGACTCTACATTACACGGATACGTGAGGTTGGCCATGTATCCTGTATCGGATACGTATCTGATATGGATACGTTTTGAATACACGACAGATACGTATCTGTGAAGTATCGGGAAAAAAAATAAATGCAAAAAAATCTGATACTTCCTCTGATACGTATCCACAAGATTTGATGAATGATGATACGTATCCGCCTTCCGCCACTGACGCCTGGCTACACGAGCGCTGCCGCCTGACGCTGCCTCTGCCCACTTGCACGCACGAGGCGTGACAGGCTGACAGCACCTTCCGCCCGGAAGCACATCAGCACTTAGTGCCGCTGCCCGCTTGGATGCACAGCAGCACGAGCCCCGATGCACGTCATCCTCCCAGTACACTTGAGCGCCAATGTGCAGCCTGCCTGATGCCTCCCTTCGGGCCGCCTGACTGCCTCGCCGGCTGTGACGTTCCCGGTGGCGATTCAGCGGAGACTTTGGGTGATCTTCCCTTCTTAATTTCTTTCTTCCCCTCCTGATCTAGTCACTCGTTACTTTGTTTCTTCCTCAACGGCAATCCCTGTTCTGTTCTTGCTGTCTGAATTTCTGTCTTCCCCTGTGGAAAGGGGCGAGGACTGGGGAAGCAAAGGATACAGACTGAGGCACTGAGCGGTGGTGAGCTGTGCTGATTTTTTTTACTGTTGTCGGTGGGGTGAGTGGTAGAAGCAGTTAAATAATTGTAGATGTGGCTTCAGAGAGCGTTTGATTGGCTTCTCTTTATTTTAACATGTCTTATTATTATTATTTTTTAAAAAAACATAAAACGTATCTGCGTATCAGGTTTTTTAGAAAAATGACGTATCCATGTATCCGTATCCTTCTGATACCGGATACCGATACACGTATCCGTATCCATGTTGCATACTCCTGGAAGGATTGCATATGCGTACCTGTATCACTGTTAAAAGCCGTACTTCAGATTGTCTATGCTCGCTGTTTGACACTGTTCACTTCATGCCATTCACAGCCCCTTGTGCATTTGGGGTCCACACCTTATAGTTTTTGTGAAATTGTAGTGTTTAACGCTTACATTCCCTTGCAGGTGAAGGAGTTGTCCGAATTTCCTGTGGACAGCCAGTTATGTTATGCCGTTTGAATGAAAAATTAGCCCCCTCTTTTTCGTTTTTTAAATCTAAAAATGCGTGCACTCTATGCTCCATTTGTAATGTAATAAGAGGCAACTGAATTGATTCAACAGCAATCAGCTTCTGATTAAGATACATAAAGTTTAATCCGGTTTGCTGACCCGATTTCTTTTATACGCATGCGACAAATGAATGTGTGTGTATGGATGTTGAATTGCATCGAATCTTGTTGAATTGGTGGCGAAATGAAGATTTTGCTAAATGATTGGAACCTTTATGAAAATGAGGGGTGGAGATTGGAGAACCGTTCTATTTTGCCATGCTAGCACGGCAAGAACGTGAGGGCGTCTGTTCGTTTATTTTATAAGTCGTATTTTCCAGTGAACAGGCTCACATGTAACTAGAATCTCAGGCATGATAAGCTCCATGGCTTGGTCTATTCACTACTGGTCATTATTCTGATGTGGTTACTTCTTTTTTCCATCGACTATACAACTGAAACATGACACTCGAGGAGCTGTCCCAGTCCAACATCTTCCTAAAAGGCTAAAACTGATCTCCCATCCATGTGTGTTGAATGCTAGGCATGCAGCTGTCCTGGTCCAACATCTTCGGCTTTGTTTAGTTGTGAAAAGATTTTGGATTTTAATACTGTAGCACTTACGTTTATATTTGACAATTGTTGTCCAACTATGATTAATTAGACTTAAAAGATTCGTCTTGTAAATTACAGACAAACTGTGTAATTAGTTTTTGTTTTCGTTTATATTTAGTGCTTCATGCATGTGGTATAAGATTTGATGTGACGAGAAATCTTGAAAAGTTTTTGAATTTCAGAGTGAACTAAACAAGGCCTCCAAAAAGTTTTCAAGATATGAAGTGAGATGGGACAAAATGGCCCTGGGACTAGGGCCTTGTTTAGTTCACCCTGAAAACCAAAAAGTTTTCAAGATTTCCTATCACATCGAATCTTTCGACACATGCATGAAGTATTAAATATAGATGAAAATAAAAATTAATTGCACAGTTTAACTGTAAATCGCGAGAGGAATCTTTTGATCCTAGTTAGTCCATGATTGGACAATATTTGTCACAAACAAACGAAAATGCTACAGTAGTGAAATCCAAAATTTTTTCGCATCTAAACAAGGCCTAGACCAATCTGGATGGGAGGCGGAGTGGAGGGAGGATGTCTCATGAAATTCCACGGACGGGCCCGTCCTATGTGGGACGGGACGGTATCTAGTGGCGGAGCTAGAACAAATATAAAAAGAGTATATTTGTCTTTGTAGATGTAAGAGTTTGTGATATATGGGTACAAATATAGTAAAAATTTAGCATTTATTATTGTTTTTTTTTATTTTTCTTTAGGTGTGGCCGCACCCAATCCTTACTATGGATCCGCCCATGGCCATGGGAGTGAGCTCCGGGTCCGGCCCTGCCGTCGTCACGTGAGATTGGGTGGAGGAAGCGTGGGGGAGGAGGAGGCGCAGGGAGATCTAGCAGAGGAGCTAGGGGGTGCCGGGTGGACCGGTGGAGGATGCACGACGAGCTCGCTGGTGGAAATGCAGGGCGCGCCATGCGCGTGGGGTGGAACAACCGCGTGGGCGAAAGTGTGGAAGAAACAGAAAAGGGAAGAGATAAAGAGGAGGGAGGTAGAGAAAAAATAATTTAAAAAGAACTGACAAGTGGGCCCTATACCTGCCAGCAGTTCATGCCGTTTTTGATGTCTCCAAACCAAACAAACAACAGGTTGGTCCCAAACAAACAACAGGCCTTGTTTAAGTTCACCTAAAAAACAAAAACTTTTCAAGATTCCCTATCACATCGAATCTTGCGGTAATATAGTTAAAACTAAAAACTAATTACACAGTTTGCCTGTAAATTGCGAGATGAATCTTTTGAATCTAGTTAGTTTATAATTGGACAATATTTGTCACAAAACTAAACAAGACCATCTATGTGTGTTAAATGCTAGGCATGCAACTGTAGAGCCTGCATGCATGCTAGTAGATGAGAGGGTTGAGAGTTCTCTACATAAGCTCTCGTTTAGTTCGCGAAATTTTTTAGATTTAACTAATGTAACACTTTTATTTGCATTTGGTAACTATTGTCTAATTATTGACTAATGTAACACTTTTATTTACATAAGCTCTCGTTTAGTTGGAATACAGGGCTCTTAAAGAATCTAGGACCTACTATAAGATGAGTATGGTACGGTGTCCTGTCAGAGTTTGGAATACATAACTACTCCCTCCGTCCAAAAAAAAGTGTCGCTTTAGGTTTTCGTGCCACAAGTTTGACTCGATTTGTAGAAAATATGTGCAATATTTGTGTCTCTAAATAAATTTGATAAAAAACTAGACTTAAAGATCTTTTCAATGATACTAATTATGTACTATAAATATTAATATTTTTTACTATATATTTAGTTAAAGTTATTTCTTGGGAAGCGAAAACGACACTTATTTTGGAACGGAGGGAGTATAAGATGTGAGATATTCATGAATATGGTGTCCCGTCAGAGTTGGAATACATGTACTATAAGATGTGAAATGTTCATGAATATGGTGTCCCGTAAGAGTTGGAATACATGTACTATAAGATGAGGCTTTAAAGAATCTAGGAACTACTAGGCCTTTGTTTAGTTCCGAAAAGATTTCGGGTTTCGGTACTGTAGCATTTTCGTTTTTATTTGACAAATATTATCCAATCATAGACTAACTAGGCTCGAAAGATTCATCTCGTGATTTACAGGCAAACTGTATAATTAGTTTTTGTTTTCATCTATATTTAATGCTTTATGCATATGCCGTAAGATTCGATGTGACGGAGAATC
>Ga0182004_10001119_pt1 | contig 18916 bp, 7 predicted proteins | sample Sormic07211540_1_FD_120479 | JGI IMG/M metagenome (GOLD analysis project Ga0182004, IMG submission 120479) | Endophyte microbial communities from Sorghum bicolor roots, Mead, Nebraska, USA - 072115-40_1 MetaG | ecosystem: Host-associated > Plants > Roots > Unclassified | place: USA: Nebraska...
ACATAGAAAGGAAGAACTCACTTAGTACTTTTCGAGAAGTGTGTTTGTTGAGTGTTTTGGTGGGGGTTGGGGTGGGGGGGGGGGGCAACTACTGGTTCTCTGTTTACTGTAGCAGGAGTATTCTGAACAATGCCCTTGCGGCAAGTTAATTCCACTAATAGCACTCTTTGTTTGATTTCAAAGGCAGGACATGGAGTTAGCATGTGTTTAGTTGGGGATTAGAAGTGATGGTATGGACCCAACCCTGTTTTTTTAGGAGGGGTTCAACCCACTTCATGCTTAGTTTGGAGGTTGGGTTCGTCCCATGATTTTTGTTTGGTTTAGAGGTATCGATTTCATGGGTTTGGAGGTTGGGTTCAACCCAGCGATTCCCCAACCGCCCCAGCTGAGCAACTCCAGGCACGTTTGGTTTCCCGATCAAAACTTGCCTAGCTGAGCTAGGATAGAAAACAGAGCAATACGTTTGGTTGATTTGCTAGCAATCTAGGGGCTTGTGCTGGCAAGACTTTTGAGCAGATTCCTTGCTGGGACGAGCGAGACGAATCGGCTCGCCAGGCATAGCAAGCTTTTCGTGGACCGTGCAAGCAAGACAAGCGAACCTGGCTCTGGAATCAAACGTCCCCTCCCTGTCTGCCCACACCACCACTTGGGATCTCTGCCAGCTCGTGTTGCTACTAGGCCTCCTAGCCATTCCCCATGCTGATGGTGTGCTGTGCTCCCATCATGAGTTGTCCCATGATGCGATGCTTCCACCGAAGCTCCCATTTCTCAATGTGCCGCCCGATGTGGCCATTGCCCACCGCGCTCCTTGCCACCGCCTCCTCGCTGCTCGCTCGTGCCTCTGCCTTCAATTTGGCTGCACCCATGCTTGCTGCTGGTGTCCTATGCATCCCATGCGTGCGCAGACAATGTGCCAATTTCTTTGTTTTGGAGGGATAGAACCAACCCGCATCTCAGGAGAATGTTCCCGAGGGATGGACCCAATCCACTGGGACCTCAGACCAAACATTTCTAAATATGGGTCCGACCCACCCCAACTTCCACTGACCCTTTAAACAAACACATGGTTAGTTACTGGCAATTACAATAAGGTAAAGAACTAAAGGGGTGCAGATAGAAATTAGATTTTGGGAATACCTGTCGAAAGATAGGATATTTCTTGCTTGGTTTTGGAATAGATGCATGGCTTCCTTGTATAGTGGATGCAGACCCCCAACTTTTGATAACAGCATCTGGTTTCCATATTCCTAGAACTATGAACCATGGCTTCCTTGTATAGTAGATGCAGACCCCCAACTTTTGATAACAGCATTTGGTTTCCAGATTCCTAGAACTACTATGAACCTAAACTGTCACCAACTCAGAACCTGTTGCCCCACCACATATTCTGTTTCAACCTTGCTGTCTGCTCTTATGGTTGGGTGTCGTGGGCCATGACACAACATTGCCACCTTGGATGAAAACAGGGAACTATCATGGATGCAGACTTTGAACCTTTCCCAGAAGGACCAGACTTCCTAAATCCTAATTCTCCCTTGATTCTGTTCCTTAATTCACCTGAACAATTGTGTGCCTGAACTATTCTGGTCAGATATAACTTCAGCCCTATTTTCTAATGCTAGGCTGCTAGCCCAAACTCAAAACTCCCTGAGGACTCCAACCTATGTTCCTCCTGTGCTACTCAATGTACGGGCTGCTACTTGGCTTGCCTTTCGTTATGATATATGCTGGCTCACTGGCTGCACCTCGCGCTTGAGCTTACGTTACTACAACTTTCCTCACATTTTTATGTTTTTGAAAAGCCATAGATGGACTTTTTTATTTCCAATGTAAACCAAGTCTTTATTTGTTGTTAGCCTTTAGCTGCCTTTACCGATTTGCAGGTTTGGTTTCTGTAAAGTTCTTAAGTCTGAATCACCATTTTTTATTTCTCTCATCTCTTTTGTAAAACATGTGCCAGGTTTTGCAAGTGTGAGATGCCATACAATCCAGATGATCTTATGATCCAGTGTGAGGAATGTTCTGACTGGTGAGCATATAGATGATGCTGTCCTAAGAAAGTTTTTTATACATCATGCTATACCTCTTTTCCTCTGGTGCATTGTTTAATTCCATTGATTGCTTTATTGGTCTATGAATGGGTGGATTTGTTGTATTTGTTTGAGATTAGACATGAGATAGGAATACTGAACTGGCCAAAACGAATTACTTTCCTTTGGTACCTTTGTACAGTTATGCAGTGTAAGTGTTTAACATGATATTCACTGTGTAGTGTGTACTTCTCCCAATGAGGACCAAAATAGTCAAAATGAATAAATAACTGTTTTTAGCTTCTTTCATTTGCTAAAATAAAGTGTATTTACTGCTGTTCACTTACGAGTTGTGTTCTCAAATTCTTAACAGGTCATAGTTGGTTATGCAGGGTGGCATTTTAATTTTTAGGCCTTTCACAATTCACATACATATCTGAGCATTGATTGGTTCATGGCCCTGTGCGCACGAGTCATTTTGTGCCCTTTGAGCCTTATATTGGTATACTTTCTATAACAACCTTCTCGTTTTCAGGTTTCACCCTGCTTGCATTGGGATGACAATCAAAGAAGCAAAGAAACTAGAGCATTTTTTCTGCCAGACCTGTACAGCTGAAAATGGGAAGATGGTTGAGAATTCACATGAAGCTACAGCGCAATCGGAAGAAAAGGTAAGCTGCACGTGATGCTAGTTGCTTCTTATCATTGATTTAAGTTTGCTTTGCTATTTAAAACTACAATGCAAATCTTAATAATGCTTCTAATAATAATAATATAACTTATCTCTTCAGCCGGTGGAGTCAAAAAGGCGGCGAAGGTGATGGCCCTGCTGATTAAATCCATGCTGGGTTGTACAAAGCCTTCCCAAGTTTGAGAACCTGTAATTTTATTGTTCGTCGCAGTTTGTGGTTCAGGGGTCCCCCTCTAATGTCAGGCACACAGTGTACATAGCTTGCAACCTGATCAGATTGTTGTATTAGAGCATACTAGGATTTGTGTGGTGGTAGCATCGGCAGTCGGACTATTGGAGTATATGTAGAGTTGTATGGCATCGTAATGCCAGCAGCATCAGGTGATCAAGCTTCCTCTGGGCATTAGGACTCCTGCATATGATCGATCCAGCAATAATAATACTTCCATGCAGCTGCAGCTGGACCTGGCTAGTCAGTCACTAGTAAGTTGTCAGGAAAAACTTTTGTATTGTCATGTGAACCTTTTCTGAAATCCTGTGTAATGCAAGCATCTTAGTGTGGTACTTGCAAAACTGTTGCATGAAATTGGACACCCACCCTGGCCCATTGGCTGTGGTTGCGTATTTGCGTCAGTCGGCATTGTGTTTTAAGTTTGGATGAATGAACAATAATAAAGTTCAAAGTTTTAAGCCAATTGAACTGGTCTTGCTCAACGAAACATACCCTCTCACACATTTTGAATTATATCTCGAGTTAATGTGATGTTTATTGAAATAGTGGGCTAATAAATTGGTGACCAAACTATGATTGTCAAGTTTAGCAAGGCATAGCTTGACAAATTAGATGACCAACCAAACAGCCGCACTTTATCCGAGTGGATCTATCTATCTCGATTGCACAAAGAAATTCGGGTCCACGCTAGGGTAGCGGTCCAAAACTGCGGCTGGCCGTACCTGCGCTCGCCCCGCCGAGGCTGGCAGCAGCTGGAGCCACGCCTCCGCCGCACTGCACGGCCGCTGTCACGACGCCATGGACGCTGCTCGCCTGCCATGCGATTTCTCTCCACCCCAACCCCAAGCTGCTCACGACCTGTAGTTGTCGCTGAAGCTGCTCCCGAGAAGACCTCTACAGATCACTCCCCACCCCCACATCCTAGCTGCAGCGTCGGCCTGCGTACGTGCAGCAGCCGCGACATCCCCCCGCGCCTTCTTCAACCCCCGTGGCTTCGGATGCTCCACTCCGTCTCCCTTGGACTTGTTTGTAACTGGCTTGATCAGCGTTTCGACTCTCAAGTAACCGACCCGAGCTGCAACCTGCTGACTGATGAGCGAAGGTGCGTTTCCTCGCCGTCATTCTTGTTCCTGGATGCTATGGTGCAGTTTCTGCTTCGTTTCCTCTGCCAGTGGTTCTGGGTGAAATCGACGTCAGATCTTGGTCTTGCGCTGCTGCTAGTTACTCTGGAGCCTTTTGGATTGGGAGATTTGGATCCGAATCCTTAGGATTCAGCTTAAAATTTTAGTAACCCTCCAATGTTATTAGAGAAATCCCCTTCTTCTAAACATATAATAGAAAAATTAGGTGTTTTTATTGTCAGAATATTCAGCAATGCGATGTTTGTGTTGCCACTACAAGTAAGTGTAATTTCAATCGAGGCTAATCAACTGTTTTGATCTGCTTATCTGAACTTCGATGATACATTCAACTCAATCTCAACCAGGACTACTTGAAATGGTTTGGAGAATATATGTATCTTTGACAGGATAATGCAAAAGCTAATGCAGATCAAAGCTTAAACTATGAATTTTGCTAGAAGAATAATGGTGCTGGTGTTTCCATATTGTCCAGCGATGTGATTTCTTCCTTTCCATAACATTTATGCATGTAACTGGTTATTTCTCTGCCTGCAGGATCAAGCCCACAAGAAAGCACCTCGCCGATGCTGAGTCCTTAGGAATAGTTTCTGCAAGAAAAACGTAAAATGGCAGAAGCTTTGGTCATAGTGGTTCTTCAGAAGATTACCTCTGCACTTGGAGCAGAGGGGTTGAAAATTATCGGCTCAAAGTTACAGAAGCAGGTACCTGACGTGCAAGAAGTAATCAACAGAATGAGGCTACTCCAAAGTGATTTGTCGATGATGCAAGCATTCATAAGTCAAGTAGATGCTCACAGTTCCAGTGATAAGTTACTGGGGGCCTGGCTGGAACAGGTAAGACAAGCAGCACATGACGCTGAGGACATTGTTGACGAGTACATCTATCTTGTTGGCCAAATGGAAGGAACAAACAGTTTCCTAAAGAGAGCATTGAACCAAGCAGCAGATGTTAAAAGATGGCGCAAGCTTGCAGCAGATGCTAAATTTGTGGAGGATTGTCTTAAAAAGATCACTGAGACAAAAGACAGGTTTGATGTATCAGCGGCCGACAGTAGGAGAGATAATGCATTGAGTTATTCTAGCAGATTCCAACATATGTCTGAACACTCGTACCTGAATGATGATTTTGTGGGGAACAAGGAAGAGGTGAAGTGCTTAACAGAATGGCTATCTGATTTGAGGAAAGACCGCACTGTTATCTCCATATGTGGAATGGGAGGATTAGGTAAGACGACAATTGCTAGTAGCATTTACAAGAAGGAAGAAATTAAAAGAATGTTTATCTGCCGTGCATGGATCTCAGTATCTCAAAGCTACAGGGTTAAAGATCTCCTCCAAAAACTCTTACTGCAGCTTATTTCAAAAAATGAGAATATTCCGGATGGGCTTGACACTATGGATTGCGTGAATCTAGTTGAACTACTTAGAAGATATCTTAAGGACAGGAAATACTTAATTGTGTTGGATGATGTATGGAGTAGGGACTCTTGGCCTTTACTAGATAGTGCATTTGTCAAGAATGACAATGGGAGCCGAATTATTGTCACAACTCGAATCCAAGCTGTGGCATCTGTGGCTGATTCAAACCGTGAAATGAAGCTTAGCTTACTACCGAAGGAGGAAGCATGGACTCTTTTCTGTCAAAAGGCCTTCACAAGATTAGATGATAGAAGTTGCCCCCTCAGTCTTAAGACCTGTGCTGAAAGAATTGTAGGTAAGTGTCAAGGTTTGCCATTGGCTCTTGTTGCTTTAGGGAGTCTTCTATCCTACAAAGAAATGGATGAGCATGAGTGGGAATTGTTCTATAGACAACTTAGGTGGCAGCTGAGTAGCAACCCAATCAGTTACAACGATCTCCCTAGTTACTTGAAGAACTGTTTTCTTTACTTGGGTTTGTTCCCTGAAGACTATCAGATAGAACGGAAACAGCTAATCAGACTCTGGATAGCTGAAGGATTTGTTGAGGATAGAGGACCTGAGGTGACACTGGCAGATGTAGCTGCATGTTACCTGAAGGAGTTAACTGATCGTTCGTTGCTTCAAGTTGTTGACAGGAATGAATATGGAAGGCCAAAGAGGTTTCAGATGCATGACCTTGTGAGGGAGATATCTCTGACAATATCCAAGAAGGAAAAGTTTGCTATTACATGGGACTATCCTAACTCAGACTCCAGTTCTGATGGATCTCGTCGAGTCTCGGTACAGAAGGATGGTATTCTGATGCCGGTGAAAACTTCTGCACAGTTCAGGTCCATCATCATGTTTGTGGAGGAAGTATCATCGTCTTGGTTTAGGGACTGTTATCCAAGTTTTAGATTGTTGAGGGTCTTGAGCCTGAGACACTGCCATATTCAGAAAATTCCAGATATCATGTCTAATCTGTTTAACTTGCATTACCTTGACTTGGGATATACATTACTCAAGGAGATACCAAGATCTATTGGGAAGCTTAGCAATCTTCAGACGCTGTATCTCAAAGGTTCTGTACTCGAGTTGCCAAGTGAAGTAACTATGTTAACAAAGCTTCAGCACCTAATCATAGATGTTGGAAGGTTTGGCAGTTCAGCAAGTAACAAAATATGTCGCCAGGAACATCTGCAGACTCTGAAATACATAGAAGCCAACAGCTGCGTTGTTAGAAATCTTGGATGCTTGACTAGGATTAGAAGCCTTGGCATTAGGAAGGTGCTAGAATCCTACAACACAGATTTGTGGACTTCAGTAAGCAATATGAAAGCTTTGGCTGCGTTGTCTGTGATTTCTGCTGATCGCGACAGAGATATTCTTGATCTGTCAGACTTGAAACCGTTACCATACCTGGAGAAGCTTATGTTAAGCGGCAGGCTAGATAAAGGAGCTATTCCTCCTCCATTTGGCCACTTCCCCAGACTGAAAAGCTTGCGGCTTTGCTTTTCTGGGCTCCATGAAGACCCACTTGCTTTACTTGCTGTCATGTTTCAGAATCTAGGCCACCTTAACCTGTACCGGTGCTATGACGGTACGAGACTGACATTTCGTGCCAGGTGGTTCCCTATGCTCAAGCACCTCTACTTGAGCTCCATGGGTGAGTTGAAGGAGGTTGAGATTGAGGACGGCACCATGAGAGCCTTGCGTCGGCTAGAGCTCTGGGGCTTGAAAAGCTTGACGTCGGTACCAGAGGGCCTTGTACACCTTAAATCACTCCAACAGCTGTGCATTGGCTCGATGATGCCTGAAGAGTTCAAAACAAGGTTAGAAGGACGCGACCGATGGATTATTGAACACATCCCCTACATTGGAGATCCGTGATCAAGAGGACAGTCACATGCAAGCATCAATCGTATGCGTTGCCCAGTAAAAGTTTGATCATTTGATCTTTTTTTTTTCTTTTGAGGAGAAGATCATTTGATCTTGTTATGTTTCACGATTTAATCTGTTGTATCTTGTCTAATGTATATGCATGCTGTTCATGCTTCAATAAGCTACCCTGTTTCCCTTGAAATAGCAGTGCTATCACAAAGTAACACTTGACGCGATTAGTCATCAGAGAATTGTGCGAAAGCCACATGTAGTTTCAAATAAATCTCTGTGCATTCATACATGAGTGCAGAGAGAGAAGCTCCATGATTTGAATTTGTTTCAATTCATTGATAGTAAGTTATTTGCAGAAACATGACTACATGATTTACGAGAATTTCACTAGATTTTGGCAGTGCCAAGACCGCCGCGGTTTTAGAGCTGTCGCTACTGAGTATTTTCTGTAGTGAAGTTCTCGCAAGTCTTTTGTTTCTTGTCGGTTTGTGTCTTGACCGTTCTTTGTACTATGGACGGATTAATGTTGAACTTGGTACCTGGAAGATAATCTCTCCATGGCAACTTGCTTTGTGTCTTCTCTTATCTGTGATAGCGTGGCGTGAGATTCTGTTGCCTGATGCTACTGTTGATGACTGAATCTTGATGCAGCCCCGGGCCGCCGGGTCGACCATGGGCCGTAGCCGTAGGCTCAGGTCAGCGGTGTTTGTTTGAAGGGTTTTCCACAGCCCAATCCGATGTATATTATCGTCAGGCATAATAAACTTTTAATGAAAGGGATCAGGTTTAAACTTGGAGGGGACTGCCTGACTCTCTAAAGCTGATCATACACTTTGCTGGGCGGGCTTTAGATCGGGCTGTAAAAAAGAAAATTGACAAAAAGCAATGCCCAAACCTGATCGGCTGATTGTGGCCTGAGGCTTTGTTTAGTTTCAAAAAATTTTAGAAAAACGACACTGTAGTACTTTCGTTTTTATTTGACGAACATTGTTTAATCATGGAGTAACTAAGCTTAAAAGATTCGTCTTACGATTTATAGACAAACTGTATAATAACTTTTTATTTTTATCTATATTTAATACTCCATGTATGTGTCGTAAGATTCGATGTGACAAGTAATTTTGAAAAAGTTTTGAGTTTTGAGTGGTATGACTCGATGGCCCATGGGCCCATCTACCCTGGCCAAAAATTATAGCCCATGCCCGCCCAACGTGCAGGCCCGATTAGCCCAGATCGGGTTTTGGTCGCGTCGGGTCAATTTATTCCAAGGCCTTAGTTCCGAAAAAATTTCGGATTTCGGTACTGTAGCATTTTCGTTTTTATTTGACAAATATTATTCAATCATGGACTAACTATACTTAGGGCATGTACAACCCAAAGACAGAGGTCGTCTCCAAGAGCCTCGAATCTAACATACAGACAATTAAAAAGATAGGTCATACAACCCATAGATAGAAGGTCGTCTGCAAGCTACTTAATACTTTGCACCTACTCAGGATCAACTATGACCACCATTTTGTATACTAATATGTTGCCCTTCGATGGAATAAACAGCCATACACCACTTCAACTACTTCCCATTCAGTAAACTGTGTTGAAATCAATTCTGCCAGAAGGGTGCTCGAGTTGCAATAACTGATATATAGGACAAACAATCTCAGGGACTGACACTGACCATCTCAGGGTGAGCTCGGCGGCCAGGAACAAGCGACGAAGGTCGCCTACGCGGTTCACGGCGGCGCGGCCGGAGCTCGCCCGTGCGCGCGGTGCGATGGAGCTGGCCCGCGCTTCTCGCGGCGGCAGGGCGGAGGTCGCCGCACGCAGCCTGCAGCGCGGCTGGCGACAGCCGCGACGGAGATCGCGACGCGCAGCTCATGCCGTGGCGGAGGTAGCCGCGCGCAGGCCATGGCACGGCGGAGCTCGACCATGCTGCTCGCGGCGGCTGAGGCGCGCAACATTCTGCCACGCGCGCAAATACCAGATTCCGCACGGGATCAGCATCCTACGTCGAGTTGAGAAGACGACTCCTACAACGCTGCTTCGTCCGACGATTCGGCCTCGGAGCACGGGCTTTCGTCGTCGCCTCGTGAGGCGACGGAGCAGCCGTCTCCAAGCCAAAAGAGGGTGTTTTTCGCAAAAATGACGACGAAGAGACGGAGGAAGAGATGGCGTTGTACGTGACTTTAAAAGATTCATCTCGTGATTTACAAACAAACTGTATAATTAATTTTTATTTTTATCTATATCTAATGCTTCATGCATGTGCTCCAAGATTTGATGTGACGAGTAATCTTAAAAAGTTTTTAGTTTTCGGGGGTTTAGGGCCCAAGCACACGCACATACGTGGACAAGGCAACGTGACCTTTTTGCCCCCGATAACTCTGCCACGTCATAGCATCAACTCGTCCGTCTCCCAGACGCAACGAGCGCTAGCAGACGCTCATCAGGCAGTTGGCATTGGCACTCCACCTTCCATTCCACCAGACGCAAGCGAGCGCCCCCCACCTCCGCTCCTTAGTCCTTCCTCTCAACCGGGGCACGGCGCCTGGCTGCTCCGAGGCGAAGCCGGAGGACGACGGCATGGCGCGGCGCGAGGCGGCGAGGCTTCTCCGTCGCCTGGGCCCGCTCGCGGTCGAGTCGCCGACGCGAGGTGAATTGCTGGTTTAATTAGTTTGGGGGGGCTTGGTGCGCCCTGTTCCGGCCCCGTTGGTCCGGGAGGTGCTCGTGCCGGTGCCCGATCGGGTGGCTGCTTGCTGTGGAGCCTAGGTTTTGTCCGGGGACGACCGTAGTGCGTAGAGCGGGATTTAGCGGCGTTCGGGTGTGGGATTACTTCGGTGTTGGTGGTCTGGCATGGTTCTGTTGCAGTCCCGCTCTCGGTCTTCGTTGGCTCTAGCTTGAGGCCTGGTCCTAGTTAGTGGGGACTTCTATCTGTTGGTGTTGGAGCACCGAACTAAACTGCAGATGCTTCATGCCTTAATCACACTTGACTCTGTTCATTATTATTAAGTTACCGGAATGGTAAGCCGTATGTTGCAGGTGTTGTATGTGCTTGATGTAGCCTGTGTTGCCATGGCGGTTAGTGATTTAGATAGCGATGGAGCATTAGAATGCGGCTTTGATTAGCAATTTTTTTTTCTTTCATTTGGGGCAAGTTTGCGCAGTAGAGTATTACTAAAGGTTGATTGGAGAGCTGGTAGTGCATGGTGTATGCCAATCTTTGACGAAGTTACTTAAATGTATTTGCATAAGTGCTTGTCGGTTTATGACATGAAGAATATGTCCGGTTCACAAAAAGAATTGGATTAGTTCAATAACCCAATGAATGTGCCATCAGGCGTGTTGTCCGTGGAGTAGTACCTAGTTACCTATGTTTACGGCTTAGGCATTATTAGAAGTAAAGAATTATAGCAGCAGATTTTTTTTTCTTTCAGTGAGGATCGTGATAGCTTTAACAGTACAGAATCAATGATTAGATTTTAGTGAGAATTTTAGCCTATGATAATCTTTACTGTTCGAATACAGACTGGTAACTATATATCTCTGATGGCCCCTGTAAAATTCGAGAAGTTTTGATTAAAATCTGATGATAAATTATGCTTTTCAGGCATGCCTCGTTGTCAACATGAATCTGCAAACCACATTGTGAATTCTTGTAGAAGATTCCACTGGATTCCCAGTCTACAGCGCCCTCTGTGTGGACCTACAACTTGTCGGGGAATATATGAAGGTCAAAGCAGTGCTAACAAGGCTTGTGAAGTTCAGAAGCGCACATTTGGTTCTGCTGCAACTGCAACACACATTCAGAGGAATCCAGCCTATTCACAGCTGAGCTCTGATGATGTTTCTTACTTCAAGAGTGTCTTGGGTGAAAATGGTGTAGTTCAGGATGAAGACAGAGTCGCAGTTGCAAATGTAGATTGGATGGGTAAATACAGGGGTGCAAGTCAGCTACTACTTTTACCAAAAAATACTGCAGAGGTATTTCATCAGCCAATTTAATTTCTTGAATAGCGAAGTACTCCCTCCATCCCAAATTATAAGTCATTCCAAGAATCTTGGAGAGTCAAAGCATCTCAAGTTTGACCAACTTTATATGGTAGGATAATAACATTTATGATATCAACTAAGTATCATTAGGTTCTTCATTAATTATATTTTCATTGTATATCTATTTGATGCCACAAACTTTGTAATTTTTTCTATAATTTTGGTCAAACTTGAGATGCTTTGACTCTCCAAGATTCTTGAAATTACTTACAATTTGGGATGGAGGGAGTAGTTACCATCATTTTAACATAGTTTACTATTGATGTTCAGCCTTTGCGTACAATGTATAATTTCCTCAATGATCATTAATTTTCTAAATTTCTGAAATCACTATTTTGCATATACCAGGGTGTTATCAAATCCATTCAAATAACATATCTTATGCTGGTTCTTTAAATGGTTCACATTTTCATTGTCATGAAGATTTTTTCAATCACTGCTATTCTTGTTCAGACGCAAGAAAAGAATTAGTGTACAAATTCTTTATTCAAATATTCTGTTTCCAGGTTTCTAAGATTCTTTCATATTGCAACACCAGACGATTGGCTGTGGTTCCACAGGGTGGCAACACAGGTCTTGTAGGTGGCAGTGTGCCTGTTTATGATGAGGTAATTGTATTTCTAAAGCTTTTTAACCTGTGTCAGGAATGAAATGTTGTTTTTGCTAGGATACATCCTATTGTTTATGCAAATCATAACAACTTTTCTTTGCTGTTAACTAGAAAATGCTGAACTATTGTTCTGCAAATATGTGGGCTATATGTTTACATGGACTGACCAGAACACCAGATAAATTGCGAAATATGGGAAAAAGATCACATAGACCTTGTTCAATTTCAGTGTTATGCTTAATGTTATCTTTAGTATTTTTAAATTATTTTTTAACATCTCTCCCATATTTTTTCTATTCTTATGCTTATTGATGTGCCAAATTAGTTTTGTTATCTATGCAGTGGTTCTGCATTTGTAGTTTTTACTGTTCATAATGTTAAGGTCCAAGATCACTGATTAGTGTTTTGTGACCTTGCCTGCAGGTGATTGTTGGCCTCGCAGGCATGGACAAAATCATTTCCTTTGATAATGTGAGTTCAATTTCTTTTGTCTGGTTCAGTACCTTGTAGTTTGTTGTATTTTCATTAGTTGCTTCTTCAAATGCATCCAAGGGTCACGAGAAATCCTTGAATAGTTTATAAAGAAGGTGCCAACTTCTAAGTCTGCTTATTATGGTGTTGCTAGGTTAATGGCATTCTTACTTGTGAAGCTGGTTGTGTGTTGGAGAGTTTAAGTAACTTCGTGGAAAATGAAGGGTAAAGCTATTTTTGGCAGTTCTTCCCTAGATGTATTGTTCTGATTTCTGTTCCAAAGTCTTGTGCTGGTCCGCTGGATATGCTACTATGCTTCTCATACTCATCTGTTCTTGCTTGTGGAATCGCTAATGATTGTGACAGGTTCCAGAACATTTTTCATTCCTTTTAGTTCAGTTCTTATAAGATCTTTTTTCCCACCCAATAGGCCAACATAAAGTCTGTAACTTCCTATGGTGAATATATACTGAAAATTCTTGGCTAAATTTGTTTATCTCCATTTTCTGAACAAAAGAATTTACAATCATGAGCTACCCTTTAGAGAACACCAGTTCTTTGGTTTCAATGCTAGAAGCCTAATTGGTCTTGATCTGCTTCTCAGGTTTATTATGCCACTTGACTTGGGAGCAAAAGGTAGTTGCCACATTGGTGGGAATGTTTCAACTAATGCGGGTGGCCTGCGTTTCATACGCTATGGTTCACTTCATGGAAGTGTACTCGGTAGGTACTCGTATTGATCTTATAATATAATTTTAAGTTTTTAACACTTCCCTAAAAAAATTATAATTTTAACACAAATACATGTATTTAAACTCTCAGGGATCTGTACTTTCCTTTTAAATTATGTTTGTTCCCATACAGGTCTTGAAGTTGTCCTGGCTGATGGGACTATCCTTGATATGCTTACTACTTTAAGGAAAGACAATACTGGGTATGATCTGAAGCACTTATTTATTGGTATGTACTGAGCATGATAACTACTCTATGACCACTGTGAAAGCAATACTATTTTTGCAACACCAATCAGTTAGTGAATACACAACTTATTGTTCAGGAAGTGAAGGCTCACTAGGAGTAGTCACCAAAATATCAGTACTTACGCCTGCAAAGCTACCATCAACTAATGTTGCATTTCTTTCCTGCAATGACTACAAAAGCTGCCAGGTTCATTCGCCTTGGAATTCTCAACTCTCTCTCTCTCTCTCTCTCTCTCTCTCTCTCTCTACAAAAGTAAATTTATTCAATCATTTCTATGCATGAGGTCTTTAATAGTGATTACTGCTTACTGATTGTGTTCCCAGAAATTACTGCTGGCAGCAAGGAGGAGCTTGGGTGAGATCTTGTCTGCATTTGAATTCATGGATCATCACTGTATTAATCTGGTACTTACATATGAAATTCTTTTTGAATTAAGTTGCTTCATAGAGTGAATTAAGACCCACAAATTTCTTATTTAGCATCATTTTAATGTCTGAGCTAATAACTAAATTGGGCCTTCCTCAACTTTGCCCCACATTGGACCCAGCTTTATGCCACAGACTGACATTTAGAACAGGGGATGAAATTGTGAATCCCTTGCTAGGTTGATCAGTTTGATCCAATGAAATATACCTTTGATATTCTTGTACATCAATAAGCCCTCGAAAATAACTTGATTTTCTAAGGTGCTCCTATGTACAATGAAATATTTCATTATTTTGTCTGCTTTGCATATTTAGATTGTTTTTTGATAGATTGTTTATTCTGGAGGCTATGCGACATTTGGAAGGAGTTCATAATCCATTACCTGCATCACCATACAAATTTTATGTTTTAATTGAGACAACAGGAAGTGATGAATCATATGACAAGTAAGTTATTGTAGAAATAGAACTTGATTCAACAATGATCATTTGTCAATGTTTATGACAGTAGAGGTTATTACTGTTGCCCTTCGATTCTGATTTATCTGTGACTATTGCTAATTAGAGAGAATGTAATACCTGTTTTACTTTTTTTTATTCATGAGATTTATCAAATAGTAAAAAGGTTTCTGCTTGCATGAAGCTTTCTATCTTTGTACTGATTTTTCTATATTTTGACATTACTTTGGTGAAAAATAATAGCACGAAAGAAATTGTTGTCCTTTATGGATATGGACTAGATGAATAGATGATGATTTCTGTAGCATGTTTTCTTCTGAACATATTCATTCTGTGACCTGACAATTGACATTATCTTATTGGCATATGCTTGAGAGAAAATTGACAATTGCTCTGTGGAAGATCAATTATCATGCCAACTTGCAGTTACTGAGATTTGGCTGTTCATCTGTGTATCTTTTGCTTAACACTATTCTAGTTTCTCATCATGTCTTTTTTTCTGGCTTTCTTTTGTAGAACAAAACTGGAAGCATTTTTGTTGCGTTCAATGGAAGATGGTCTAGTAGCTGATGGTGTTATCGCGCAGGATATCAGCCAAGCATCAAACTTTTGGCGGATCCGCGAGGTTGTCATCCTATAATCAATACTCTGTTTATCTCTTATACAGTTATACCCAATGTTGACTGATGATGAATGTTATGTCTGCTGAAACTTGTCAACCATCAGTATCAAACTGTTCATGTGCTTAGTGGTAGTTCTGTACTAGCATGTAATAGCTAACATTTAACACAGATGCTCATGTTTACGGATTACAAAGTGATTCAATGTCTGATTTGAAATAAGATGAACTACATTTTTTTTTGGAACATGCGGCTTGGTTTTTCCAGTTAAATCCTTCAAACCTCAAACTTCAAGTGCCAGACCAACTATCAAATGCACAAAATGATGGATCATGTAGCGATAAATCTTGATTCTGCTTCTGTTGTTCTTGCAGGGTATATCAGAAGCATCTGTCAAAGTTGGTGCTGTGTATAAATATGACTTGTCCATACCTGTAGAGAAGCTCTATGATATTGTTGAAGAAATGCGCTGCCGTCTTGGTAATTGCGAGACTTGATCTACAAAAAATCTATGGGCTTCCAGTTAACTTAGTATGTTGGTTTTCTAGGTGATAGTGCAGAGGTATTGGGGTACGGCCACCTTGGAGATGGGAATCTGCATTTGAACATTGTATCAAGCAAATATGACGACAGTGTATGTCTTTTATATCAATTTGGATATAACATGGAAGTTGGATGTAGATTGTTTACTTATTTAATGCTTCAGTGTCTTGAGATGGTTAATGGATAACCTTATCTTGTTTTTCCAATGGATTTTTAGACTCTTGGACGAATTGAACCATTTGTCTATGAATGGACTTCAGCACAAAGAGGAAGCATCAGTGCAGAGCATGGTTTGGGGCTAATGAAAGCTGAGAAGATTCACTACAGTAAATCACCTGAAGCAGTAAGTTTTCTATTGTCCTACCACCACTTGCAGGAAGCATGTACACGATGAGTTAGGAAATGACCAATCATACTGAGTTGTGGACTTCATCGATTGAATTGCTACTTTGCTTGTACATTTTCAAGCTGCCTTTTTGGTTGGCAAAACTTATTAGATGGGTCATATGAATATTTGAACACACCAAGGTTTGTGTGCACCACCTTTTTTTGCACTCTTTTATACTCCCTCCATTTCAAATTATAAGACATTTTGGCATTTCTAGATATATTTCTTTTACCATGTACCTAGACATAGTGTATATCTATGTGTATAGCAAAAACTATGTATCTAGAAAAGCCAAAACGTCTTATAATTTGGAATGGAGAGAGTACATTATTAAAGAACGGTGCAATGTGCTTTTATGGGAGTCAGGAGACGCTTAGGTCTTTCCTGCTTTGATTAGTCTATTGGTCCTACCACATGTGGCATAGCTTAGTAGTCAGAACTGTATTTTAACTGTCCCAGTAGCTAAATACAAGCAATGAGCTAATGCGCGGTTTTACTTTAAGAACAATGCACATGTTTGTATCAGTGTTTGTAGTACATCACTAGTAACCCTAGCTACACAGGATAGTTCAAATTACCATGGCCAACTAATGTTTCTGTTTTGATTAGGTGCAACTAATGGCCTCCATCAAGAAGTTGCTGGACCCCAATTCGATACTGAACCCCTACAAGGTTCTGCCGCAGTCTGTACTGTAGCTGAAGGTACTCTGTTATCGGCAGTATGTAATATACCGTAAAGGTACTTCCTGTAGTTGCAAGGAATTATAGTTAGTTCCAAACTATATTTTCTTTCCAAATTTATGAAACTAATTGGTTCATGTCAACTGCTTCCGCCACCTGCAGCAGGTTAGGGACCCTTCAACTCACTGATGAGCTTGTGCCTGACCAGACTAGCCGCTTAATGCTTGAGTGAGCTGAGCAAAGTGAATAATTGGCAAGTAGTTGAGGATGCAAACGACAAGCAATGCCATTTTTGAAGTGCGACATCGTCGTGCCAGCCTTGCTTTGAAGACTCAAAGAAAAAGTCAGTCCGGCGGTTCGACAGCTCACTATAGCTAATAGCAAGTCAATCCGGCGGTCCAAAACGTCAAATGATTGAAACCGAAGATAGAAGGTCTATTTTTAAGCACTTGTTCTGCCAGCCAGCAGCTCTCATAATAAATCAGTGTACAGTACTTCCAGTCATGGTTTTTCGGACAAGCGAACAGACTTACATGTTGTTCTAGCTTGCTTGATACGACTTTCATCAGTTTTTCTTTGTCCCAGTGGACAAGTGGTGAAATGGATTAACATAAATTAAACAGCTAGCAATAATACCCTTTTTTTTGGAGCATCCATCGTGTCACATGTAGATTCACACTTAGATCCATCACCATCTTCTAATGTTAATAGCCTAATCATCCCTGCTACAAAAATAGTTTAGAAGACAGTCCTTTTTTATTTACATAGGGGATAAGGTGCTGCAGAGCAACAATATTTGTAAATGTTTATAAGGTGATCCTATTAACAAGACTCCCTCTAAAGCTTAGGAGTACCATTACCACCTCTAAAAATATACTTGTGACTTACTACGCTGCCGGCTAAGGGGGTTTGTTCCGGCACTATTTTTTTTATTGTTTTTCCTTTGTTTTTTAAAAATTATTTATAGAGATGAATACCTTTAAGATGTCCATTTTTATTAATCAACTTATAATGAGTGTCTAGCCAACCGCATCTGTAAATAGCCCATTGAAAGAAATCATTGAACGAAGACGGTTGAGCCATCTGCCTCTATAAATAAAAGAAAAATGATTGTCTCTAAATCATTTTTATAGTTGCAGCAAACCTTAACAGTCACGACACATGAACCCGACGTAGTCACACATCTACTAGCTTCAAAAGCTGTTGTATTGTGTAAATCTTGTTCATGGCATGGTGTTTGTTATTGTTCGTAAATTATCAAAATATGAAAGACCTAAGGATCTCAATCCAATACTTTTATCCTTTTGTAAAATGTATGGTTTGTCCTTTACTTCACTCCCTGACCCATCAAGCTAGCACCTTGGGTCGTCCTCTTGACTGACGTAGTGGTAACAGGAGATATCATTGGTGACAAAGATTATATAGATCAGTATATAAGCTAACAGGACTTCTAACAGAAAAAAAAAAAGAAGTGATGTCTACAGTTTTGGAATTGTGATCTTGGAACTTGTAAGTAGAAAAAAGGGTGTCAAGGCCTCAAGGACACACACTCTGACGATAATACCTTAGTAAAGAACTTCCGTGAAGCTCTAAATGAAGATCAGAGGATAACAGAGTTGTTCGACGGCGAAATTGCAGTGGCAAGCAATTTAGAGCTGCTTCACAGTCTAGCAAAGATCGCTTTGGAATGCCTTCACCCTGATGTGGATCAAAGACCATCAATGATGCAGGTGGCAGAGCAGCAACTACTACTAAATCGGTCTCGTAAACCATAAGTTGTTCGCTAATAAATAAGTTGATGCACAGTTGCACATCCGTGTGAACTGTCGAATAAGATAGGCAACTATCAGTGTGGCAACATGTATTTTGTTTAAATTTATTGTCAGGCAGAGGTTGTGCCCTTTGATTCGAAAACAGTTTTTTATCGTACATTGTTCAATTTGTTATGAAATGTTATATTTGAAGTGATCAAACATATGTACTCCTACTAGTTAGTCAATTTTCTCCATTATTTGGCATTTGAAGGAATTCTTTTACTGTACCGTTCAATTGTCTATCTAGTAAAGTGGCTAAATGCTTGCGCTAATTACCAAAATTTTCTCCATTATTTGGCATTTGAAGTACAATTCATTTGTCTGACTATAACGTCTTTGTGACCCCATTCTGGTAGAAATTCACTTTTCACAACACAATGCTCCAGTAGTCATCGCTGTTTGCTTGGTGGCCTAGATGGCAGCTTGCCCACAGCCCACCCGTCTAAATCAGAGGCTGCACCAAGCAAAGCAGCCTGGATATCAAGCAAACAG
>Ga0182004_10001120_pt1 | contig 18907 bp, 22 predicted proteins | sample Sormic07211540_1_FD_120479 | JGI IMG/M metagenome (GOLD analysis project Ga0182004, IMG submission 120479) | Endophyte microbial communities from Sorghum bicolor roots, Mead, Nebraska, USA - 072115-40_1 MetaG | ecosystem: Host-associated > Plants > Roots > Unclassified | place: USA: Nebraska...
ACGCCATCACCGCCGTGGCGGTTTTTGCCGCGGTGTGTGAGGGCTACCTCGGGATGATGCCACACTGGGACCTGTGGCTCCACTTGTACCGAGGCGAGCTCTTCCATGCTCCCAGTGGAACCACAGGGGTGAGGAAGCCCGTGCGGGCCGGGTGCCTCAACCTGGTGCTGAAGACCGGCAAAGCGGAGAAGCCGCGTGAGTACATCCCGGTGGGGTTGACATCGAATCACGTCGGGTGAGACTCCCAATAGTTCTACCTGCGGAACGACGACGACCTCCTCCCCACCTACACTGGGCGCCTTATCTCAGAGCACCCGAATCATTGGAGGCATGGTGTTGTCCAGACCCACCAACCGCGGCTCGACCCCATCCTCGATGCCCTGAAGAAGCTACGTGAGGAGGGCCTGACAGCCGCGCTCGTCCTCTCGGCTGTCCATCCCTGGAGGATTCTCCCGTTGATGTCTCGGCCACTGAGGATGGATGAGATGGGTCCCGGTGTTTCGTCCCAGGATCTCGAGGCGTGCCGGATGTCCAATGAGGCTCCTGTGGATGAAGAGGTTGCAGCTAGAGTCAGGACGGCCGTTGCAGGCAACTTTCAGCCTGAGCACGTCAACGGCTTCCCTATGAGGCTCGACAAGGGGTCGATTGATATGGTAAGTCCTTTTCACACCTATGGCTTCGATTCTTGACTTTCTTTGGTCCTTCTTAAGACTTATCTCTGCCTGCGCAGGGATCGATCGACGCCCGATCCTCGAAACCTCTAGTAAAGGAGGATGAAGTGGATTGTGACAAGCGGCGTGAGTTCGCGGAAAAGCAGAAGACCACAAAGGACTTTGAAAAGAAGAAGGAAAAGAAGAAGAATCTCGAGCGTCAAGTGTTGGAGATGCGTCGAGCGAAATCTAGGCAAAGGGGGGAGCCGGAGGAGGACTCTCCCGACGAGGACGATGGCGATGAGGGCGACGATGGCAGCGACGACTTCGAGGGTATGGCGTCCCACCTCAACAAGATCCTCGAGGGCCCGCGGCATGCCGACATTGCCGTCCCGTTGACGGGAGCCCCTAAGGGTGTGTCGAGCGGACCCCGCGATGGCCAACAGGGTGAGTCTTCCCCGCGCCGTTCTCGTGCCGTCACCTCTCCAGCGCCTGCGCAGGGTCAGGCCGTTCCCCACCCTCAACCTCCTCCCGCACCTAAGGCAGGCCACCGGGCTAAGGCTACGTCGACAGGGCCGCTCACCCGTGGCCATGCCGTGCCCTCGAGTCAGGGGGAGGAAAGTCGTAGGAGTTCTAGTCCTGGCGCTCGCCCGGCAGGGGATGCCAAGCCGAGGCCTGCACCTACCCGCGAGAGGCTCGGGGTCTCGACACGGGGCGGCTTGAGGCCAGCTGGTCGAGGCGCTGGCAGGCGGGTCGCTCTTCCTGTGGGGTAAGGCCTGAAAGTCATAATTCCTGTCTTCGACGTCTTTGTGTAATCTCGGGCTTTCGTCTTTACCATGCTTATTCTCCTCACCTCAGGTTGAAGCGGCCGCTCGAACAGGCCCACCCCTCGATAGCCAAGAAGCTAAAGGTGGGGGCGGTTCCCAAAGACTCAGGTTTGCGGTTCATTCTTTTCTCAACATTATGGACGTCGTGTGACCCTTATGTTAATTATCACGGTGACTGACTTTTTGTTTTTGAGTGCTTATAGGCTCCTCCGATCCTCGGCCATCGACGGGTGTTAAGAGTGCCCCACCTCACCCGTTCGTGGGGGAGTCCACCCCACCGTCGCCGAGGCGTGTCGAGGCGCCTCGCCCTCAAGAGCAGGAGGGAGCCCCCGAGCCTCCCCGATCTGGGGTCGAGGGGGATCCTATCACTATAAGTGACGGGTCTGGCAGTGATAGGCTCTCGAAGGATGCCCGCTCCATGGACGAGGAAGTCGAGGCTTCCCCTGTCACGAGGCAGACACCTTGGCCCATCAGGCTCCACTCCGCCGAGGAGAAGAAGAAGAAAGAAGAGGAAGAGCGTGAGCGGGAGTCGCAGCAATAGCTGCAGCAGGATGGAGAAGAAGGAAAGGAGGGGCCGCCGCACCCAGGAGACCGACTCGAGGAGTTGCTAGAGCAGGACCGGTAGCAGGAGCTGCAGGAGCTCCAGCGGCAGCAGCAACAAAAGAGTCAACAGTTAGAAGAACTGCGCGAGCCACCGCCATGAAACCCGCTCCAACCAGTGCCGTCGTCGCCGCAGAGGCCTGAGACTGGAGAGGAGGGTCTACCGGTCTACGGTCCACCGACCCCCATGTGGCTCTGCCCGGGGGGGGGCAGTCTCCATCCCGGCCGAGCCTGGGCAGGAGGACGGCGTCGTGGTTATCGCGTGCGCAATGCGCACGCCAGTGGATCCTCAATCGGAGATCAAGGGCTCTCTTTACGGCATGGACGAGCTTGCCCCAAGGTTCCTCCGAGACCGATGGCCGTGGGAGGAACCCGTCGCCGAGTAAGGGGATGAGGCTGGAACTTCCGGTGGAGGTGAGGCCAACGAGACCGGGACATGGGGCTCGGTTGATGATGACGGGCGGTTCCCTTCCATCGTTAACCTATTCTTGCACTTTCGAGGTTCGCTCGAGACCGTTCGAGAGCTGATCCGAGGCGTCAAGGCGCATACAGAAGAGGAGATGGAGAATTAGGGCACCAGTCGGGTTCGTCTCCGGGCCTCCACCGATCCATTAGAACCTAACATTTTCATGGTCGATCGGTAAGAAGCCGAGAAATGGGAACATCTTGAGGAGCTCCGGCTTTGGATGAAGCACGTGATGGGCCTGATGTCGGAAATCGTCAACAATGGGCATGGCCGAGCTTTCTTCATAAGTATTTTTTGGTCTTTAGTTATTTGGGAATTGCGCCTTTATTGATCGACCGCTTCTCGCAGGATCTGAAGCAGACCTCCCGCATAAAGTCGGGCTTTATCCACGCAACGAGGGGTGGCTGGGAGCAGCTCCCTCTTCTCAAGGACCAACTCCTGGAGTCGCAAGAGAAGCTCCTTAAGGCTTACAAGGAGCTTTTGGCGCTCGAGGAGGAGAAGAAGGAGAGGGAGGCCGCTCTGGCCGAAGCTCGGGAGGCCTCGAGGAAGGCGGTGGAAGAGGCCACGCACCAGAGGGAGCTAACCATGACGGTCGAGGTGGCCGCGTCCAAAGCCCGGGAAGAGGCTGCATTTTACAAGGATGTGGTCGCCGATCTAGACAAGGAGAAGGGCCTCCTCAAGTCCGATCTTATCTCTGCCCGAGAGGCCTGTCAAGAGATAAAGGTGGAGTGCGTGAAGAGCGAGATTGCTTGGAGCGCTGCAAAGGAGTCCAAGAAGAAAGCTCTCGAGGATCTTGAGGCGGAGCAGGCTCGATCTCGAAGCCTCTCTGACGATGTCGATCGTCTGAAGAGGGCGCTGCTAGAGAAAGAGGTAGCCATTGCGTAGGCGGGCAAGGTGATCAAAGACCTGCGAGTCGCCAACACCGACCTAGCGTGCTCCTACAGGGGGATTGAGAGGGCCAACACCAACCTGGTCGGCGAAAATACGGCTCTGGAGGAGAAGATTCGCAGTATGTTTCTACTATCATGTTTTCTTTCAAAGGCATGCTTTGTGTTGCCTAATTTCTCCGTGTTGGTCTTTGTAGGGCTTAAGGATGAGCTGCTAGCTGTCCAAGTCGAGGCCCGCTCCACCAAGGCTCAGCTCGAGGGGGAGGTCACTTTGAACGGTCGGCTGCGGACTGCGATAAGCGATCTCTCGGCCTCTTGGGAGCTCGAGCCCGTGGACGAGTCAAGGGAGGCAGCTCGAGGTGACACACTGGTCGATCAGCTCTGCTACCTAGGTGCCACGCTGAGGGACCGGGTGCGGGACGCCCATCATACCGGGGTGAAGCGGGCAATGGCGGTTGTCTGCTCAGGCTTTTCCTACGACATGGAGGTGGTGTCCCACGGCTTCGTCACCGACATCTCCAAAACCGATGCAGAGAATGAGTAGAGGCTCCACGCCTTGATCGACGACGCGGAGGTCCCTAGGAAAGGCTGGCAAAACTGTTCGAGCCGGAAGTGCTTCCTCCCGGGACTAGCTCGGGCGCGGACGATGGTGGTGAGGGCCGAGACATAGACTAAGGCCTGCGAGCCTATTCTGGGTGCTAAGGCCCCTTGTATAGTACTTTTATCTTAAGGAAATGCTATTGTCTTTAAGTGGTTTATAAGATTTGTGAATATCTGCTTATTTTTGTGTTCGGAATTCCTTTGCTTCCTCGTTCAGTTTTTTGTTAAGGCGACCTTGATTGCCTCGAGGGTGAGGGAGTGAGTAGAGTTACCGTAGCCCGGGGGCGTAGGTGTTCTCAGGCTCATCATCTCTCGGCCCTTAAGGGGCTCGAGGTGCCTTTACTACTTGACCGTGTGCGGCATACTTATAGGAAAAAATCGTTCGGTTTTTAGGAGCTTGGGGGGTCCCCCTGCTAGCCCCCGAGGGGGTATCGACTATGATGGGTCATAGTTGGTACTCCCTTTTAACGTCGAGATTTTGATCAATGAAAAAGTAAATTACTTGAGGGAAAGACCTCATTCATTCATGCATTCATTCATAAGTTCTTGGTATAAAATGTACATGAGAACATAAAGCTTTGAAACTCTAGGGGTAGAATCGACGTAGTTGTTCGATGTTCCATGCGTTGGTGAAGACCGCCCCTTTCTCGTCTGCAAGCTTGTATGTCCCTGGCTTCAGGACCTCGGCCACCATGTATGGGCCCTCCTAGGGCGGAGTCAACTTCTGCGCCCTTGATTGCTTTGCCGCCGTCGTAGGACGAGATCGCCCACGTTCAGATCCCTTTTGTGCACGTGCTTGTCGTGTTAGCGTCGAAGCTTTTGCTGGTACCTAGCGGAGTTGAGGAGGGCCATGTCTCGAGCTTCCTCAAGCTGGTCGACTGCGTTCCCTCGAGTCTCCTTGTTTGTATGCTCGTTATAAGCCTTGAGTCGCGGTGACCCATCCTCAAGGTCTGTTGGAAGCACGGCCTCGGAGCCGTAGACCATGAAGAATGGAGTATATTTTGTGGCCCTGCTTGGCATCGTCCTTAAGCTCCACAGGACCGATGAGAGCTCTTCGACCCATTTCTTGCTGAATTTCTTCAGCCGATTATAGATTCTTGGCTTGAGTCCCTGCAATATCATGCCGTTGGCACGCTCGACCTGGCCATTAGTTCAAGGATGAGCTACTGCCGACCAGTTCACACGGATGTGGTGCTGGTCATAGAAGTCCAAGAACTTTTTCCTGGTGAACTGGGTGCCGTTGTCGGTGATGATGACGTTGGGAATCCCAAACCGGTGGATGATGTCGGTGAAGAAGAGGACGGCCTGCTCAGAGCGGATGTTCGTGATGGGTCGAGCCTCGATCGATTTGGAGAATTTGTCGACGGCCACCAGCAAATGGGTGTATGCTCCTGCTGCTTTCTGTAGAGGCCCTATGAGGTCGAGACCCCACACCGCAAATGGCCACGTGATGGGGATCATCTGGAGAGCATGGGCGGGAAGATGCGTCTGCTTGGTGTAAAATTGACACCCATGGCACGAGCGTATGAGCTCGATGGTGTCAGCTATGGCCGTTGGCCAGTAGAAGCCTTGTCGGAAAGCGTTCCCTACAAGGGTTCGCGGAGGAGCGTGGTGGCCACAAGCCCCCGAGTGTAGATCCTCGGGGACCTTTCGGCCTTCCTCTATGGTGATGCAGCGCTGCAAGATTCTTGTCGGGCTTTGTCGATATAGTTCGTTATCTTCACCATAGATTACGTACGATTTAGCCCGTCGAGCGATACGGCGGGCCTCAGATCGGTCTTCTGGTAGCTCGCACCTAATCAGGCAATCGAGGAACGGTGTGTGCCAGTCGAATTTTCGGCCGGGTCGCTGTTCCGCCTCCATTACTTCTCCTGCCGCTAGCAGGGCTTCAATGGCGTCGGTTTGTTGAAGGGTGATAGTTTTGACGTCAGCCCCCGAGCCCAATTCGACTGATGGTTTGTGCAAGTCTCTCGAGAACGCGTCGGGTGGGACCGTGCCTCGAGTCGAGGCGATCTTGGCGAGTTCGTCGGCCGCCTCGTTGTAGTGTTGGGCGATGTGGACGAGCTCGAGGCCGTGGAACTTGTCCTCGAGCCGACGTACATCCTTGCAGTATGCCTCCATTTTTGGGTCGTGGCAGTTGGAGGCCTTCATCACTTTGTCGATGACGAGCTGTGAGTCGCCTCGAATGTCGAGGCGTCAAACTCCTAGCTCGATGGCGATCTTCAGCCCGTTGACAAGGGCCTCGAACTCCGTGATGTTGTTGGATGCGGCGAAATGTATTCTAATGACATACCTCATATGAATGCCTAGGGGCGAGATGAATAGCAGGCCCGCCCTAGCTCCCGTCTTCATGAGAGACCCGTCGAAATACATCGTCCATAGCTCCGCTTGAAATTGAGCCGGGGGGAGCTGGGAGTCCGTCCATTCCACGACGAAATCCACTAGATCTTGAGACTTGATAGCTTTGCGGGGTGCATAAGTGAGGGTCTCACTCATGAGCTCGACCGACCATTTGGCGATTCTTCCCGTGACCTCCCGAATTTTGATGATCTCACCCAAGGGGAATGATGAGACCACCATGATAGGATGGCCGAGGAAGTAGTGTTGTAGCTTGCGTCGGGCGAGGATCACCACATAGATTAGCTTCTGGATCTGCGGATATCGTGCCTTGGTCTCTGAGAGTACCTCGCTGACGAAGTAGACCGGCCTCTGGACTAGCAGTGCATGCCCTTCTTCCTGCCTTTCGACCACCACTGCCGCACTGACCACCTAGGTCGTCGAGGCAACATAGAGAAGCAGAGGCTCTGCGGGCTGAGGCAGGACTAGGACTAGGGCAGAGGTCAGCGTTTCTTTAGGTTATCGAGGGCTTTCTCGGCTTCGGGGGTCCAAGAGAAACGCTCGGCTTTTTTCAAGAGCCGATATAGTGGCAATGCTTTTTCTCCCAACCTCGAGATAAAATGACTTAGCACTGCCAAACATCCCATGACTTTTTGTACTCCCTTGACATCTCGGATCGGCCCCATTATTTTGATGGCCGAGACTTTCTCGGGATTGGCCTCGATGCCACGTTGGGAAACTATGTAACCCAAGAGCATGCCTCGGGGTACGCCGAAGACGCACTTCTCGGGGTTGAGCTTAATCTTGTTGGCACGTAGGCAGCTGAAAGCAATCTCAAGGTCCTGAATCAGATCCCCTCGTTTCTTTGACTTGATGACAATGTCATCAACATATGCCTCGACCGTCGACCCTATATGTTTACCAAATATGCATCGCTGGTATGTCGCCCCAGCATTTCGAAGCCCGAACGGCATGGTCACATAACAGTACATCCCGAAAGGCGTAATGAAAGACGTCGCGAGCTGGTCGGATTCTTTCATCTTTATTTGATGGTAACCAGAGTATGCATAAAGGAAAGAGAGGGTTTCACATCCCGCGGTAGAATCAACAATTTGATCGATACGTGGTAATGGAAAAGGAACTTTTGGACATGCTTTGTTTAAACTTGTATAATCGACACACATCCTCATTTTCCCATTCTTTTTCTTAACTAGTACAGGATTTGCTAACCAGTCGGGATGGTGGACCTCCTTGATGAATTCGGCCGTCAAAAGCTTGTGGATCTCCTCACCAATGATCTTGCGTTTCTCTTCGTCGAAACGACGCAACCGCTGTTTCACTGGCTTGGAACCGGCTCGAATCTCCAAGGAGTTCTCGGCGACTTCACTAGGTATGCCTGGCATGTCCAAGGGACTCCATGCAAACATGTCGGCATTCGCACAGAGAAAGTCGACGAGCACGACTTCCTATTTAGGGTCGAGGTCAGCGCTGATCATTAGCACCTTGCCGTCAGAGCCGTTGGGGTCGAGCGGGATCTTCTTTGTTCCTTCTGCCAGCTCGAAGCTGCTCGCATGACGCTTGGGCTCTGGAGCCTCTGCGGCCAGGGCCTCGAGCCTTGAGGCGAGCTCGGTGGAGTTCTCGACAGCTTCCCCATACTCGATGCACTCGACGTTGCACTCGTACGCGTGCACGTAGGAGGAGCTGACGGTGATGACCCCCTTGGGCCCGGGCATCTTCAGCTTCAGGTAGGTGTAGTTGGGGATAGCTATAAACTTGGCGTAGCCCGGGCACCCGATGATCGCGTGGTACGTGCCTCGGAATCCCACCACCTCAATAGTGAGGGTCTCCTTTCTAAAATTGGCCGCCGTGCCAAAACAACTGGTATCGAGGTAGATGATGTTTCTAGGTATGACACCATGGAAACTGCCCGCGCTTGGTTGGAGCTGCGCTCTTTTGATGCCGAGGAGGTCGAGGGTCTCGAGGTAGATGATGTTTAGGCTGCTACCGCTGTCCATCAGCACCTTCGAGAGTCTGGCGTTGACGATGATGGGGTCGACGACGAGTGGGTAGACGCTAGGGGCGACTACCTTGTCGGGATGGTCGTCCTGATTGAAGGTGATGGGGGTGCTCGACCAGTTGAGGTACTGGGGTACCGCCATCCTTGCCATAAAGACCTCTCGCCGCTCCTTCTTGCGCTACCTTGCAGTCAGCTGCGTCGAGGGTCCTCCGTAAATCAAGTAGCAGTCGTGGACGGTCGGGAAACCCTCGTCTTCTTTGTCGTCCCCCTTGTCACCGCTCTTTTCTTTCTTCTGGTCGTCCTTCTTGAACCCCAGACCGTCGAAGTGCCTCTTCAGCATACTGCAGTCCTCGAGCTTGTGGTTTGCCCCTCCCTTATGGTAAGGGCTGGGCTCCTTTAGCATTTTGTCGAAGATAGCCCCCTCTGGGGGCCCTCGAGGCCTTTTACGCTCCATGGCGGCGACGAGATCGTCGTCGAGGGCCTCCCGCTGGAACGGCCGTGCTTTCTTCTTCTTCTTCTTGTTCTTCTTGGGTCCTCGACTGGGGCCCTCATCATCACTGGCAGGTGACTTGCCTTTGCCTCCTTCACAGCTGAAGAAGGCGCCGATCGCTTCTTCCCCTGCAGCGTAGTTTTCCACTACGTCCATTAGCTCGTCGACGGTCCGAGGGCGATTTCGGCCTAATTCCCGCACCAAATCTCGGCCGGTGGTGCCCGAGACAAAGGCTAGGATGACGTCATGGTCTGGGATGTGCGGCAGCTCGGTGCGCTGCTTTAAGAAGCGTCGAGCGTGCTCTCGGAGAGTTTCCCCTGACCTCGGCTTGCACTTGCTGAGATCCCACAAAGTTGCCGGGCCATATGTAGGTCCCCTTGAAATTGCCCTAGAATACTCTGACCAAATCAACCCAATCGTGGATCTGGTTGGCCAGGAGCTCCTCGAGCCATCTACGGGCGGTGTCGGAGAGAAAAAGCGGCAACTGCCGGATGATGGCTCAATCGTCTCCTCGAGCGCCACCCAACTAACAGGCTAGCCGAAAGTCCGCCAGCCATAGTTCTGGCTTGGTTTCGCCGTTGTATTTAGAAATGCTAGTTGGGGGTTGAAACGGGCTGGGCAGCGGCGTGCTGCGGATCGCTCTGCTGAACACGCGAGGGCCCGGCGGTTCCGGGGTCATCCTATCCTCGTCGCTGTCGTACCGCCCACCGCGATGGGCGCTGTAACCGTGCTCCTCTGCGTCTCCATATCAACGGTGACGATGTTCGTCGATGTCGCGTCGTGCGTCGTGTCACCGTTGATTGACGATGGGGTGGTTGAGGACAAGCGCTGTCTTCCTTCCTCGAGGGGGTGGCTGCTGATGGACCGATACCTCTTTTTCATTCTGGGCCGGCTCATCTTGCTTCTCCGTGGCCGCTCCTCGACGTCAAGAGGCCAAGCTCTCGGCCTGCTGAACCGCTGCTACTTGAAGGAGAGTCTGCATCTCGTCTCGAATGCGTCGCGCTTGGCAGTTCGACGGTTTGGGCATATTGCGTAGCAGCATCGTCGCCGCGATGACGTTCTGGCCCGCTCGAGGGAAACGGCTGACGGGCAGCTCAGGCTCCCCGTCACCGACGATCTGTCAATGTACTTCTCGAGCCTGTCTGCGGACACATCTGCCAGGTGGGTATGGTTGGTCCTGCACGAGGTTCTGCTTGAGGAGGACGAGGCGCTCGTGATCTTCGTCGAGCTTTGTTTTGAGCTCCCATAACTGTGCAAGTTGCGCGGCTCTGTCTTCCTGCAACGGGGGATCGACTTGACCATCATTCCCAGGTGTCCTTGGGTCCCCCCTTGCTACAGGGGCTCGACCGCCGGCGACGGTGTCTTGTGTTTCGTCGGTGGTTTCTACCGCCCCGTCGATGTGGAAGCATTCCCTAGTAGGGTCGTAGCTGTCAAACTCTGAGTCGGAATCCGGCTCAGCGGCGTAGAAACATCCACGCCCTTCCTCCAGAAGCCATTGCCTGAGTGATGTGATTGTGTATCGCCTAGGTCCTAGGCGGCGGAGGCTTCGTACCTGGGAGAAATCTGGCAGTTCGGACGCTTGTTGCCGTGCTCCTGCGTCGCGTGGGAGGACCATTGGTCGCTCTACGTATGTCTGGGCGTTTGGACATATGGCCCTGGCAAGCGATGCTGCGGCGTTGTCTAGACCGAACGGCTGCGCTCTTCTTGGGGTGAACAACCCGTTCGGAAGTAGCGTCGTGGAGGACGAGAGCGTGCAAGGCGCGTCGTCTCCCAACGTCGTCGCACGATCGTCGTGGCGTCGGGCCGTCATGCCCGCGGTTTCGGCACGCGGGGCTGTCGGCTCCTGCGTCACCACCCGCCTGGCACGAACTGGCGATCATGAGGAGGCAGAGGAGTGATGGTGGCGCTGTCCACACCTCTTCTTGGGCGGGGAGGCATGGTGGCAAGGACGTCTTGGAGCCCTCCATCGTGCGGGCGCAATGCGAGCTCCCCCCGGTCCTTTAACCGAGAGCAGGATCACGTCATAGCCGCAACCGGTAGACATGAACTCGAGGCTCCCGAACCAAATCACCGTGGAGCACGGAATCGGCAAAACAAGAGTGGCCATCTGGAAAGAGATGGGAAATTGGTGAAAAACATGCAGGACCCTACCTGGCACGCCAATTGTTGGTGTTTTCCCCCTCGGGGGTCACACCAACAAGTAAAACTAGTGCGTGCTCCCCTTTCTAGATGGTGATGCAAGAAAAAACACAAAGATTTATCCTAGTTCGGGCAAGAGAAGGCCATACGTCCAGCGGAGGGGAGGAGTTTCTATTATCTTGCACCTAAGTGCTTGTACAGGGGTGAATACAGGCGTGGTATGGATGGAGATGGAGTATGGTTGCTCTACTACGTATGACTTGTCCCCTGTATCCGCTCCTGGGCCTCCCCTTTTATAGTTCCAAGGAGAGGCCTAGGTTACATGTATAGGCAACAAAGTAGGGGTCGATAGGGGTATGGCACATTGACCCACTCGAGGCCTCCGTACCGGAGTGGCCTCGAGCCGTCTTGTCTTGGTACCTTGATGATGATTACGCGTGCCCCTGAATCCTGCTCCTATGCACCGTCCTAAACCGGTTTATCCGTTGCACGCTTGTACGTTGTGGTGGCAGCTGCGTCAGAGTGGTTGGGGTGCCGTCCTTCGTCGCCCGACTCTTCTCTGGGAAGGTAACGTGCCTGCTCGAGGGTCAGGTGTCGCGCAAAGCCCTGCTGAACGGAGCGCTAACTTTGGGCGTCTCCAGGGGGGTCTTGAAAGGATGTTCCGACCACCCTGCTGCGCCTTGCCATACTCTGGCTTGTTCGGCGGGTGAGGCTGCAAAAAGAGCGATTGGACGGACGCTAGTTTCCTATCACGCTTCCATATACTGACGGGTGAGGTGAGAACGCGGTAGGCACATTAAATGCCCTGGTTCCCATGCCCGCATTAGGCGGCAGGCGGCGTCCTTGCGCTCGAGGCCTTTCGATTCGTACGAGCCTGTTTCCGTACTCGACGGTCGCCGTTTGGTCGAGCTCTAGTCGATTCGCACGACGCCCTTTCCGCGTTCGAGACTATGGACGTCGATACCTGTGCACGCGGCTGGGGGGCGTCGAGTCTGGGATCTCGATTTACGTACGGGTGTTCTCGTTATGGATATCAGTTAGGGGACCCCCTACTAATATCCTCGACAAAAATCATTAATGCTCCGAAATTTTCGCTAGATAATCACGACCTTTTCATAATCACTTCCCTCCCGGTAAAAATTTACTACCAAATCCAAAAGATTGTGTAGACCAAAAGATTGTGTAGACTGAAATATCTCCAAAATAATGTTTACTTGCTGTCAAATCACCTGTACAATCTCTTGATTATCGTGCGAACAGTTACCATATCCATCTCAACAACCTCGAATTTCAAGGATATGGCAAAGAGATAAGTCAAAAGTACCCCAGCTCATTTCAACATATAAATACTTCCTTCCCCAATACTCATTCTCCACCTTGCCATTCTCCATTCCCAAGTTCATCTTCTCTGCGGCGACCTCGACGAAGAGCTCAAGAACTCCAGCAGTGAAAATCTTTTTCTCCCAGAATCTTCAAGCCTCCGACTCTTCCTTCTTCTCGAAAGGAAATGGCTATCAACTTCATCGTGCGTGTGGTTTGTCCATCCCCATCTCCTCTTTCCTTTACTGCAATTCTTTGTATTCATGCAGATTCATATACTTAGTATTTTCCTCCTATTTTCTGCCCTTTTTGATCCAAAACTATAGGATTTGAGTGACAAGATTGTTATTCCTACTGAGAAACCCCACCTTCAATGCCTGGGTCGAATGGGCAATCGAAATCCCACTAATTTAATAAACACAAAAACCAAAAGGTTCCGCTTTAGAGCTGAAAACTTCTCCTTAGATCTATGGAAGGACACTTTCCAATCCTGGCCAAAACCCACTCAGGGATGGAAAGATTTGTTCCTGAGAATCAGTGGAACAAATGAAGTGTACTGGGGGGAACGTAAATTAGACCAATGCGTCAGACTCTCCATTGCCGATATGGAGAAGAATGAGTCGATGATGATAGCAGCTTCGTATTTCTGGTCAGACACCCTCAATGCCTTCGTATTTGGTCATGACCTAGCTTCCCCTACACTTGCCGATGTTCCCATGCTTACTGGCTTGGACATCTCAATTGCCGATGATGGTGGTATTTTCAACTGGAAAACTAAGTACAAAGTAGAAACCCGTAACATCGGCGGCTGATCGGGATACGTCCAAAAGTATGGGCAGACCGGATCGATTGGTCAGACAGAGCACGCCATCTTCCTAAACATGTGGCTCGACAAGTTCATCTTTTGCGGCCGATCGGTAGGGCCGACCTCCATTTACCTATCGGCAGCAGAGCGACTAGCCAATGGTCACCGATTCCTCCTTGGCCGATACCTCTTGGGTTCTGTCTATCACCTCCTCCATCAAGTGGTTGAAAAACTTCTGTTAGGTAAATCCATCAGCAACCAGGGTGGTTCTTGGTGGTTTATTAATTGTGGCTTAATTCCCATATGCACAAACGCCTTCAGTGGAATTTCTTTGCATAGTAGTTTCCACGAGATATTGCTGAAGAACAAGAACTAGCATAAGACGAATCGGCAACACGCTCACCCCTCAATTATGGCGAAGCCATCATAGTCCTTCCTGGGACCGACGCAAATGAGAACCAGATCGGTCGATTCTTCCAAACACTTTACAATGGCCTTTCCAAGGACCATTGGGCTTGGATGCCTTATGAAGACGAAGAATCCAGATTTCCACTCACTTTCCACCCTGCCAATGACACACTCAACAAGGATAATGATACGATGACGGCAATCATCACCCCAAGGGCAATTCCAGTAAACAACAATGGCAGTGGGAAGAACACCAACACAACCTATGAATTTTATAACCCATCGGCATTAGCTCGTCAGCTAGCTTTTGGTCAGTTGCACATTAAACTCTCTTATGCTGATGTAGTCAAGCCAAGGGAGATAGTAACCAGTGGACTCGAGTGGATCAGAATAGCCCAACTCCAGCCTGATGCCGATACAACAGATATTTATCTATCAAATTGGGTTCCGGCCCTTTTCATCACCTAGTCATATAAGTTGTGGTGTGAAGAATGGAAAGAACATCTGTTCAAGGTATCAGTTCATGTGTACTGGAACATGATCGATCTCGAGCACGAGGTCCCTGACGATGTTGTAAGTTCCTTTTCAATACTCAGTCTTTTCATCAATTTTAATATTATCGGCAACTCACTTCTTTATTTCAACAGGTTGACAACCCAACACCAGCAATGAGCAGAAGTGGGCGGCCAATCAATCTCCTCCTGGCATCCCCAGTTTCTCTAATCGGCCACAACACCCCAAGCTTAGCAGCCCTGATGCACTGAGGCGTCCGCTTCAAGAAGATGACCACCACACGGTCAAAAACCTCTCCATCGGTAGCTGCCGCCACTCTGGCACAGGCTTTCAAGGTAAAATTTACAATTTTTTCTATCACACCGATTTCATCCCATACTTATATTGTTCTTTTAGGGTGCATCGGCTACTACTAGAGCGTCATCGATAACTTTATTTTGTACCAGATATTTATTCCTCAATAAATTCCAACAATATTCTTTTGCTTTTACGTCTGACCCATAAAACTTTGAATCCTACAACAGCAAACCTGCGCATCGGTGAAGACCAAAGGTGCTGAATCATCAAGTGTCGATGCCCCCAGTCCAGTCAAGTTCCTCCCAAGAGAAAGACCCCAAAGAGCACCAAGACACAGCCAAATCGACAGAAAACAACACCATCTTCTCCGCCTCATCCGGCACCCCAAATCCAAGCAACACCCTTTTCTCCACCTCATCCAGCGCCCCAGACGCAAGCAGACCTGGCCGATGTATCTGAGTAGGTCACCGATCCATTTGACCTAGGTACTTCATCGGCCGTTCCTCCTGAGCAGACGATAATCATCCCTCATCAAGGTAAAGTACCAATCATAAAATTATTACCAATGGTCGTTTTGTAAATACCATCGTCACCTTTAGTAATTTCAGTTGAAGATATTCCATCGGCAGCCCTAGTCGATCAAGTCATAGTGCAAGCCACATCTCCAAGCTAGAGACAAAAATTGCTCTGAAACAAGTAAACTATCCGATTCACCAGACTTTGTATCATCAGTACTAAATTCCAGTTAACTCATTTTCCTCTACTCCTAGGAATAAGACTCTCCTGATAGCTTGTTCTCCTTTGCTATCAACATCTCTGATGACGATAGTGAAGAGGCAAGTTCTTCAATGGTGCTCGGAATCGCATCGGCAGAGAACAAGTCCAAGCCAGAAGATCTACTGGCCCTATTACAGTAGGACACAGCTCAGCTAGTGGACAACTCTGACCTAGCCAAGGCTATCTTCAAGACTCTTCGCGGTTAGATTTCTGCCGATGCCAAGGAGATGCTTTTTCAAGCTGCCCACCTGGAGAGCCGCCAGCTTTAGTATCAAAGGGCAATCCGACGCCACGCCGATAGAGCAGCTTATGCCCTACTCAAAGAAGAAATCTTGCAAGTAAAACATGCTGCTGATGAGAAGCATAAGAGTATCGGCACCTTGCAGTCCTCAGGCGGTGAGTTAAAGTAGAAAATTTCTGATCTGTTGGTAAAAAGAGAAGCTCTGCTCACTGAACTTAAAGAAGTCGAGGAAGCATTGACTCAAGCTAAATAGGAAGAGAGTCAATTGCCTAATATGCTCAAGAGTCTTCACCAGGACAGAGATGCCCAAGCTTGCAAGGCGCTGCAGATGAAAAAGAAACTGAAGCCAGTAGAAGGTTCTGCCGATGAAGATACCCAATAGATAGTGGAGGCCAACCAGATTCGCCTGCATGTGATATCAGCCATCCAGGCCTTACTGAATATATAAACTCTTTCATCGGTAGTATGTCGTATTCAGTTCTTTTGAAAACACTGGTATTCGATACAGCTGATAGGAATGTTATCGGCACCTAAACTTCTTATGTGTTGACCCAGATACACTATCATTTTGTTCAGCCGATAGGACTGTTATCGGTACTTAAACTTTTATGCATCAACCTAAATACTGGGGTAGTATATTTTTAAATACATTCCATTTGAAATTCAACTCCTTCGAGAGTTTCTAAAATATAAGCATTTCCTAGGGCAGATCGACTTATCCGATAAGGACCTTCCCAATTAGGAGATCATTTTCTAAATTTTGAACTTCTAGTCTCAATCGATAGAATTATCTTCGAAACTAAATACCCATCGGTAAACTCCTTGGCTTTTACCTTTTTATCATACCACTTAGCCACTCTCCTTTTGTTTTCTTCTATGCTAATTAAAGCTCTTAACCGATGCCCTGCTAAATCTTCCAATTCATCCTTCATCAGAGTGGTATAGTCATCAGTAGTTAACTGATCCTGAGAAAACATTCGCCTAGAACCAATTTTAATTTCCCAAGGTAGTACTGCAACATGTCCATATACCAATTGATATGGTGACACTTTGGTTGCACCATGACATGCCATCCGATAGGACCATAAGGCCTCATTTAACAGAGTATGGCACCGCCTAGGATTTTCCTCAATCTTCAGTGTAACGAGCTTAATAATCCCTTTGTTGGAAGCTTTGGCCTGTCCATTAGCTTGAGCATCGTAAGGAGAAGAATTCAATACTTTAATCCCCATACCGATTGCAAATTCATCAAACATAGTACCCTGATCGGTAGTAATTGTTTGAGGAATGGCAAATTGGTAAACAATATGATCTTTTACAAAATCAATCATATTGGCCGATGTTACTATCTTTAAAGGAATAGCCTCAACCCATTTAGTGAAATAATTAGTGGCAACAAGAATAAACTTATGCCCTTTACTCAATGGTGGATAAATTTGATCGATGAGATCAAGAGCCCAACCCCGGAATGGCCAAGATTTAATAATAGGATTCATAGCTGATACGGGTGCCCTTTGAATATTACGAAACTTCTGACATCCTTGACACCCTTTGAAATATTTTAAACAATCCTCAAAGATAGTCAGCCAATAATAACCATTCCTTTTAATCATCCACTTCATTTTAAAAGCCGATTGATGTGCTCCACATACCTCCTCATGAATTTCACCCATCAAGCTTTTGGATTCATCATCACCTAAACATCTAAGCAAAATTCGATCTACTGTATGATAATATAATTCATCATCAAGGAGTACATACTTAGTAGCTTGAAATCTAACACGTCTTTCAACTTTCCTAGATGGATTTTTTAGATAATCAATAATTTCTTTCCTCCAATCATCGGCACTGACTGCCGATAAGACCTCCAAGATGGGTTGATATCCTAAGGCATGTTGGCCCAGCCAATTAGCTTCTCCAATATGCAACAAACAGAAATCCCTGGATTCGTTTAATAATTGTAAACATCTTTCATAATACGCTATCAAAATCTCACTTTGACACTCATAAATCCGAGCCAACTGATTTATAACAAGCATAGAATCACAGAATATTTTGACAGCATCGGCATAAATTTCCCTTAACAACTATAATCCTTTGATTAGGGCTTGGTACTCAGCCTGATTGTTTGTCGATGTAGCATCAATCAGCAAAGAAAACTCATATTTTTCCCTCGAGGAGAAATCAACACTATGCTGATACCTGCACCTTGATCACATGTAGATCCATCAAAGAATACCGTCCAAGGAGCAACCTGCAAAGCATTCACCAAACCAGAATGCTGAGCAACAAAATCAGCCTTAATCTGCCCCTTGACTGCTTTAGCCAATTCATACGTAGATCAAATTATGACAATGCTAATATCCATTTGCCGATTCTACCACTCATAATCGGCATCGACAACATGTATCTGACTACGTCATCTTTGCATATAATAGTGCATTCAGCCAAGAGCAAATAATGCCTTAACTTAATACAAGAAAAGTACAGGCACAAGCATAATTTTTCAACAGCCGAATACCTTGTCTCAGCATCCACCAATCTTCTACTTAAGTAATAAATCACACGTTCTTTCCCTTCAAATTCTTGAATGAGAGCTGAACCGCTAACCACATCATCGGTCGAAAAATATAATCTAAAAGGCTTTCCATGCTGAGGTGGAACCAATACTGGAGGATTTGTCAAATAATTCTTAATTTCATCAATACAAATTCACCATACAAATTCCTGATCAGCTTTTAACTTAAGTAAAGTGTTGAAAGCTCGGATTTTACCCGACAAAGTGGTTATAAATCGTCTGATAAAATTAATCTTGCCGATCAAGGACTGAAGCTCAGTTTTATTGGTAGGAGCAACTACTTTGTTGATTGCATGAATGGATCTCCTGCTAATTTCAATCCCTCTCTGATGCACCATGAAACCCAGAAACTAACTTGCTGATACACCAAATGCACATTTACTGGGGTTCATCTTCAAACCATGCTTCCTCATGCATTCTAGTACCTTCCGCAAATCGGCTACATGTTTTACGAAATCCCCAGACTTAACCACCACATCATCAATATAGATCTCTACTAACTTGCCGATGAACTCATGAAAAATAAAATTCATGGCCCTCTGATAAGTAGCACCAGCATTTTTCAACCCAAAAGTCATGACTATCCACTCAAACAACCCAATGTGACTAGGACATCTAAATGTAGTCTTGGGAATATCCTCCTCAGCCATGAATATTTGATTGTACCCTGCATTGCCATCCATGAAACTAAAAATTCGATGCCCAGCTGCAGCATCAACCAACAAATCGGCAACTGGCATTAGATAACCATCCATCGGCGTAGTGTTGACACTTGCTAACACCACTTGAATACTAGGTTGTCATCCCCAGCATGGCACTAGAGTGTTCTATAGTATTTATACGCACACAGATAAATCCGCAAGCGCACGGATACCATTGTAGCTTTTACCCGGTTAAAGGTTTTATCGTATCCACAGGGAAACGGGAGAACTGATCTATGCTCTAACTTAACCTA
>Ga0182004_10001121_pt1 | contig 18897 bp, 12 predicted proteins | sample Sormic07211540_1_FD_120479 | JGI IMG/M metagenome (GOLD analysis project Ga0182004, IMG submission 120479) | Endophyte microbial communities from Sorghum bicolor roots, Mead, Nebraska, USA - 072115-40_1 MetaG | ecosystem: Host-associated > Plants > Roots > Unclassified | place: USA: Nebraska...
ATGTGTGTGTGTGTGTGTGTGTGTGTGTGTGTGTGTGTGTGTGTGTAATGTATGTTAAAGTGGTGATTGTATCTTTGCAAACTTTGTAATTTTGTTACTTTGATAATAAAATTCATAGAGACGTACCTAAATTATTTATAGGAAAAATGAATTCTTTAATTAATTGAAAATTAGTCATACATGTAAATGTTGTTTTATAATTTATTATGCGGGAATATAGTTCGATTAGCATCATATACTTAGTTATGGTTGATTGTGTATCACGGTGGCAAGGTAATCCGTTGTGAGGCCTATTGAGCTGTTGAGCTCGACTCCCCGAGGATCGCATATGTGTATTTTGCATGGCAAAACAAGAGGAATCCTTGGTTAGGCTCCTCACAAGCTTTTTTTTTTTTTGGCTATTTTCATAGCTATTTCCAACTTTCTGCAAAAATGATTTCTAGAGGTCGACCCAATTGCCAACCATCTCTAGAAATAAAAACATTGTTCACATATGTGTAGAGGCGGTTTCTTTGACCACATCTAAAACACAGGTTCTGTAGTAGTGGTTCGAGCCTTGGTGTGGCAAGGCATCCATCTTATAGCCCCAAATCATCAAAATCCAACGCCTAAAGATGTCGCGTATCTCTAAACCGGGCCATAACCCTTGGCGAAGGCCGAGTAGGCCGGGATTAGTAAAAATGACTTTAAGAGAACCTCTCTGCATGATCAATCGAGCCAGACACGCTAGAGACCGTCTCCATAATTGGTCCGGCAACACCCAGGCAAATGTCCGCCTCTAAAAATCATTTACATAGGCAGGTGTCTTAACGTGGCCACATCTGTTAGCCCATCTCTGAAAATTGCTACAGAGGCAACCATTCTCGGCATTCATCTTCAAAAAATGATTAACAAAGGCATCTCTAAACCGTTTTATACAAAGATAATTCAAAACTTTTTTATATGAACTCGGATGAAGGCATACTTTATAGCAAAATTCTAGCCCTCGACATGATCTACAACTTTTTAGGTGAGAAGTTCTGATTTGAAGCTGTTTAGAGCCCAAAAAATTATTTCAAGTTCATGCATTTTAAATTTGATATAGGGTCAGCATTGGAAGCATTTGTTTAAGTCGTTTCAGTACTTGGCAGGCATCACTCCACCCTACAATAATTAAGCTTGTTTCCTGGGGCATGCAAAATATGATGTTTGGCAGCCAGTGCATTGACGGATCGCTGGTGGGGTGGTCTGTTTGATGGTTTTCTTGTAGTTGTCTCCTTCACGAGATCGAGGGTGGTTTTGTTTTTCTTTAAAGTAAGTTGTGGTTTTGTATGGTGCTCCTTCTCTACCATGACATGTCTGGCATATCCTTATCGGTGCTTTTCAAATAATAAAGTAGGATCAGGTTTATGCGGTTTTGTTTCGTGAGACTTCTTGTATAAGCAGGCATGCATGTTTTTTTAACAGATTCAATAAAATTAAAGCACAGTAGAGAGCACACGCTCCTGTTTCCCTCAAAAAAAAAAAAATATGCGGATCATGGATTGAGCTGAATGTGGATATGCGGCTGCTAGTAGCTAACTGATGAAGGATCGGTACATATAACATATTCATATATATTTATTATTAAAAATAACAGGTAATTAACGGCGGCGTTCAATACAGTTCAGGTGAGGGTATGTATGTACCTCTTGTCCTTGAGATGATGTGCTAGATTGCTGGACAACGTGGACTTGTCCATGGATTCGACGTTACCCAGGGCCGCCTCTTGTTGAATGCCCTTTTGGTTCTGTGTCTTCACTTTGACGACCTGGTGAAGAATGCGCTTGAGTAGGTCAGCCATGTCCTTGCTTGCGTCAAACGCCTGAGACACGGACACGGTTGCCTGGCAGGTGAACTCCTCCTCCAGCTTTTGGCACACCAGCTTGGCCAGGGTCGTCTTCCCGAGTCCACCGAAGCCCACGATGGAGAAGACCTTGACCATCTTGTCGTGCTCGCCATGGCTGCTGCGGCCATGCTGATGTACTACTGCTGGCTTGAGCTTCTCGGACAAGCTCTTGACCTGGCCGTCCATGCCGACCAGCTGCAGCTGGTTATTAGGCTCGTTGCCAGCAGCGCTAGCGGAGGTGGTCACCACGGTGACGCTGGCGAAGTAGGCTGAGGGGCGCAGCGATTGGCTGTCCACGCCGTACCTCGCGCGGCGCTCGCTGATGGCAACTGCACGATCGCGGAGGGCCTGGATGTCGGAGGCCAGGCGGTGCCGCGCGGCAAGCGTGGTGAGCAGACGCCGGGCAGCGAGTAGCGCACCGGCGGCGCCTCTGCTGACGCTGATGCGGCGCACGAAGAGGTCGATGCAGTCCTCGGCGTCGTAGGTGAGCTCGCGCACCTGCTTCATCCACTCCCGGACGAAATGGCTCACTGCGCCATCGTCGGCCTCGGCGAGCATGCGGAGGAGGGCGTTCATGATGGCGACCTCGTCCTTGAGCTGGATGACCTCGCCGCGGACGCCGCGGAGCAGCCGGTACTCGTCGCTAAGCAGCTGCCCGAGCTTGCCGACGAGGGCCTTCGCGACGCCTTCCCCATAGCTCACCACGGCGGCTTCCGCCATTTCACGGCCAAACCAGCCGCGCGCAAACCCCAATATAATGCAAAAGTTGGCTGCTAGCTATGCGCGAATGCTGGCCGTGTGTGAACTGTGGAGAACAAAGAGAGGATTAATTCCGCATTAGGCTTTGTACCACCTCTTGCTCTCGGTTAGCCGCAAGGACAACCGCAAGGCCGAGGCCGAGACATGGTGCAGCCTAAAGAAAAAGCTAGCCCTTGCCGACCAGATCCAGAAGACTGCTAGCAGCAAAAACAGGTTTTGTGTCAAAAGAAAAATCCAAACTCAGATGTAATGATTGACGGGCAGTTCAGATGCGATCGGCGCTGTGACAACGCATCATGCATGCTGGTCTTTATTCTGTTGCGTTCAGTGGTCTGCAAGTTTGTCTATTCTGTTGAACGGCTTGCATAAATTTTTTAAATAAGATGAGTGATCAAACTTGAAGTTAAAAAAGTCCAACGTCTTATAGTTTGGAATGAAGGAAGTATAATTGTAGCAGGTTTGTAAACGATGGCGCAAATAATTGTAGGCAGGCCCGCAATACACACCTACTGTGTTTTTTTTAATCTGAAGACCACTTGCAGTTTTGTAAACGATGCTTGGTTGCGCGCTTCAGGTCTTGACATACGATCCCATGTGGTCATTCGCTTAAGCTTATCTGCCGAATCTGCCAGCCATTCAACAGTATTTTTCTCTCACAACAAATCCGCGAACAGTACTTTCAGTCATGGCTTATCATCCAAGCAAACAGAGCGTTTGTTTTGTGTTGCTTCAGTGCTTCACACGTGATTACACATGATCATAGGGAACACAGGGATCTGATGGAGGCGGTGGCCTGGTTTAATTAATTTTCCCAGAGATTTCTCTTGTTGTGGCAAATATTATCTAATCCCAATTAACATACATTGGAGCAGGATGCCCTACCGTTGTATGACAATGCCATACCATGCCTGCCTTCAAGTCAAGTCTCTTGGTTTGCGTTTATTTGTTTGTAGAGGATAGATCTCGACTGAACGGCAGGCCACAACCTAAACATTACTACACTACTACGAACAGGATTTTAGGACGCAAGTCCTCTGATAACAGAGGCAGATATTTTTGGACGCCACCTCTGAAATTGGAATCGGACCCCAAGCGAATGCCTATCTCTGTTAATCATTTATAGAGCTGGTCATACTAAGTAGACCGTCTTTTGATTGACTATTTACAGAGGACAATCATCTTAAGATGTCTGAGAGATTTCTTACCACCATCTTTTGTGATTGAGGAGCAACAACGTTTTTTTTGTTGATCATGAAGTTGATTTAAACAGTAAACTTTTAGGAAGAAATATATCATGTCCATCTCCTTATCTATAGAAAGTTTTATAAAATGTTTGAACAATTTTTACTATACTAAAACTTGACATATTTCAATTGTACTACCAGTAAATGTTTGAGACAAAGAACATGCGTGAAAGAGGAATGCTGTTGAACTGGCGGAGGACCAAGAAACAGTGAGCATGCTTGGACGAAGAGGATGGGACACAGGAGGGCACGGGCCAGCAGGTGAGAAACTCCGAGCGCCTTGTGCGAGTGGTAGGTATACATAACCCTCTCAACTATACAGAGTGGACTACTTTACCCCAAAACTATAAAACCGGATTTTCTACCCCTTGAACTTTCTAAAATCGGTCAAATAACCCCATCAAACGATTTTGGATGATGGTTTTGCTACAGTGATGGCGGTTTTATGTTTTTTTATTTTTTTTTGTCAAATCTTTGAAAAAATCATAGTAAATCACAAAAAATCATAAAATAGAAAATTCAATTGTTGGATTTCACATGAGTAGATCTACACGGTGAACATTTAATATAGTATACTTTAATATATTTTTTTATTGTAGCTTTAGACCTATGAATTATTCTAATTAATTATAGAAAAGCATAGATTTAAAGCTACATAAAAAACGTTATGGTGTGGTGAAGTTGATCATACACGGCATATGGTTTGGTGAAGTTGAGCGAGGAGAATTAGTACTTGAGCTAATTAAAAGCCAGCCTAGCACAAAAAGCTAAAGTTGGTTCTCCACATCCACAAAAGAAAGATTCTTCCTGTCCCTCAATTATTGATCATACACGGAGTGTAAACAAGAAATTAAGCTGAGAAACGTGTGGAGAATGAAATATTACTGTGAATATATTATTATATCTATTAAAGGAAAGGGATTTGAAGGCAACGTACGCGTACCTAGCTGAAAATCACGAAGCCATCAGCGATTGTGCGCTAGCTTGACGTGTGTCTTCCCGTTCCCCAGCGGCGGAGGGAAGGAGAGGAACAGCAAGAGCATAAGGCTAGCTGTTACGACTTACGAGGTTCCCCCATTCCGGTGTCCCTGGTCATCCGCTCCGGCAGCACCTCCTGTGTCCCAGCCCGTTCCCGCTCGGTAAACCCATCTTCCTTCCTCGAGTTCCCTCTTCTTGCGACTGATTTCTTGCAGGTGCTTAGTCCCTTGTTGCCTCCCTTCTCTTCTGCTGAACTGGGCGCTGGAATCCCTTTACTGAATGAATTGGTGCATTACACTAGTATGTTCTTTTATTAGCTGCATACATGAACTCTGCATAATTGTTGTGATTAAGGTTACATGGTTTGGTTTGTCAACCTCTAATGATTATTGCGGCTACTGATATATCACTGCTGCAGGGTCTTGGTCTTGTAAAAAAATGTGTTCTATTCATTCATCTACTGTTAGTAGGCTCTGTATGTGTTAATGTGTATTCTGCAGTTGCTGATTTGCTTCTGTCTTCCTCCAATCAGGAATCTGCCAATTTGATTGGTGTTCAGTCTTGCGATAGTTGAAGGGACGATTCTTAGCAGTGTTTCAGCTTGTGCTTGTATGTCTCTTTCAGTTCATCTGATATCTACTATGGTCAAATAAGTGGTGAAAAATTGAAAAAAAAAATTAATCTCTATACTCTGAACTTGATGTGGTTAAACCTGAAACTCCTACTCGTTCTTTCAGTACTGTCAGACTAGAACATATGCTAGAATAGAAGGAGCTCACTTCACAAAATTGCATTATGTGTTTCTGTGAGATAATATTATCATACTATGAGACTCACCTTTTTCGTTGTCTATTGATTTGTGAAAAACTCTACTTGTGGCTACCTGGCAAAGATCCAAAGACCAGACTCATGATTCGTGCTTAACTAGCTCAGTTTCTTTATGAAATTTTCCATGTTATCTTTTTTTTTTAACTGAGTTCATAGTGCAGTTTCTATGATTCCTTAAAAGGACATTTTTTCCTCTTGAGTTTGTACTTGGTAGGATGAAAGCATCTATCTATCTAGTGCAGTTTCAAAATATTTGATTTTGTTTTCAATACAAAAGTAACATTTTTTTCGGGAACGAATGGGAAACATATGTGCTAACTGCTATATAGCACCTCTAATTTTTGTCCATAATGAGGGCATGGAGAGCAGGGGAATTGGGTGGGTGTGATTTCTGGACATTTGATCTAATCGTCTTCAAGCAAGTGTAACTTTTAGTTTGCAGCCACGAAATGTTTGCAATTAAAAAAGATGTTGAACTGCTCAATGCTTCTTGCTCTTTCGAGTTTCAGCTTAGGTACAAAAATACTACAATTTTCTGTAAAGAACTTACCTTTTATCAGCTCTCAAAGCAAAGTTCACCAATCATTTCCCATCGGATGCTGCTTTGTTAAACTTAGAGTTCAGTTTTTTAGCTTATGGAAATTCTATCAGCAAGCAAGGTCACTGATGCTACATCTAACTGAAAAGTGACGATCATAATGAATTCTCCTTATCAGCCACTATCCCACACGTTAGCACGAGAATGTTGAACCGAACATCAAGTTTGTGCTTTTGACATTTTTATTCAAGGAACTGGACTAATCATGGTTAAGTTTTGTGGTTGTTATTTTTAAAACAATAGCAGGAGCTCTGCCTTTCAATTAAGAAGAAATAGAATTGTCCCAGTTTATGAGGGAAACCGGGTCAAAAAATCTCACATCGCACAGTTTATTAAAGGAAAACCAGCGAAAAACCTAAACACGACAATCCAGTTTTGTGCTTGTTTGACTCACACTTCATGGATCTGAACCTTTTTACAAACTCTAAACCTTTATGTTTGGTTAATTCCAAATATCTGCTACTGTAACAGGCGGATGGCCTCAAGGATAGGCATGGGTACTGCCACCTGCTCAAGTTCTGCCTCTCTCACCCTTCCATCTCAGCCTCGTCTCTCCCAATCCCTCCACCACTTGCAGCCACAGGTACTGCCACCTGTGGTGGTTTCCTTCCTAGCTCTGACAAGAATCGTCGCTGCGAAAGAAAATACATGCCGATCAAGCCATAGTTACACAGGAAAGAGTCACTGAGGAGGCAAATTATGGAGGCCCGGTCCCTCCTATTCGTCCACAGCAGGCGCAGGTACTCCACCTTTGACTCCACTGAGGACATGGTCATATCCTCCCCCCGCCTCCATTCCCCTTGCCAGTCCACCTCCACTCCCTACTATGGTTCAGTCTATTGACTCTCCTCCTGACCCACATCCACCACTTGCTGTCATGCTCCTATCTGCTGCAGATCGCCTCCGTGGGGTCTTCCTCCGCAAACCCCGGGGTCAAACCGCGGTCCACTGAGCGCTATCCTCCACAGGCATTGGTACTGCCGTGGTGCTCTTACCAGAGGTGCTTGCCAATGTTGTCAACGCCATCAACCTCAGTGGTTCTGCCACTGTCACCTTCTTTGACTGGGGTGGTCACTAACTCCAATCCTCCCACATCCGTCCAAACCTGGAACAATGTTATCAGAGCATTGGGGAGGAAAAATTTCTTTGATTTTCTCATTGATGCCATTCAGATCATGCGCAGAAGCAACATCTTCCCAGACCTGACCACACTGGAGATCATTGTGGATAGCTTAGTTGCAGCCAGGCATGTCAGTGAGGCTGTTGAAGTGCTCAGTATCGACCAATTTGGATTTGAAATTGGGAAAGCTTTCGACAGAAAGGAGGCACTTACTATCCTCATCAGGTGCCTTAGGTCTAGCTAGCTCGCTCTTGCATGCTGCTAAGTGCTCAAAAGGAGCTGCTTGGTCTTGATAACCATGTGTACAATGATGTCATGGCTGGCTGGGCGAGGTTTGGGAGTGTTGATAAATTCAAGAGGTTTGGACAAAGATGGAAGAGGATGGGCTGGTTCCAGATGAGGTTTCACACTGACATCTATTCGAGGGACTGGGTAGAGCAGGGCGGATTGAGGATGCACTCAGAGTGTTTGAGAATATGGTACATGAGAGACATGGTCCAACTACAATGGTCTCCAATGCACTTATTTTCAATTTTATTTCTGCTGGGGATTTGGACAGGTGCATCAAGTATTAGTATTACAAGGATATGTTGGAAAAAAATCCTAAAAAAAGGCTATGTTGGAAAAAAATGTCCCCCAAACATCGACACATACTCCAAGATGATTAAAGCCTTGCTGAAAGGTCGCAGGGTAGCTGATGCGCTCCACTTGTTTGATGACATGTTGGCTCGAGGAGTTCTACCGAGTACTGGGGTAATAACATCATTTATCAAGCCATTGTATTCATTTGGACCACCCCACGCTGCTTGATCTGCAAAAAGAGAAGGAAGGCTGGTTGTGTAATATCCTTGAAAGCTTATAAGCTTCTGCTTGAAAGCCTCAGTAAATTAGGGAAGAGTGGAACTGACATTTGGGAAGAGATGCAAGAGTGCGGATATCAACCCGATGAAGAGATTTACGAGTTTGTTGTAAATGGGTTTTGGAATGTGGGTATGGTTGATGTTGCTGTGTCTGTGGTGGAGGAATCACTTGGGAAATTTGGGTTCTATCTTGGGAGTTTTGCTTACAGCAAACTGAACAACAAGCTGTTGCAGATGGACAAAATTGAGACCACATATAATTTGTTTAAGAAAGTCAAAGATGCACTTGCAATTACTAATGAACAGAATTATTGTTGTGCTAATGGTTGACATGGCTAAGCAGAACCTGTTTGTGTTTACAGCCGCCGAGAGTAATGGTTGGAGAGTATCAATGTTTTGATACTGGTGCATGTATATCTCAGCAGTCAGTCAATTGCAACGAGCTGCCAGCTGATTTAATGCTGCATGTATATTAGTGATGCCATGATTTAACTTTTGAAATAGTAGTATATATTTTACCCAAGAGGCGGGCAGCCCAGGCTAAAATCAGGGCCGGCAATAGGCCTATCTAATTCTAACCCCACCGATGCAACGAAGCATTCTTGACAGAAAAGAGCATTCTCGCAAAGTTATAATGTTTTACTTTACTGGAAGCAGAGTATAGTTGTTTCAACTAGTCAATAATTTTACTAGCATAATGTAATAATAATCCAGAGAAATGCATGAACCGGTACGTTCACAATCCATATGGTTATTATTACAAGAAAAATGAGCTGGCAGCTGGTTCCAACTCAACAAATCCTACACCGCACCACAGATGATGCTGCATGCATCTACAGGATTATCAAGTCTGAAAAAATAAAATCAACAAGTGTCAACTAATGAGCCGCCTGCTCACACATGAAACGATCGGACATATAGTAGGTTCAAATTAAACTGTCCTGGACAAAGAAGACACACTGGTAAAAAGTGGATTTAGAGTGTAATCGCTGGCACGCAACCCATTCATTCATGTATATATGGGCATGACAAGAGAGAATGGATATGCAGGTTGGTGGCGGTGAAATCGCAGGAAACAAAATCCGCTATGTGCATGCAGGTCGACCACTTCAACAACAAATTAAAGAGACGAGAGACCCTGTCCTGTCCTGCTGTCCACAACCACCAAAAAGCACCACCCGTTAGTTTTAGTTGATATACACATGCGCGCATGAGAGAAAGGAAATCAACGAGCGAGACAAGAGAGCTACTCGTAACTTGTAATAATACTCCAAGCTGGCTAGTAGCACTAATAATTGCTTTTGCCACATGCTATGCTAGTATCGACTCGTATCGTACAGGAAGTGGATCAAAGTGTTACTTACCAGATTGCATTTGGCCTTCAAATGCTGCCTCAGATCACATCCTCCTGCTCCTCCCACTCATCATCTTCTACGTACACCTCGAATTCGGTGTCCTCAAATCCCCAATATGAATTGGTAGGACAGTCGATGTTGGCTGCAGGTCGACCTGGGTGCATGTCTATGGCGTTCCTCATCGCGGACTCTGCAGCTCTTCTGTTGGATTCCCCGGCACCTGCGCCCCAAATGCATACGTACATTTCCCTGAGGCCTGACAGGTGTTCCATTCCTGTAGGTGCATCGCCGTGCCTGTCCCACCCCATGGCATTAAATTTTAGCTCGAGCTTTTCAAGCTTGGGCATTGCCCCTGCCACAAAGACCAGACACGATATCCTGCTACAGGTAAATGTAAAACGCTTTAGAACAGGGAATCCACTTCCACGGATGATGGTCTTGCTGTCTTCAGGAATTCCTTGGATGCACAACCCCAACTCGATAGCAGAGGGCAGCCGTGAAAGAATTTCAACATCTTCCTCAGACACTTGCTTAACAATAAGATCCAGTTCATAGAGGTTATGGTGTTGGATGATCCATTTAGGAACCCTTGAGAACTGGGATCCATGGAATACCTGGAGATGACGGAAAGAAGCGGGTGTTGAACTCATCGCATCAAGATAGAAACTGCTGTCCCAAGAAATTTTCATATATAGATATTTGAGGCTGCAAATCTTTCCAAGGCAAGTCTGCATAATTTCCCTGCCTTTCTCCACTATCTCATCATTAGCCACTTCACCAAAATAACATATGATTTTAAGATTGGTCAGATTGGTCAGTTCCCCAAGACCCTTGATACTGCTTGGTGAGTTACGTAAATTGAAGCAGCATAGAGTACGCAAGGATTTCATGTTACCGATCCCGTTTGGCAATATTGTGTGACGTGGAATAATCAGATGCAATAACCGGCTCAAATGAACTATATCTGATGGTAGTTCTTGAAATGATTGTCCCTTAGACAATTTTATATCACCATAGATTTCAAATGTTTCCAATTGCTGCATACTCCCAATTTTACTAGGTAACACCACCATGCAACCTACTGCTACGATCTTTAAAGATCTCAACTGAAATAGATGACATATCTCAGTAAAGTCTAGTGACAGCGATGGATTGGACCATACTGTAATTTCAATTCCGAGAACATGGAGATACTTGAACAGTTGAAAAGGAGGTAAATATGAAGAGGTTCCAAATATTGCCAGTGTTCTTGTTTGGGATAGCTGGACACATCCTCCAACCCTATCACCTACTGTACCATCTAGGTTGAGAGAGAGTCGACGAATCTTGTCTTGTTGTCCTATCATGTCTTGTATATCATCTATTACAGTGACAAAATTCTCTTGCTGGGATTTGTGGAGGATAAGATCAAGCATCATATCATGTACCCTGCAAGACATCACCTCACCATTGCAGTTTGTATCTGCAGGCTGAATCAAACTCCTATTAATAAGCTCATTAAAATAGCTCTTTGCAATATCCTCAAGATCCATCCCACGAACTTTACATATAAAACCTTCAGCTATCCACCGCCTCATCAAATCATTCTTGTCAATTGTGTAGTCCTCCGGATAAATACCTAGATATAGCATGCAAGTCTTCAAATAATGAGGTAGATTTATATAGCTGAGATTCAATATTTGTCTTATGCCTTCCAAGCTTGGGCTCATTTCAATGTTGGAGCCCAGAGAGTCCCTAACATATTCCCAGTGCTCCTTTAGTCTGCTTGGCTGACTGGCTATCAGGCTAGATGTTGTGATAATTGCAAGTGGCAAACCACCACATTTTTTCAAAATTTGAGCAGACACTTCCTTCAAATTTGGAGGGCAACCATCCTCGGAACCAAAAATTCTTTTAAAGAATAAGCTTCTTGAGTCTTGGTCACTAAGTGCCTCCATCTTGTAAACACATTCAATGTTAGTGCAACATCCTCTGGCAACAGTTTCAATTCTTGTGGTTATTAATACTCTGCTACCATTGTTGTTCTTTGGAAGAGCACATCTGATGATATTATCCCATGCAAAAGCATCCCATATGTCATCAATTACGATTAAGTACCTGACATTGCACATGAAGTGTAGCAACCATTAGGTCATTAGGATAGTCTAAAAGCATGGTCAATATAAACATCCATTGACCAGGATCTGAGAATACAATAGGGATACACATAAACTAGTGAATCTTAAGAAAACAAGGTGAAAATGAAAAAAATACAGACAAATCAGCTGTTATTTATTGATTACAGAATAGTAGCATGTTCAATGAGAATGACATCAAAATAGAACAAACTCAATAAAATACGAAGGATAAAGTTATTTATGGACTGGCATACCTCTGTTCAAGAAGGAATTTTCGGAGTGCACTAATTAATTCAGACTCTTCCCATGTTTCCATGTTGGTGTCCTTAGGAGCTACAAAGCCAACTTGAGATAGCATCATTTTCAGAAGCTTCCTAATGTTTGGTTTTTGGGACACAGACACAAAGGCTCGACATTGAAACTCTCCCTGAAGCTTGCAATAAATCTGATTTGCAAGTGTAGTCTTTCCTAGGCCTCCAAATCCAACAATAGAGATCACCTTGAGCTCATCCTCTCCATCCATCAACTGAATTAGTTCATCCCTGGGTCCATCCATACCTACAAGGCTTGATGCCTCTGCATACATTGCTGACAACCGAGGATCAATGGTTGTATTGATTACGTCAAAAATGGTTGTGTTGGTTGGCCTAGAGGCAATGTCATCAGTCTTTTGGTACCTCTTGCGCCGCTCCTGGGCCTGCACAACACGGACCTTAAGGCCTTCAAACTCTTTGGCGATGTCACGCCGAATGTTCATGGTTGTCAACAACTTCATGCTCCTATTTATAAAACCCTTGAATCCGCGTGGCTTGCTGCTTGAATTGGGTTCCACACGGAGCATGAACTCACTGATGCTATCTTCGATGTCATAAGACAGCTCACGTACCTCCTTGGCCCAGCACTTATCTTGTTCATCAGGTTGTTCTGTATCTGAGATCTTCTTCAGGAACACATGCATGCTCTCGAGCTCAGTTCGGAGGAACAAGATCTGCCCCTTAGCTCCTTTGAGCAGCTTGTACTCTCCTGTGAGCAAATCTCCAAGCTTCGCTATCAGGGAGCCCATAGCGCCATGCGATGCAGTAACTACGGCAGGCTCCATCGATGACCTTGCCTTTCCTTTCTTTGCTGGCTCTCACTTTGACAGTGCTTGTGTAGTCTTAATTCCAATCCTGAAAGAAAACAACAAAAGCAACATTTGTTTATCCATCAGGAGTGACAATTCTAGTAATCTATATTGACGACTTGTAGATCCGCTTTCGTTTTCTTCAGTGTGCCAAGATTCAATGAATAGAACAGAAGCTCAACATTTGTTTTCTTTGGAGTGCAAACCGAATCAAGAACAAGAGGGAAGAGAGTGTGATTCATAACATACAGCGTACGAAGCCAGCAGGAGAGAGAATGACAGGAATGTTGCTGTCTGGCCAAGTTTTCCTTCAAACTGAAGCCAAATCCTGCAAGAAAACAACGAAATCAACTCATTTAGAGGTCTTTCTTTATCAGTCACAAGTGACAATTCTAGTAACATGATTTAGACGATTTTGAAGCTCCACTTCTTTTCTACGGTATTCAGTTTTCTTTGGAGTGCAAACTGAATCAAGAACGAGAGGGGAATAGAGTGTGATTCATACCGTACGAAAGCCAGTATGTAGGAGAGAGATCAAACTGAATGGTAAGACTTGTTGCTGTCAGGCCAAGATTTCCTTGAAACGGAAGCCTGCTAAGAAGAACACTATTTTGTTGGACTTGAGAGGCGTGGCATGCATGCAGCAGCGCGGGGTGGTGGAAGCAATCTCGGAGGGCATGCAGGAGACTGGTGGTGCACAGTTGCCACTGAGTTGGTGGTGCCAGCAGCTAGCGAGACTCGGAGGAAGAGGAAGAGATTGCAAGCCTTGGCTGATGAGAAAATATGCATCCAAACGCTGTGGTGCGAGGGAACAAATGAACAAGAGGATTTTCTTTGTTTTCTCGATCTGCAAACATCATCGTTTCGGTTTGATATAATTGCACGCAAACCCTCTGTAACTTCAAGCTTTCTCGGAAAACCACCTCTTCATCAAGATTCAAAACAACCCAAACTCAAGGGGTGTATCAGAATTTTATGTTTCCTTTATTCGCATGCGTGTCCTTTGCATCGGAGGCTGGGATACAATACTACAAGCACGCGCAACACAGCACAAAAGGAGCTGAACCTGCTTTTGGGCGTCGTCCACCATATAATAAAATCGTTTGTCACTAAGGCTAGGCTTAGTGGCCCGTTTCAATGCACTGTTTCCAAAACAAATCTGCTGACAGAGCATCAATGAAATGAATAATGAAACAACCTCCACAATGCATGAGTTTCACCTTGACGTTTCCTAGGCTGGGCAAAGCATTTAATTACTGCAAAATGATTGGATCACGTGCAAGATAGTGAAACGATTTAGCCCTCATTGGGGATTTCATCCCGTTTCACCGCGTGGGAAACAACGCCCGCGGGGTTTCACCATGGTGAAACTACTTCATTCTCTCTCCTCTTCGTTTCATGCAAAAAGTGCAGTTTTGCTGACATGGCACTCTAATAAATATGCATGACATGCTGGTGAAACGCCCACTGAGACAGCCCTAATGCACGACAGTCTAGAGGGCATACAATAAATGAGTGGACACTTTATGGTAAGCAATCAGATTCAGAAAAAAAATCACTTTTGTATAATTGTAAAACCAAAGTGAACTATAGTTTAGAATAGCGAGAGAAAATGATTCCTTTCCACCCACTTGCCCTTTGCCTGTTCACATGCATGTGACTTCATTTCTTAGTCACCTTTAGAGCCGTCCAAATCCAGAAACTATGAGCTGGTTTTTTACTTGCTAAACCGTGTATGCACTACACATAGAAATCATATTCTTAATGGGTAGTTTATTCAAAAATATTTTTTTTCCAATCACGTGTTTTATCTCACCTGTTATCTACCTATCACATCTCTTGGTTGGGTAGACATAATTTCTTCTATAGTAGCCTATTTCGTCATTTCCCACTAGCACAAAATTAATTTTTGGAGATGGGTCTTTTTATTTATAGAAGCTGGCACAAACTATTCGTGTCTCCTATAATGTCTAGCGAACTTCTGAGATATGGTTCATTTTAGGAGGTAATTAGAAAATAATCGTCTCTATAAATCTATTACAGAGACAGACCTGTCTCTACAAATAGAGCCTATTTTCAGAGACAGGCCCCCTTAAGAGGACCGCCACAAGGAATAGGCCCAAGTCCTAGGCGGCCCAGAACTGTAGGCGCATATATAAGTGGCACTTAATTAGATTTCTCATCCGACAGACTCATTCCTTTCCTGAACCGCCTCTCTCTATTCTTTCTCTGCCCCTAGTGTTCTGTCTCTCTGCTCTTGGATTGCATGTCGGACGAGTCCTATGGGCCCCGGAGGAGGTGGCACAATGTCAGAGGTCAGGGCCATGGTCGGCTGATGATGCGGCTAAGGCTGCATCTGCGAGAGCACCTGACATCAGTGGCCCAACCAATGGGGCGTGGACAAAGGAGCAGTGACAACATCTCAGTGGAGACTTGGCCATGACCAAGGGCAAGGACGCGGCTGAGCATGCGTCTAAGGCGGTGGCACGCTCAAGGGCATGATGTCTCTCTCTAGCAAGCACAGATTTGCGCGCATGGAAGGCCCTTCAACGAGCACCTATGCATATGTGGAGACGACTCCCCATGAGCCCCTCATCTCTCCAAATATGGCCTCACTTCATCCTCTCTCAGATCAGCGCGCGGCACACAAGATGATAGCACTGGTGGCACATTGAAGGATGGCTGGCTCCCTCCACAAGGATCCGCAGGATTTGGGGCCCATGACGGGCTTCACAAGGGTGGCCGCTCCGAGAGCATGGTCACATCGAGTCGCCAGAGGGCAGTCTTCACAATGTTGGTGTCGAGATTTGACGATGCTCAACAGCGAGATCCTAGGGACGGCGGTGACAACCACATCATCCACACCATGCTGTTTTATATTTTTTTTTTACTTACAGAGACTGCTGTCATAATACGCCTGCCTCTATAAACATGAACTCCACATGTGGTCGGACGCTCGCCTCTAAAAAAGATTGATTAGATAGGCAGGTGTCTGTAAATATAAAGAACCACTTCCAAAGCTGTTTCATGCAGTAGTTTCGCTTCCTTATTTCCAATGCTATATCATCATTTTGCTTAGTTAACACACTAATTAATTATCATAAAAAAATCTAGTTTCAAAGTCGGCAATGCCTTTATAGTTGTAAGAGCATCTCCAATAGTTCACAAAATAGTAGTTGGTAAATCAATGAGTTCTCCAAGTGGCTAAGAAATGTTTTATTTTATCACTAGTGGCTAAGAAATGTTGGGAGAGCATATTGTTGGGTTTCTCCGACGGTTTCTAGAATCTTGCTCTTAAAATATAGAGAAAAATTTTACATTAGGAATCCTGAACTATCTATAAATCACCCCAACCACTTTTATATTTTCTTTGTATATTTCTATGAGGAACCCTATCCTACTCTTTATTCTTAGCACGTCCTTCCACCTTCATATTGGTAGATAGATAGGTACACAGATATTTTTCACACGATTGGATTGTTTTTTTTTAATCTTGCCAAAAAAATCTAGATTGGGAGTGGGTTTGGAAACTCCTGTACGTAGATGCTTTAAGTTGGAGGGTAGTATACATATTTGCATTCGCATGTGGAAATACATTTTGTGAGGCAGTCCATTATTTGAACTATCTCTAGTCTAGAATATAATGACCGCATTTCCACAAGTGGCTCCTCCTTTTGTGAGCCGCTTCTAAAAATAATTCCATTTTCACCTAAAATTCTCATATTTTATATTAAAAGTTGATTTAAACAATGAAATTTTATGGAGGGATATAAATCATTCATGCCCATCCCTATGCATAGCAAATTTTATAAAATGACTGCACAATTTTTTATGATATTAAATGTGAAATGTGCAGCATTATGACATCTTACCGTTGTACTATTGTACCAGTGAAATGTCCACTTTCTATGTTCGAGAAAAAGAGCGTGCGTGATAGATGAAAGCTGTTGAAACGGTGGAGGATGATGAAACGGTAAACATGCTTGAGGATGAGGTGGAACACAATCCCCTTATCAGTTGTGGACTCTCCCCACAATCCATGCACATGCGAAAAAATTATTTTAATCCTAAAGTCCTAGTAATGGAGAATGATGGCCTTTGGACACGATGCCTACCAAACCAATATCCAAATATAAACCAAGTTAGTGGCCGGTAGATGTCAACCTTTTTTGTTTGCTTAACATAAAGTGATGTGTGGATCACTTTTTTTCATTCTAAGAAAGCATTGTTATTTAATTGTACAATACAAAATTGTTGAGAATAGGGAGCACGCACCTGACACCCAAATGGGCGCCAAGCTGCGGGACACCAGCCGAGAGGCGTAGTGTGGCAGGAGAAAACATCCTATGCGCTTGGGAGGTCGGGCTGAGCACCGGCCGTGGCATCCCCACTGGCCGGCCAGCAGAGGGCCATGCTGGCCTGGCCATCGCCGCCATCCTCCTTATTGTTGTGATGGTTATGGTTAGTTTTCGGCTCACTCTAACCCTGTGCGGTACCAAAGGATGCTATTACTGAAGAGGAGCAGCAGGCTATGCCACATTCGGCGGAGGGGCCAACCAGGAGCACTGTCTATCATGAGACCTTCCCCTCATTGGCAAGACGGAGCTTCATCAGGACAAGCTTTTCGCAGGTGGTGTTAAACAACTGTAGCAGTGTGGAGTTAGCGATGTTGTCCACTGTGTTGGAGAAGCGTGGATTGAGACCGCGCACAGTAGGCATATACATGTGTTACTCTATACATATATCTAATAAAGACACAACTCAGCATTGTTATTGGATCAAACCAAATGAATTGGACAACGGCAAAGTTTTTTAATGGTAAGACACAGGAGCATTTGTTATTTCATTGCACATTGCAATATACATGGAAAAATGAAATGGACATACCGAATAGAAAGGTACAAAAGAATTGCACATATCAAACCTTCAGTTGAACATGTGAAAGCATGCTTGATCCTTTGTGCTACAATATCACACATTTTGCATAAAATTTATTCTACTGGTAAGAAAGAAGTTGGTAGAGCCATTTTTTACGCAAAGCTATAAAACCGTCCTCTGATTAAAAATATTATTGACAGAAAGATGTATCTGCTTATTGAACCTTTTTATGAACTTTTATGATTAGAAAAGTAGTAATTAAATGGACCAAGTATTTATATCTAATATCATACTGGATGAGGCCAGAATGAAAAGCAAGTCCATAAATTATAACTGTCTCTTGTAAATGAAGTAAAATGCAAAACAGTTAAAAGGAAAGAAAGATTTCAGTATTATTATGTAATTCTTGAAATATAGTGGAGTGGAGCATACATTTGTAAATTTTTGCACAGAATTGCCATCACATGCTTGCATGAATTTGAGAGAAAAATGCCAAATCATATCTGCAAAAACATTCTGAGTACAAGTAAATATTCAATGTCTGGGTACCAGCATTGAGATCAGTAGCTTTTACTTCATGTTCCCTAGTACAAATTAAATTTTAAGTCAACTACCTAAACTATGATCATTTATGTTGGGAACTCAACCAAGCCTTCACCCCCTAGCTGTGTCAGAGAGAAAAGACATAGCCCGACCGTGATGACTGAACCTCCTTACCCCCAACCTTCGGACAATAAGGGACGAAGGTTTGGAAAAAATCTAACACTAATGCGGATCGGTTTAGTGAGACATGTGTGCAGGGACAGGCCTAGGGTGGAGGAATACAGGAGGGAAGCGCCCATCCTTCGGCCCTTGCATGACGAAGGGCGTGCTGACTCCGACCAAGGGCGAACCGAGGGATCTCTAAGTTGCGAATGGAAAACCCTCGACGGCCGTATGACGGAGGATCTGCGGGCTCCAGCGAAGGACAGGCGAAGGTTCGGGCGGCGGCTCTGACCGAGACCCCAACGCAACGGCTTGTGAAGAACTTGTAGTTCGAAATTACTTAAGTAGCCCCGTGGGTTGTAGATAGTAGTGGTGGAATATGCCGGAATATCCCGCCACCGTCACGGGGCATTATTGTAACAAGTCCCGGTCGGGATCCGCGCCCTATAAAAGGGGAGTGTAAAT
>Ga0182004_10001122_pt1 | contig 18890 bp, 13 predicted proteins | sample Sormic07211540_1_FD_120479 | JGI IMG/M metagenome (GOLD analysis project Ga0182004, IMG submission 120479) | Endophyte microbial communities from Sorghum bicolor roots, Mead, Nebraska, USA - 072115-40_1 MetaG | ecosystem: Host-associated > Plants > Roots > Unclassified | place: USA: Nebraska...
AAACAAATAAAACATAAAAAAGAAAAGATAAAAATACATTTAATAAATATATATATATATATATATATATATATATATATATATATATATATATATATATATAGTTATGATGAATTCACATACATATGACACTATGATATGAATTACAACGGCTTATATAAAGAAAAGAAATACGGACTTCCATCCGGGCTAGTGAGGTCTCAAACTTTTCTCTTTTAATAAAACATGGGTGAATGGCCCGATCTCAAAAGAAAGATATAAAATACTACTATATTTAAACTTAAAAAGCAGCTTATATAAAGAAAAGAAAAACAGCAAGTTAAAGTTAATAAACTCTATTAGGGTTGAGTTGTTGATCTAGCTAGTCGTTCATGAGGGTTGAGTTGTTCATCCTTGTGCTCTAGGGTTAAGTTTCTAGATGTTCATCAAGATAACGTACAGGTCAAGAATTTGTGTGATGCAAGGTCAGCTAGTGCAGAAAGGATGAAAACGAGGAAAACAAAGATGATCAAAGGTACGGTGGAAGGGAAGGGAAGGGAAGCAGATATTTCACCGTCGTCGTCGTCGCCGCCGTCGTCTTGTTGGGGCGAGCGGTGAAGACCACCATGGACACGGCCTTCAACCATCGCCACCCCCGATCCCTTCTCATCATCTCAAGCTCGTCGTCGCCGCCACCGCCCGATCCCTTCTGATCTGCATGACGATGCTGCGCTCGACGATCCCATGAGTCGTCGTCTAGCTGATCTGCTGCAGGCACCACGACCAAATCCTCCGTGGTGGCCGGTCGCTGGAGCCGTTGCCAGCGCTGCGTAGATCGCTGCTCCTCCGCCGTTTCCATTATCCGTGCTTGCTAGCTGATCCTTGAAGAAGCTCAACAATTCCAGTTGGAGGCATGCATGTACTACGTGCTTATATTTTTGATTCGGATGTGTGGGCCGGGTGGAGGTTGATGGAGCTAGCTAGCACCTATATGTATATATATCGCTTTCGTTTTGTTGTTAGTATTAATGAATCGCAGCACCGGCCTTGCATTGCAGCCGTACCACCACGATTTCTTCGTCTCCTACAGCTAGCCAACCAATGGCGATCGAGGTGATGAGCAGAGTTGTTGGAAACTGGAAGGACGTCGTCGTCGTCATCACGGGGGGGACACGGTAACAACTAACCGGCTTGTGTGGCAAACCGGCAATGGCTGCTGTCCTGCTAGCGCTGTCATGCATGACGAACGCCTCGTGCTTTTAATTCGTCTCTCTCAGATCATATCCGATTCAGACTCGTAATTGATTAAGTCATATATATAATACATATAATGCCAAAAGGTTGGACAAGCAAATATGTTATATATATATATATATATATATAGTTGTTTTGCTCCTGTGGTCCTCTTCAAAATATACAGGTATATGCAAAGCAGACAAGGGAAAGCCGAAGGAAACAGTCAGCGCGCGGCAGCTGGTGCCGGCCGCACCGCATGCTGATCAGGTAGGAATAGGGTAAAAGTAGGAAGGAAAAGAGCCAGTGGCTCATCGCATCTGTGGCGCCAATTGACCTCCACAATCTTCATTCAGTGATGCTTTGTTCAGGTTTCCAACATATATACCGTTCCAAATTATAAGACATTACAAAAATCTTAGAAAGTTAAAATATCTCAAGTTTGACTAAAATTATAAAAAAAATTATAAAAATTTTTATGATATCAAATAGATATATATTATGAAATATAATTAATAAAGAATCTAATGATATTTAGTTGGTATAATAAATATTATTATCTTATCATATAATTTTGGTCAAACTTAAGATTCTTTAACTCGGAATGTCTTTAGGATGGAGCAGGAGTAGTTATGATTTTTTCCAACCGATTTATATCTTATTATAGTATAGCTAATTGAACTTTTCTTTTCTTCCTAAAAATATATATCTCCTTTTCTTTGCGGTGTTCGCCTACACGGCCGTGAGTCCGTGTACACTGTCAAAATCGGTCATAAACGGTCTACACGGCTCGTTGGCAACACGGTTTTGCACGACGAGTTCTGCGAGTAGCAAGACGTTATCTACGCGATAACAGGCGGGAGGATGAATTTTTCAGTCATGCGTTTGTCCGTTTCTATTCCCAAACCCATTACGCCGCCTCAACTTTGAAATCCCGTCGCACACACAGACACACTCCATCTGCCGTAGGTGGAACTTAATCTCTCTTCCCTTACAAACATGTTTATAAATACCTGTAATTGTAGTTCGTTGTCTTGATTATATATAGGCGGAACTTATTGGGCCGTGCCAGCCCCACACGGCACGACCTTCTTATGATTCATGTCGTTTCAGATTATGACCTAGGCACACGAGGTCTTTGCACCGTGCCAGCTCAAACACAACCCTTAGAATATGTTTACTAGTTTTTTTTCTTTATCCACTTCTGACATAACATATTGTATGTACCATTATCTCGAAAATTTTTATTGCTTTAACAATTCATTCAAGATTAAGATGAAAATATATAGCAAGTACTAGAATATTGTATTCTAGCATTATAAATGTGTTTAGCTTTTATTTTTGTGCCGTGCAATCCAAGCACGGGTCTAAATACTCTCTTCATACCTAGATTAGTTGACGTTTAGGACATAATTGTGCTTACCAAGGAGTCATTAATTAGGGGTATTTTTTCCATGTCTGTCCCTATTAAATATAGTTGCGGGTGTATTATTTATGTGAAACAATCATGGTTTAGATGGCTACTGCAGCAACGCTAAGGCTCCTAGCAGTGAAGTCGCTGCCTCGCTGGTGTAAGCATTAATTACGGCCACAGGGGCAAATGCTTCCACAGACCGCATGCAGTGACGTGGGTGACATTCTTTGTGAAAACGGAAGTATCACCCAAAACGACAACTAATATGGGTATGGAGGAAGCACAGGTCGTGTTGTATGCTATAGCCTACCTTCAAATGGCACAGCCTAAGTCCTAGCTCTAGTCTTGATTAACTAGTTTCCTTGCATAACCAATGGACCTTATTCGCTATAACTGCTAACCTTAACAACAAATGAGCACACAATAAGAAGAGTCCTATCTAGCTAGCTGACCCCGGCTTCTATTATAAAAAACAATGGTATATATAGATAAGTAGATGTCTAGATATGCAAAGGAGATGTGTGGGCGCGAAGAGATAAGTACGTTAGGCTTCTTATTAGTGTTGGAATATCTTTATTTAGATTTGAGTCTCTGACATAAGAGCATCTTATTTGAGTCACTTATTTAGGTTTCTTTATTTAACAATTATTTATGCTTAGTAGTGGTAGTCAATACGGACCTACGGTATATTATATGCTCTGCTGCCGTATACATTGATGCAGTCTCTCGTGTAAGTGTTCCAAAGATTAGAATACATGCGTCGTCTCTTTGAAACCAGCAGTACACGTGTTTCTTCTTGAGAGCTGTGCGTGTGTACAAAATAACAGAGTCAACGAGATTTCTAGCTTACATATGATGCCAACTACTCTTGCTATTTATATATTGGACCTGATGTTACTCCTGCCATCAGTCAAATCTAACGGTGTGAGCGAGGGAAGGTTGTAACTTTTGTGATACGTGTAGGTTAATTAAAACAATAAATTTATTCTCGAATTATATTTTTTTTCTCTTAGCCCACTTTCAATTTTGAAGTCAAGACTCTTCTAAAACCAGTATATGAAGTATAGACTTGGCTACATTTGCTCAGTAGGAGACAAATCCACAGCGTCGATGAACAAGAGTACCTATGTAAACAACAAAGATGACTCTGACGACCCCCTCCTCGTCTAGTTTGTTTTCAAAGAGTTAATTAATATAATATTAACAATTAGGCACAAAAATGGAGCCAATGGTTAGTCAGCTATCAGTCAAACCATAGTTTAAAACAGGGGGTATAGGCATTTAGCGGTAAGATTCTCCTAAGGCTAAAACTAAGCTATAGCACTATAGTAGGCTAAAGGAGCAAAATTCAAATACAAAAAGAAGGTCTCAAACCCTTGTTATAGATTTTTTTTGTTTCAAAGAAAAGAAATATCATACATATTCGACAGATGAAGCGGACTCATTAACAACTTAATTTACAGATCAAAAATGAAAAAAACAAGAAAGCACTGCCTTCTGTCCTATAATCTTGTATTTATGGTACTTTTGCCCTAAAGTCTCTTTTGACAAATGTCTGGAACTTCGGATTAAGAATTGGTAGAACATCACTTTCTTAACTAATATTCAAGAGAAAAGGATTCTAGAAGGATTCATAGGGTGAGAAGAACTTTTTTCTCTTGGGCCATGTCCAGTTGCCGAAACAAAAAGTTTTCAACCACTGTAGCACTTTCGTTTGTTTGTGGTAACTATTGTCTAATTATGGACTGACTATGCTCAAAAGATTCATCTCGTGATTTACAGGCAAACTATGTAATTAGTTTTTGTTTTTGACTATATTTAATGCTCCATGCATGTGCCGCAAGATTCGACGTGACGGGGAATCTTAAAAAAATTTTGGTTTTTGGGGTGAACTAAACAAGGCCCTGGATGAAATGGTAAAAGAGAAACTGGAGACACATGTGCAAAAACTTCGTATAGGAATAAACAAGGGAATAAAACAAGTGGCCAAAATAGATACTGAGGATAATCATATATATATCTCCATATCATTTTGCATTTCTAAACAAATATAATTTGTATGGCTATTCGAAGTGGTTCTTTTTCTCTAGGTAAATAAGAACTTGTCATTTTGAATTCTTGGGCTCACGAATTTTTCCATACCTTAAATGATTCAATAAAAGCTTTTTTATTCTTTTAGTTACTGATTTTTTTTTGTTGGATTTCACTCCACCTACACCCATGGTTGGGAACTACTAATTCGTTGGGTCTACAATAATCTTGGATGGGCTCCTGATGACCTAATTTTCACTATAGTACACTATATAAAACAACTATGGAGGTCTATAACATTAGCTATAGCTGGATATTTGTTACCTTGCTTCAAACTAGAAATTATTCTCCTAGGTTTTAGATTGTGTAATAACAATTAATGATAAATGATAATTTAAATATTGGAATAAAAGTTTGTTGAAGGAAAACAAAAATCTATGATGGTGAAAAAAAGTTCTAAACCTTGAAAGAATAAAGGGAGGAAAAATAATAATAATTTCTATATAAATAAATAAATAAATAAAGGGAGGAAAAAATATACACTGGGGAACAAATCATGCTATTTCGGTGATGATCAACAGGCTTTATTCGATTTGGACGTGTACACATGGGCTGAACAAACCAACAAGCGGCGAAAGAGGCCCATATTACTTTAGCCCAAGTAAAACACACACACATTCCGTAGGTGTTCATTTCCTTTCCTGCCTTCTGCTGCCAACAACGGAAACCAAGGAATCCAACGGGCTGCCGTTGCTTTGCTTCTGCCACCGCACCGAGGCAGCAACAGACCAAGAACTCGTGCTCGTCGACGTCGATCAATTCCCCCATTCTCTCGCCTCCCGGTTAGTTCTTCTTCCCTCCCCCTCCATTGCCCGGTCCGTCCGTGCGAGGTTTCTCTTGCGTTGCGTCATCATCTTCGTCTTCTCCTTGGATGTGATTCCGTTTCCACGACGGGCTGTGCCACGAGCCGTTCGCGTTTCTTGGTTCCTCGCGCACGCTGCAGAGTTCTTGGTTCTGGCTTCTGAGGTGTTCGCGCCGGTCGCGGTGTTCCGTGCAGGTGACCTGTTCGAAGAAATGCTCCCGGAAGACGCAGCGGCGCGGGGGAGGACGTCCGGAGGCGGTGACCGCGGCGGCGACCGCCTCAGCGGCCTCCGGGACGAGGTCCTCCTCCGGGTCTTGTCGCACCTCAAGGCGTGGGAGGCGGTGCGCACCTTCGTCTGCGTGCTCTCGCAATGGTGGCGCTACCTGTGGACCTACACGGGCCACCTCGACATCCGCCAGCCCTGCCTCTGCCGCGGCGGCAGCGCCGGCGGCCTCTCCGCCTACCAGCGCAGGGCGCGCGAGAAGGCATTCAACTCGTTCGTCAGGAAACTGCTCCTCCTGCGGCGGCTGCTGGTGCTGCTGATCTCGGTCTGGCTCTGCTGGAACGACGGCGACACCAACACCTGGATCTCCCACGTCGTCAGGCACAAGGCAGAGGAAATCGAGCTCTCCGCCAAGCATCATAATGGGTACCCGACGCCGGAGTACATGAGCTTCATTGTTGATGGCGAAGCCCTTGTAAAACAAGGTGTTGCTGGCGAAGTCTTCATCAAGACTGGCCTCAAGATCTTGAAGCTTATCCATCTCAGTCTGGATGACACCACCCTCACGCAACTCTGTTCAAGGTGCACTTCTCTCGAACAGATTGAGCTCAACGACTGTCTCATAGCCCAGGCCACAAAGATACAGTCCAAACTGCTCAAGCGTTTGACCGTGATCAAGTGCAAAATCCCTAAGGGCCTCCTCTCTGATGATGCTCCAAACCTTGTCTCGCTTCAGTTCAGCAGCAACTTTGGCTATGTTCCGTGGATCCAGAACTTGGGGTTGCTAGCAGCATCCAATGTAAACCAACGGGTAACCCATAAGTATCCTGACTGCTCTGGCCTTGGTTCTTGCAACCTTGAGATCTTGAAGCTCTCTGGTGTCAAGCTGGATGACACCACCCTTGCGCAGCTCTGTTCGAGGTGCACTTCTTTGGAAGGACTAGAGCTCAAGGATTGTTTGGTGGTCGGCAAGGAGATTCGATCCCCCTCACTGAGGTGCTTGACTGTGGTCAGCTGTGAGTTTGCTACTGAATCAGTGGTCCATGCTCCGAACCTTGTCTCGTTATGCTGCACCAGACCATTTCGACATGTTCCTCAGTTCCAGAACATGGAATTTCTAGTCACAGCGAGTATCACACTTGATGACTCTTGCATGCCTAGTGACAGTCAATGGACATTGGAGGATGATGACAAAGATGAATTCGATGATGATGGTGACTTTTTTGCACATTTTAGGGTTAAGGACTTTGATGATAACACTGATAGTGAATCAGATCAGGACGAAGAAGATGAGTCTGACCATGATGGTGCACAACTGCACATTCTAGTGCTGACGGATCAGATGATAATAGTGAATATGAATCCATTCAGGACGAAGAAGATGAGTCTGACTATGATGGTGCCCATTCTGGTGCTGAGGGATCAGATGATGATGATAATGAATATGAACCCACTCTGGACAAAGAAGATGAGTCTGACTATGATGGCACTGAGGATTCTGATGGTAATCATGGTTGTTCTGGACCTGGTGATGACGACGATAGCCATACTGTGGACAATGAAGAGATTCCAGAGGAGTACAACAATGATTGTGGACGAATGTTTGGATGAGATGGTATCCTTTGCAGCCTCTCAAAAGTTAGAACAATGGACCTATTTGCCCATTCAGGAGAGGTACAGCTTAATCTTCTCCTGCTTTATGCATTGCTACTTGTCCAATGTCAACAGTTATGGTTATGCATAAGTGAGACAACATAATAATTAGATGTACAAGAAATTCTGGTTGTTTAGATCAGTGGTTAAATTTGGACGATGCACTTTTGTGTACTATCTGCAGGTGCTGCTCATGTGGGAATCGATGTCGTGTACTGATTTCAGGAACCTGAAGACTCTCTCCCTTGGTGAATCGTGTATAACTCCTGACCTTGATGTACTAGCAGCCATACTTCAGCGCTCACCAAACTTAGAGAACCTTTCTATTCACCTCGACATGGTGCGTATAGAACTATAAATTCACAAGCCCAATGAATGTTTGTTCAGAGTTTTAAGCACATGCTCAATCCCTAAAATAAGTCTGTTGTTTTGCATTAGGCCAATAAGGTCAGAGTGGGCTTCAGGCCAAGGGAAAATTCATTTGCATGCACTAATCTAAAGAAGGTGGAGATCACATGTTGTAAGCATGATATTGTTGGCAAGTTGTTAGAGTTCTTCGATGTGAATAGCATACCACGTGAGAAGATTTCATTCCATTGGACTGCCTGCAATTGTGATGTCAATAGAGGAGGTACAGGCTCGCAGGCAAAGTGCAAGGCACAAACTGAAGCTGAGAAGATACCAGCAAAGCAGAATAAGGCAGGGAAGTGAGGAAGCCCCAGCGGATGAGGGTACACTGATGTGATACCACGATCGTGTTGGTGAAGACAGTGAGTTGGGCCAGCTTGTTGCTTGCTTAGTTTAGATTTTATTCTGAATGGAAGAATGTGGCAGAAATGTGATACATTTTCCTGTGGTACATCAACATTTCAGTGTAGTTATGAGTGTACATGTGTCCTTTGGATCGTATTGAAAGGGTTCATATAAAACTCAGATGTACAGTGATTTAGAACTAAAGCTCCAGACGTCCTGTGTTAAGGAGTAATGCTTACTGAATATATCTGGTCATGGAATTCACCTGGGTTTCTGCGTTCTGTCATGATTGTTTCTCATTGTGTGTGATGACGGATGAGTGAGGCAACTGAGGGTGGATGCGGTTTATATTTCTACTCGACAGTTGTAATTAATTTTGATTCGCTCTCTCCCTTTTTAAAACTTATGTTTCTGAATTTCTGATTTTCCTGTAACTGTATAATCTAAATGGCTACTGTTGTAAGAAAGGGAAAATACAGTAAAACAAGTCCATCTTTCCTTTTTCCTCTCTTTATTATGCAGTGCTGATATATGGAGTCGACAACCCTTTCGAACTGCAAGCCTTATCAACGCCATCTGTTGCAAAAAAATTTCATGATCAGTTAATTAGTGAGGACACCTATTTGGTCCGTAAAACAATCCTTGTTTAAGTCAAGCTCTAAAGTACCAGTTTGGGGTGTGCAGTTGTTCTTTTTTTTTAATCCCTCACTTAAAGGTTATATATATCTTGAGTTGATTTGTGCTTGTGTAGTGGAGCTTTGTTGCTAGATACTTTGGAGTGAGGAGACCAATTAGCCCTGGCAGTGAGCAGAGGCCTATTTCTATTGCCAGATTTTATTCAGTTATGAGGTGTTTCAGGTAAGTAATAAGAAGACACTATAAAAGAGGTAGTAAAAATAATTAAGGAGGTATATTGTGGAATTAACATGTGCTGTAGTCTGTAGATATATAATGTAGAGGTTAATATATGTGGAGGCAGGCCATATATATATAAGACGATCTGCTTCGAGGGGCCACCCGTTCCCCCATTTTGCCGTTAGTCAGTTTCCCTTCCCTCCCTTCCCCAGCGGGACCAAGGCATAGCAGCAAGAACCCGCCCGGCGCCCGTCACAGGTCCAGCGAGTCCCCTCCAGGCCTCCATCTCTTGTTCTGGTCAGTTCTTCGTTCCTCCCCTCCATTGCTGATTCGTGCGACATTTTCTTGCGGGCTCATGCATGTGAATCTGTTGTTGATGGAATCCCGTCCATGGTTTCTTGCCCGCTGCGAAGTTCTTGATTCCGAGGTGTTCATGCCGGCCGTTGTGTCCGTGCAGGCAACCCGTTCGACAGAATGCCCCCAGAAGACGCGGCAGCGCAGGGGACGCCCGGAGGCGGTGGCGGTGGCGGTGACCGCCTCAGCCGCCTACCGGACAAGATCCTGCTCCGGGTCATGTCGCACCTCAAGGCGTGGGAGGCGGTGCGCACGTGCGTGCTCTCCAAGAGGTGGCGCCACCTGTGGGCCTCCATGAACCGCCTCGACATCCGCCAGCCGTGCCCCTGCGACGACGGCGACATCGGCGCCGACGACCATCCCCGGACGACGGTGTTCGCCGAATTCGTCAAGAACCTGCTGCACCGGCGGCGGCAGCTGGTGCCGCTGGACTCGCTCCGCCTCTGCTGGAGCCACGAGGATGGTGACGGGGACGCCAACCTCTGGATCGCCTACGCCGTCAGGCACGGCGCGGAGGAGATCGAGCTCTCCGGGGAGCATCACGCGGTGTACCCGTCGCCAGAGTACACGAGCTTCGTTATTGCTGGCTATGACTTCATCAAGACTCGCCTCAGGATCCTGAAGTTTATCCATGTCCGGCTGGATGGCACCACCCTCACGCAGCTCAGCGCTAGGTGCACTTGTTTGGAAGAGATAGAGCTCACGGATTGTCAAATACCTGAGGCCAGCGAGATTCGGACCACCAAGCTGAAGCGTTTGGCCATGATCAAGTGCAAAATCCCTACGGGCATCCTCTCTGTTTATGCCCCAAACCTTGTCTCGCTGCAGTTCAGCAGCAACTTTGGCTATGTTCCGTGGATCCAGAACTTGGGGTTGCTAGCAGCATCCAATGTAAACCAATGGGTAACGCATAAGTACCCTGACTGCTCTGGTCCCGGTTCTTGCAACCTTAAGATCTTGAAGCTCTCTCGTGTCAAGCTGGATGACACCACCCTCGCGCAGCTCTGTTCGAGGTGTACTTCTTTGGAAGGACTAGAGCTCAAGGATTGTTCAGTAGAGGGCAGGCAGATTGGATCCATCTCACTCAAGTATTTGACTATGATCAGCTGCAAATTCTCTATTGGATTCAGGGTTCATGCTCCAAACCTTGTCTTGCTGCGCTGCATCAAGCCTTTTCAGCACTTCCCTCAGATCCAGAAAATGGAATTCCTAGTCACAGCAGCTATTGTTCTTGATGACTCTTGCTTGCTTTCTGATTGTCAATGGCCACAGAAGGAGGATGACTCAGATGACAGCAACAATGAATCTGATGGTGACTCTGGTGATAGCAAAAACAACGAATCTGATGGTAGTAGTATCTACTATGATTCTGATCGTGATCGGTCCACACCAAGTGATGAGGACGATGACTGTACTCTGAGTTATAGTGTGATTGCAGAGGACCGATACAGAGAATCCAAGTATTTGATTTATGGTCATCAACGCAGAGGAGATGAACCTGTGAAAAGTTGCGATGGAGAGTATGGGAGCAAGATTTCTAGTGAATTTGGTGGTGTTGGTATGCTTTGCAGCCTCTCACATGTTAAAACAATGGACCTGTTAGCTCATCCAGGAGAGGTACACTTCAGTCACCTTGCTGATACTAGTACCTTTTAGTTTTATAAGCTTTTGTGCACTGTGGACGTTTCTTTTCTCAACACTTTGCAAAGTGATGGCTATGATGGGAAGGGGCTAAGAGAGTAACTAGATCATTCTTTTGATAAATTTATGTAGAATATAATTTAAATGTTTAAATCGACTATTAAATGATTAGGTCAATATTCTGAAGTTCAGAAATTTACAACATTGGTAATATTTGCAGGTCTAAGATAGCGTATTGGTCTCCATTCAATCAGAATACCTTCAGCGGGTCCCTATTGTACTTTTATGATGGAAATGTTATAACGTTCTTCACTGACAATTCAGGGACTGTGAGATATTTACCGTTAATGTGAATAAATTTAGCTACATGAAAAAGTTTATTGTCTTTAATATGTTTCCTATCCTACTGAACCTAATGTAGTAGTGCAATTGCTCAATGTCAGAAAAAGTTTCAATCACTACCATTGCTACTGAACTTTGATCCTAACTTATAGTTTGATGTCCTAAAGTGTACAGACCCTAGAATTAAGATTTAATTAATATTTTGTATGGAAACTGTTTGTTTGGATTTCGCCAGAATATGTTTTTTCATTTTAAGGGAGAACTGTCTTAAACACTGCAGAATTGACTTGAGGTAGAACAAAAATATAATAACTTGCAACCTTCCATATCAACAGAATTATAGATTGTCATTATGGAATGTTCATTTCTGGTTCATTTGTGAACCTGGTGCTAAAAGGGATATAACTTCCACCGTAATATAGTGTTGGTCCATTATGATTATTGATTACAATGTTGTGCTTTTCAATTATGCTGTGTTGAATTATCACTGTATAATGTTGTAGTCCATTTAGCTAATGGCTATGGTTGAAAAGCACATTGATGACAGAATTATTTCTAATACAAAATGTGCAGGTGCTGCTGACGAGGGAATTGAAATTTAGCACTGAATTCAAAAACCTGAAAATTCTGTCCCTCGGTGAATGGTGTATAACTCCTGGCTTTGATGAATTAGCATCCATACTTGGGCACTCACCAAACTTAGAGAAGCTTTTTCTTCACCTTGACATGGTGTGTATAAATTCACATAAATGTGTGTTCATAGTGTTTTAAGTGCGTGATCCCTGCCTAAAATCATGTTATTATTTTGCTTTGCATAGGCATATAACAAAAGATTGGGATTCCTTAGAATTACAAGGTCGTTCGTGTGCACCAAGCTGAAGATGGTGAAGATCACATGCTGTAAGCGTGATGTGATGGTCCATAGATTGGCAGAATTCTTCAGTCAGAATAGCATACCACCTGAGATGATTTTTGTCCATCGGACTGCCTGCTCTGGATGTCAGGGAAGGAAGGCTCCAGGTGAAGCGCAAGGCGCAAAGCGAAGCTGAAAAGAGATAAGCAAAGAAGATGAATGCAGGAAACTGAGGAAGCCCACATGATGAGGTTTCCGTTGATGTCAAAACTGTAATTGTGTTGGTGAAGTACAATATGAGTTGGGGCAGCTTTTGTAGCTGTCAGAGATAAGCAAAGAAGATGAATGCAGGAAACTGAGGAAGCCCCACATGATGAGGTTTTCGTTGATGTCAAAACTGTAATTGTGTTGGTGAAGTACAATATGAGTTGAGGCAGCTTTGTAGCTGTCAGAGATAAGCAAATAAGATGAATGCAGGAAACTGAGGAAGCCCCACATGATGAGGTTTTCGTTGATGTCAAAACTGTAATTGTGTTGGTGAAGTACAATATGAGTTGGGGCAGCTTTGTAGCTGTCAGTGAGTCACTGAGTTGCATAGTCTAGATTGTATTCTGAACTCAAAAGGTAGGCGTACTTGCTAGGCATTAATCCTTTGTGGTTCATAACTTCTCAGTATAGGTTTGACTGTACATGTGTTCACTAGGTTGTGTGGAAAAGGTTGACCGAAAACTTAGAATGCATAGAGACCTAGAACAGAAGCTCCTGATGTCATCTGCTGAGGAGCGATACACATGCAGAAAGTCATACTGAATAAATCTGATCTCCGAATTCGGCCTAACCATCTTTGCTTAAAGTTGGTGATGGTATTCGTGTGACTCGTGTGATAATTGAGGCTCTGAGGCACATGGCGAATGCTGTTTTTCACTTTATGCTGGCATTCCCATTCCTTCGTTCTTCACACTCTCTCTCCTATGTAAAGATCTGTGATCAATTTTAGGAATATGTCCGTGACTTTCTGATGCAATCCCAATCATAAAGACAGAACACCTTGTGACACAATATTATTATATATACATATGAAAGAGAGAGAGAGGTGGGCTGCAATTATATAGTCATCCTATGCAAAGAAAGTGAAGCATGTATTAATGATGAAATATGTCCTGCTACTAGCCAACTACTATATGTGTAGTGTGATAGATGAGCTACAAATATAGCCAGTTGTAAAATTGTATTATTATTCATGTAGTGTTATTCCGAACCATAGAAAATTCTCTCCATTTCAGAATGGAAATTCTAACACGCGATCCCTCATGTTGGAGTGCGACCGCGTGACCCCTCGTAGCGCCTGCTCCCACACAGCACCGCCCCCACACTCCAACACCCTCCTCCCTGACGTGGCTCTTCCCCCCTCCGCGAGGTCCCCGGCGACCGCGCGCCCACTCCTGAAGACAACGGCGACGGTGGAGACGATGTCAGCAGCAGCGGTGGCTCCAACGAGGTAGGTCGGCTTCTCTTCCTCCTCTTGGATTTGAGCCCACCGAAGATAAAGACGGCGGTGGCGGTGGCTATGGTTTCGACGAGCTTATCCCCCTCTTTCATCTCCAACTCCGACGGCTATAAAAGGGGCCGGCCGGGGAGAGGTAGGCAGACCAAGGGGATCAGAGTCCCTGGCGGTGGTAGCGACGGCCGGACCAAGTCGGGACGGGGGAGTTTCACCAGAGTTGGAGAAGATGGCGGCGGGCAAGCTCGACGGAGTTAGAGAAGATGGTGGCAGTAGGGAGAGGGAGGGGAAAAAGGCGGCTGCCACGGTCACTAGGATTTGCCGGATCACTGGCAAACCCTATCGCCCGTGGCAGGGCGGTGGTAGGCAGCGGGGGTGAGTACGATAAGGAACGACGGTGAGGGCGGGGTCGAGGACGATGCAGAGAGGGAGGGGCATGACAAGGGTTGAAGATGGGTCACATGCTCCCTCAGCGTATGACCTGTCACGCGATAATTGTGTTCTTGTAGAACTGTCGCGTGCTCCCTCAGCGCGTGAGTCGTCGGACGATAATTGTGTCCTTTTAGAACTATCGCGTGCTTCCTTAGCGCGTGGTCCGTCGCGCGATAACTGTGTCATTTTAGAACTGTCGTTGCTCTCTCAGCGCGTGACCCTTCGCGTGATAACTATGTCCTTTGTTGAACTGTCGCATGCTCCCTCAGCGCATGACCCGTCAGGCGATAATTGTGTCCTTGTAGAACTATCGCGTGCTCCCTCACAGCGCGTGACCGTCTCGCGATAACTGTGTGCTTTTAGAACAGTACTGTGCTCCCGCAGCGCATGACCCGTCAGGTGATAACTGTGTCTTTTTTAGAACTATCGCGTGTTCCCTCTGCGCGTGACCCATCACGCGATAGTTGTGTCCTTTTAGAACTATCGCGTGCTCCCTCAACGCGTGATTGGTCGTGTGATAACTGTGTTCTTTTAGAACTATTGCGTGCTCCCTCAGCACGTGACTAATCGCGCGATAACTGTGTCCTTTTAGAACCGTCGTGTGCTCTTCCAGCGCGTGACTCATCACACGATAACTGTGTCCTTTTAGAACTGTCGCTTGCTCCCTTAATGCGTGACCCATCACACAATAACTATGTCATTTTAGAACTAATAAGGAAATGAGACATTGCAACCTGAAGGGGCAACCCCAAATTCTAAACCAAAACCTCCGACCTGTTTTTTTTATCCAACACACAACATTTGGATTTCATATTAGTATTTTCTATTTTTTTATTTTTATCAAGACAATCCCCGATTTTATTTGTCAATTATCTTCCTCTTACTAGTCTAACTAACAATAAATAAATAAACACAGAGTTTTTTTTAAATTTGGGCGTAATTTTATTTTATTTTTTATTTAATAACTAAAGAATTGGCGCAATTTTGATTTTGATGAAGAGGCAAGAGTCGGGTCAACCGCTTGTAATGGCGTCGGCTTCGTGGGCCATAGATGGGCCGTGCAGCGTGGGCTGAAGAAAACCGCATTAAAACATCAGACCAAACCCCCCGTCTCCTGTCTCCTCCCATTTCGAGCCTCACTGACTCGATCCTCATTTCTTCACGGAAACCGATGATCGGCGGAACTGCCCCTGCCACCGCCACTCGCCGCCGCCGCCTGCTGTGAAAGATCAAGGATTCGCCGCCGTCGCAGCCGATCTTCTCGTAAGTGTTCCCTCCCTTCTGCCCTCTAAGCAGTCCCTGCAAGAATCCGCCGGCGAAAGCTCTGATTTTTTTTTTCTTGTGCCTGGTGATCTCGTCCTTGTCAGAAGTGCAGGCTACCTGTATTCTTCGACGAGATGCCCCCGAAGGTCATCAAACGGTGGGTGCCGGTCAACCGGCCGGGGGAAGGTTCGTCGTCCTCTGGAGGAGGAGGAGGAGGAGGAGGAGGTGGTGGGGGAAGGGGAAGGGAAGTCGACCCCGCCGCCGACCGCCTCAGCGCGCTGCCCGACGGGCTCCTCCACCACGTCATGTCGTTCATGAAGGCGCGGGACGTGGCGCGCACGTGCGTGCTCTCGCGGCGGTGGCGCGACCTGTGGGCCTCCGCGCCCTGCGTGGATGTCCGTGTGGCGAGGTACAGGGACCCGCCCCAGGACTTCGCCAAGTTCGTGTACCGCCTGCTGCTTGCTAGGGAGGCCCTTGCGCCGATCGACACTCTCCGGCTGCGGTCGCCCCGTCAGGAGGACTACGATGATTTCGACAATTCTGATGTTAAGATGTGGATCCGCCATGCAATCAGACGGAATGCTCGCGTTATTCAGCTAACCGGTCACCCCAATTCGTTTGCGGAGCTGGATCATGTGGACTTCGTCTCTCGCCACCTCAAAATCTTGAAACTGGCCTATACTGAAGTGCTTGATAGCTTCACCAGGCAGCTGTCGTCTCGGTGCCCTTGTTTGGAGGAACTAGAGCTCAAGAACTGCTGGGTAGGGAGCCGCGAGTTTACATCTGTCTCTCTGAAGAGGTTGACCATGGTCAAGTGCACTTTTGCTAACTTCCTCTCTGTTGATGCTCCAAACCTTTTGTTTGTTCAGTGCATCGCGCCACAGTCTTGGGTCCCTGTGTTCAAGAACTTTGGGGTGCTGGTAACAGGTAGTGTCATGCTTGATGACTCTTTATTGAGTAATGAGTTTAAAAAGTACCAAAAGGACGTTGATGAATTTCCTGGGACAAGTGATGAAGATGATGACAACAGTGCATTTGCCACTACATATGTTCCTGATTCTGATGACAGTGATCAAATGTCCAGTGATGATTCTGAATTCTTTGATGATTTTTTTGATGAGCATTATTTACCAGATGATATCAAGGACAATTATGATTATGGAAGTGATATCAATAGTGATAGTGACACCTATGAGTACAGTGAGATTGCAAATGGCTATGAAGATAAGCAGTTTGGGAACCGTGACAATAGACTTGATCGCACTAGGGGCAGCAAAGATCATGGTTGCAGTGCAAAGCATATCATTAATGATTATAAAAAATTAGGTGGCCAAAATGTTCTCAACAGCCTTTCAAGTGCTCGATATCTGGAGCTGTTAGGTCATTCTGGAGAGGTAATTACATTCGACAATTCCGTTGCTTATCTTGTTCGTAATTCCTTAATTCTTTTGTCCAGTGCATTTATTACGCAGTGTCTCTTGTTCTGTTGAATATATTATGAAGTTGAGGGTGTGTTAGTAATCATTCAACATTTTCCTTTCCAAATCATTGCTGATTTTAGGGGTGCATCCAGGCTTTTACACTATCATTGAATTCAAACACTGAAATGATTAGTGCAGCAAACATCAGATGCTTCCAAGTTCTAACCCACCTGAATTGTTGCAAGTTGGAACATCAATCACTTAATCAGAATTTATGATTTTCTCATAGGGATGTGTTTTATCAGTTCAATGTGAGCTGTCTATTTTTATGTTATTGTACTGCATGTTGGCTTTACATATTTTTTACCAGAATAGTGTAAAGTAATTTACTTTTCACTGTCTTCAGTTCTTAGCCCTCAGCCTACAATAATAAAAATTAGAGTTAATAGTTCAGGTCGATAGAGCACTTATAAGTACCTCTGTATTCAAATTAAGTCGATCAGCTAACTGCAGAGAAAAAACTAAGCATGTTATATATAATGGCAATATTATCTCTTTTGAAGCGAATTTGGTGTTTATTTTGCTATATAGGGTTTCTTTCAGTCTATCCTATAAACTCACGTCTGTTTCAGAACAATTTCGACATGTAGTTTCATTCACCAGGTAAAAATGTACACTTTCCAAATGTAATTTTGTCAGCCAAAAACATGGTGGATGACAATTCCTATCTGAAGAATTTTGTGCCTTTCCATGGGTTATTATTATTCATTGTTGTTATAGTTATAAATAACTCACTCCTGTTTAAATATGAAGGTCGTTATGAGGAGAGAATCGTTAAATTGTCCAACTTTTAGCAACCTGAAGACTTTGGCCCTTGGAGAATGGTGTATCAGTACAGCTGCTGATTTTGACATATTACTTCTCTTGCTTCAGCATTCACCTAGTCTGGAGAAGCTTTATCTTCGGCTTGAAATGGTACGTACATGCTTGGTACTTCTCAATGCTGACTCAAAATTTTAGCAGATGATTAATGAAGTTATTTTTTTTTGTTTGTCTTTCAAAAAGAACTGTGACATCCAGAAGGCATTGAGAAGAGGTATAGAACCAAAGGGAGGATCATTTGCTTGCAAACATCTTAGTATGGTGAATATCAGATGCACCAAGGACGATCCAAGAGTCCATATGTTGGCACAGTTGTTTAGGTCTAATGGCCTGCCACTTAAGAAGATTTATGTCCGTCGGAGTGGGAGTTTCTGTGAGTGCCTTGGGTCCATATGTTTTGGTTTGTGCACTATCGTTGTTTTCACTCTTTTGTCATACAACACGTCATTGAAGTTTCTGTTGCAATAGGATTTCTTTTTCTGGCTACTCATGTTTTCTTATCCTATGCTGAACCTTTTCCTTTTTCTGTTCATGTAAATCTTTGCATTCACTAAGTTTCTGTTGTTTTGTGCAGACCTCCGTAACTTGAAGCTGGAGAGGAGCACTGCTCGATTAACTGCGTGAATATGAATCTTGATCCTATTCCTATTAAAAACAGAAATGTGCGATGTGACAAATATGTACTCTTTTCAGTACCTTGTAGAGTTGTAGACCTGTTTCAGCTCTAGTTGATGATTGGAACATCATTTATGCAGAAAACTTGCAAGGCATCTGGTCATAGAATGCATGATTGTCTTGCACATCTCTATCAAGTTGTCTTGTCAGTTGGTATTGTTCGAACAAAATTCGGATTCGAGTATCTTGTGTTAATAATCTGTGGTTTAGTACCTTGGGTTAATCGTCAGCACTGTTTTCTTAACACATCGCATGGGTTTAGTACCATGTGGTTGAGTTTCTGAGTTCCTACTGTGTATGGTAGTGGTAGGGGCATCTATGTTCAACATATTCTCTAATCTGTAAGCATGACAGACCTACAAATATTTCAGTGTTACCGTGCCAGGGAAATCTATAGTGATGGTGTGGTGGAGTGAAGATTGATGCTTATGGTTCCATCCATTGACCATAATGCTGGATTCTTGTTAGGATCCCATATCCCCATGACCATGTTGGTCATACTTCGGTGTTACTGATTCTTAAT
>Ga0182004_10001123_pt1 | contig 18876 bp, 29 predicted proteins | sample Sormic07211540_1_FD_120479 | JGI IMG/M metagenome (GOLD analysis project Ga0182004, IMG submission 120479) | Endophyte microbial communities from Sorghum bicolor roots, Mead, Nebraska, USA - 072115-40_1 MetaG | ecosystem: Host-associated > Plants > Roots > Unclassified | place: USA: Nebraska...
ATCCTGTCCAGAAAACTTAGTAAAATCGGGTACCTTGTACCGATTTGGAAGTGGGATTAAATCATATGCAGGAGGATACGGTGTCCGATAAGAGTAAGTATTGACTTTGGGTTTTATCCCAAATTGGTCTCTCATTACTTCAGTAATCTTATCGGCCCAATAAGCATCAGCATCCTGCCGATGAGGTGGTTGTGGATCTGGCGCCTGCTGATAAACCTCCACGTGTCCCTGAGGTGCACGATCTGCATGGAACATAGGGTTGATCGTCTGACCACCAAACTGTTGACCAAGATTCATCGGTTGGTTGGCCAACCCTTGATTCTAGAACCCAGGTTGGATCTGGCCTTGTTGAAACCCTGTAGTCTGATGATTCTGTTGAGGCATCTGTGGAAAGACTTGCTGTCCTGTCCATCCATTGTTGGCATTCATCGGCATAAACCCTACCGATGACTAGAAATTGGACATCATCATTGAGTTGACATACCCCGGCTGAGTCATAAACCTCTGTTGCGTCGGCATTGAATCTGCCGATGCGTTAGGCATCTGGAATGTTGGAACTTGAGAATTCCCAATGTAAGATCTTGCAGTAGTAGTTGTAGTATACTGGGGACTCTGATTCGTCGGTAGATTGAGAGGTGCCGATGCCATAGGAGCCTTGCCTCTCATATCAGCCGTCTCAGATGTGCCGGGTGTCTTCAACATGAACTCTGGGGGCATACCGAAACCCCACCAATTAGGAGGAACAGATCCCGACATTGTCGATGCCAATAAGTCTGTGGCCAGCTTGATTGACTCATCTGATGTCGATGGACTGGTTGTCATCGGTGTGGTCTGCGCATTAGTGACTCCCAACGTACTTGGAGGAACGACAGTTTCTGTGCCAGCAGCGGCTGTAGCAGCCGATGGAGCTGTGACTATTGGTGATCCCGGCTGATGATAGACAGGGCCCACATAATTTGGTGGCAATTGTCCTTCTTTGAAAGTTCTAGCCATGGCATTAAAAATTTTATTGGACAGCACACCAGCTTGATTGATCAAGGCACGGTTAATAGCACTATCAACCATATCTTAAAGTTTACCAGGGTTGGCTTCAAAAGTAACCTGCCGAGGTGCCGGCAGTGCTTCTTTCTGGATTACTTCGCCACTCCTGTTGATACTGAAGGATTACAAACATTGCTGCTTGTAGTCCTCCATGGCTTTTGTAATAGCTTGCTTCTGCTCATCTCTGAGATAGGCCTCCGTCACGGGGATGACGTTCTCCAAGTCGAAATCGCTAGTTGCCATGTCGATCTTGATCTTGAATCTTGGTCCCACTAGGCGTGCCAAAAGATGTGTTGATGCAAAAACTGATCTACAAACACAAAGGGCTAATGCCCGATTCAAACGTTAAGGCGTGTCAGCCGATTTGACCATACTATCGGCAAAGATGATAACTCGAATACTTTGGTCCCGACAACAGCGATGCGCCCGGATGTCACGGCCAAGAGGTATTCATGCTGAACTTCGAGAATACACCGAGCTTAAGTCGACAAACTCCTAAGAACTTGTAATAAAAAGGAAAAGATATGATGAAGTCATCGAAAAAGTAGATGCTAGAATATGAGTAAAAACTTGTGTTTGATTGATTGATAGATGTCTCATTACAAGGCCCTAGGGTCTACATTTATACCCTACTCAAAGAGCTACAATCAGACACGACTAGGACTTGAATTCCAAATTAAACGGAATCCGTATACAAAATGAATTTAAATATCTATGGAAAACATAAAACTATCCTCCCGTAACAGACCGGGACACCACCACAAGTCAGGCAACCTTCACGTTCTCCTCGCGAGTCATCGGCAGACCTCTTATCATAGCCATCGGCAAAGACTACGCTGACCATCGGCACGAACGCGTCACCACTTTTGGACTTAGTCATATTCGGCCGTCTCTTCATCGGCAACCGCCCTCATCGACAACTCCCCTGCAGACTAGTTACTGTTGCTCCATCTGCCGATCTATACTTTACCGATCCCCAGGGTACGTGTCTAAAAACGGTGTCAACAACGTTCAGCGTCTGGTGAGTGTTTTTCCAGTGAAAAATACTCCAACAATTTCTGCAAACTTTCCACCAGTGCGATAGAAAATATGCGTTTCATTTTCTCAAAAATGTTGAATCAAGTGTCCACCTCCTTTGCAAAAGTGCTAACACCACAAGTGTCCACTAGCATGTGCAAGTGTGTTAGCTTTTCACAAAGATTTTTCCAAAGGAGTTAACCTCTCAAACTTTCCACGCCACTCAATCCTAACACATATGCAAAGTTAGATCACTCAAGTGGCACAAGATGATCGATATGCAGACAAGTTTGCCTCTCTTGATAGTATGGCCATATATCCTAAATCTGGTCATAAACTTCTCTACACCACTATGACCGGGGAAATAGAAATGCCCTAGGTTATACCTTTGCCTTGTGCTTTCCATTCCATCTCCTTTAATGTTGATGCAACACATGCACCAACCAATCACCAAATGATATAATCCACTTCATATCATCACGTGATTGTATTGGTTCATCGATCTTGACCTCACTCGCTCTTCACAGTTGCCTTGGTCCATCGCCGCCAAGTCTTGCTCAAGCTTCACTGTCACATGTGGTCCCTCGCTTCAAAGCCTCTAACTTGTCCTTCACTCTTGCAACTAGTCCAACGAGCCAAGCCTCATCTTGATCTTCTCCACTGTGGTCACATGACTCCATGTCATGTCTCATATGCAATGAGCTCCTTCATCATCACTCATTCACCTATGGACTAATTTCCTATATATCTCATATAAACACTATTAGTACACCAAGGTTGTCACTCAATTACCAAAACCAAACAAAGACCATTCACTAGAGCGGCAGTGCACTGAGATGCTCACCCAGGGCATCATTCGCCCAAGCATGTCCCCATTCTCCGCTCCGGTCCTCCTTATTCGCAAGGTGGACAAGTCCAAGAGGTTTTTCATCGACTATCATGCCCTCAATGCGAAAACCTCCAAGGACAAGTTTCCCATCCCCGTGGTGGATGAGATTCTAGATGAGCTTCACTGCGCCCGCTTCTTCACGAAGCTAGACTTGCGCTCTGGCTACCATCAGGTGCGGATGCACCCCAATGACATTAGCAAGATGACTTTCAGCACACATCAGGGGCATTATGAGTTCTTGGTGATGTCGTTTGGCCTCTCTAATGTCTCGGCTACCTTCCAGGCACTAATGAACGATGTTCTTAGGTCGTTCCTTCATAGGTTCGTGTTGGTGTTTTTTGATGATATACTCACTATAGCTCCTCATGAGTGGAGCACCTGCAGCACGTCGGCCTCGTCCTCACTGCCCTCCATGCCCACCATTTCCACCTCAAGCGTTCTAAGTGTTTGTTTGGGGCCTCGTCCATGGCCTACCTTAGGCACGTCATCTCTGCAGTGGACGTCACTATGGACACCGACAAGATCGTCAATATAGGGAAAGGTTTGTTGGAGGAAAATAGTAGTTCCAAGAGGCCTCCTCGATTTGGTGTCGTGATCACTCATCGGCGGCAGCGGGAGAATTGGCAACAGCGTGAGGATCGGTATCAGCGACAGCAAGAAGAGAGGCATCGGGAAGAGTGGAATCAACATAAAGATCATTGAGATTGCCCGTTCTTTGTTCACTGTTGGGAACAGGGTATCAAGTTGCTGATGGTTGAAAGTTGCCCTGAGTGCAATGGCTATTATCAGAGCAATCGGCCAAAAAGGAGGTTCCAACACAATATTCGAGGTCTATCCATTAGTAAGCCGATCAGTGGCAAGGCATCAGTGCATGATTGGCTGGGGGGAAGACTTAATGTGCATGAATGGTTGGGCAGACGTTGTGAATATTTTCCAAGAAATCAATAAGAATTGGAGGAAATGGCAAATGCTAGAGTTCCTGATGAGGAAATATTCTATAGGGATCCTAATATACGCCGTGTAGAGTCGATTGAAGTCCGTTATCAACTGGTTTGGAAGAGCAAGCTTCCCCGATGGTGTCTAGAGGGTTTGACAAGGACATAGGGGAGGAGGATGCAACGGGAACGCCAGGAAGATTTGTATAGAGAAGAGAATTCTTCTAAGTCTGAAAATCGGCAGCAATCAGATCACAAGGGGAAAGGTCCATCGACAGATGTTAATATGGTATTCATGTTGCTGATGGAATTCCTTGCACCTTCTAGTGATGATGAAGAAATCAATATCTCTTATCAAATAGCTCAGTCGGCGCTTAACCCAATGATGGCCGTTTTTGAGAAACCAACTGATCATGAAAGACAGCATCTCAAGGCTTTGTTCGTTAAGGGCAGGGTTGATGGGCAGCCAATATCTAAGATACTCATTGATGGAGGAGCTACAATTAATATCATGCCCTATGTAATGTATTGGAAACTTGGCAAAGGTGATCAAGACTTGACCAAGACCGATATGATGGTGAAGGATTTTGAAGGCAATGTGTCACCAGTTAAAGGGGTTGTGTGCGTTGAATTGATTATCGGCAACAAAACTTTGCCAATGATGTTCTTTGTCATTAATGATAAAGGTGCGTACAACCTGCTTTTGGGAAGGGACTGGATCGATGCCAACTGTTGTGTCCCTTCTACAATGCATCAATGCCTTGTTCAGTGGGTTGGACACAAGATTGAGGTCATCCCTGGTGATTCTTCTTACATCATTGCATCGGCAGAGTCAGACACTTATGAGTCAACCAACTGCATATCAGGATAGGCTTGGGAGAAAGATTTCCTTAGAGTTGCCGATTATGAGATTCCAACGATCCAAGCTGTCGGTTCCGATGAAGAGTTTTAATGGATAGATTCACCGATGATGGAAAGTTAGGGCAGGGGTTCACATCGGCTGATGATTTAGTAGAAGTAGATATTGGTAGTAGTGATGGACCAAGGCCTACTTTTATTAGTGCTAAGTTAGATTCTAAGTATAAGCAACAATTGATAGATTTGTTAAAGCAATATAAAGATTGTTTTGCTTGTGATTATACTGAGATGCCTGGATTATATCGATCAATTGTTGAACACCAATTACCTATCAAATCTGGATTTCGGCCACATCAGCACCAGCCGTTGATGTAACCCTAATATTCTTCCTGATATTAAGGCCGAAATAACCAAACTAATTGAAGCCAAATTTATTTGGCAGTGTCGATATGCGGAGTGGATTTCTAATGTTGTTCCTATCTATAAGAAAAATGGGAAACTTTGTGTTTGCATCGATTTTAAGAATCTCAACAAAGCCACACTGATGGATGGCTATCCAATGCCTGTTGCTGATTTGCTAGTTGATGCCGTAGCTGAACATCAGATTATTAGTTTTATGGATGGTAATGCGGGATACAATCAAATATTCATGGCCGAGGAGGATATTCCTAAGACTGCCTTTAGATGCCCAGGTCATGTTGATTTATTTGAATGGATAGTGATGACTTTTGGTTTGAAAAATGCTGGTGCTACTTATCAAAGGGCCATGAGTTTTATTTTTCATGAGTTCATCGACATGTTAGTGGAAATCTACATTGATGATGTGGTGGTTAAGTCTGGAGATTTTGTAAAACATCTAGCCGATCTATGTAAGATACTTGAGTGCACAAGAAAGGATGGTTTGAAAATGAATCCTAATAAATGTGCATTTGGTGTATCGACGGGCCAGTTCTTGGGTTTCATGGTGCATTAGAGGGGGATTGAAATTAGTAGAAGATGCATTGATGCAATTAACAAGGTGGTTGCTCCTGCCGATAAGACTGAAATGCAATCATTGATCGGTACGATCAATTTCATCACGAGCTTCATATCTAACTTATCAGGCAAAATCAAAGCTTTCAGTCCTTTACTTAAGTTAAAAGCCGATCAAGAGTTTGTGTGGGGGACTGAACAACAGTTGGCCTTAGATGAAATTAAGAAATATTTGATAAACCCTCCGGTCTTGGTTCCACCTCAGCACGGGAAACCTTTCAAATTATATTTATCGACCGATGATACTGTTATCGGTTCAGTCCTTATTCACGAGTTTGAAGGGAAGGAGTGTGTCATCTATTATTTGAGTAGAAGATTTGTGGATGCTGAGATGAGATATTCGGCCATCGAGAAACTATGCTTGTGTTTGTACTTTTCTTGCATTAAATTAAGGCATTATTTGCTATCGGCCGAATGTACTGTCATATGCAAAGATGATGTGGTCAAATACATGTTGTCGATGCTGATTTTGAGTGGTAGAATCGGCAAATGGATCTTATCATTATCAGAGTTTAATCTATGCTATGAATTGGCCAAGGCAGTTAAAGGGCAAGTTATGGTTGATTTTGTTACTCAACATTGAGATGCAGTGGGTTCTTTGGAAGTGGCTCCTTGGACGCTTTTCTTTGATGGGTCTACATGCGATCAAGGGGTAGGTATTGGTATTGTGCTGATTTCACCGCGTTGGAAGAAATATGAGTTTTTATTGCCGATTATTGCTACATCGACAAATAATCAGGCTGTGTATGAAGCTTTGGTGAAGGGATTGTAATTACTTAGAGAAATTTGTGCCGATGCTGTTGAAATCTTCGGTGATTCTGTGCTTGTTATAAATCAGTTAATTGGGATTTATGAATGCCGAAGTGAAGTTTTATTTTCATACTATGAAAGATGCTTGCAATTGTTGAAGGAATTTAAAGATTTCTGCCTAGAACATATTCCCCGGTTACATAATGAGGAGGCTAATCGGCTGACTCAGCACGCTTCGGGATATCAGCCCATTCAAGAAGTGCTCTTATCGGTGATTGATTCCGATGATTGGAGAACAAAAATTGCCGGTTACTTAAAAGACCCGTCTAAGAGTTGAAAGACGCATTAGATTTCAGGCCACCAAGTATGTGCTTCTCGATAATGAGTTATATTATCATACTTTGGATGAATTTTTACTCGGATGTCTTGGCGATGATGAATCGAAAAGTTTGATGGGTGAGATTCATGAGGGAGTGTGTGGAGCACATCAATCGGCTTTTAAAATGAAATGGATTATCAGAAGAAACAAATATTATTAACCAACTATTCTTGAAGATTGTTTCAAATATTTCAAAGGATGTCAACAGTTTGGCAATATTCAAAGAGCACCTGCATCGGCCATGAATCCTATTATCAAACCTTGCCCGTTTCATGGATGGGCTATTGATCTTATCGGTCAGATTTATCCGCCATCAAGCAAATGGCACAAATTTATACTTGTTGCCACCGATTATTTAACTAAGTGGGTTGAAGCTATTCCTTTGAAAAAGGTGACATCGGCCAATATGATTGATTTTGTAAAGGAGCATATTTGTTTACCAATTTGGTACTCCTCAGACAATCACTACCGATCAGGGTACTATGTTTACATCGGGAGAATTTGATGAGTTTGCAATTGATATGGGGATTAAAGTTTTGAATTATTCTCCTTATTATGCTCAAGCTAATGGGCAGGCTGAGGCTTCTAATAAAGGGATTATTAAACTCACTAAGCATAAAGTTGAGGAAAACCCTAGGCGGTGGCATACAGTGTTAAATGAAGCCCTATGTTCGTATCGGATGGTGTGTCATGATGCAACTAAAGTGTCGCCCTATCAGTTGGTGTATGGACATGATGTGGTACTACTTTGGGAAATTAAAATTGTCTCTAGGCGGATATTCTTTGAAGATCAGCTAACTGCCGATGATTATGGTACTCTGATGAAGAATAGTTGGAAGATTTGGCAGGGCACTAGTTGAAAGCTTTGGTTAGCATTGAAGAAAATAAGAAGAGAGTGGCCAGGTGGTATGATAAAAGGGTAAAAATTAAAGAATTTGCCGATGGAGATTTGGTTTGGACTACCGATTGGGACTAAAAGTTCAAAGTTTGGTAAATGGTCTCCTAATTGGGAAGGTCCTTATTGGATAAGTCGATCTGCTCCTGACAATACATATATCCTAGAAACCCTCGAAGGGGTTGAATTTCCTAGAGCATTAAATGTAAAGTATTTAAAGAAGTACTACCCTAGTATATGGGTTGATGCATGAAAGTTTAAGTGCCGATAACAATCGTATCGGCTGGACAAAAGTCTTACTATTCTTAGAAAGTACTGATGGGACATGCTGCCGAAGAAGAGATTTACAAATTTAGCAAAGACTGTATAGCCAATATCGCATGCAGGCGAATCTGGTTGGCTTCCTCTATCTCCTTGGTATCTTCATCAGCTGAACCCTCTACTGGTTTGAGTTTCTTCTTCATTAGCAGGGCTTTGCGAGCTTGAGAATCCCTTTCTTGCTGGAGACCCTTGATCATATCGGGCAGCTGGCCTTCTTCTTGCATAGCCTGAGTCAATGCTTCTTCAACTTGTTTGAGTTCAGCTAGCAGAGCTTCTCTCTATGCCGATAGATCTGAAATCTTTTGCTTCAATTTGGCTCCTAAAACTTGCAAATTGTCGATGATTTTGTGCTTGTCATCGGCAACGTGCTTCACTTCTAGCATTTCTTCTTTGAGCTGGGCTTGGGCAGCTCTATCGGCAAGGCGTTGAGTGGCCTTTTGATATTGAAGCTGGCGACTCTCCAGATGGGCAGCTTGGAAGAGTGTTTCCTCGACATCGGCAAGGACTTGACCGCAGACTGCTTTGAAGATGGCTTTTGCTGGATCCGAGTCGTCCACTAGCTGAGCTGTGTTTTGTTGCAGCAAGTTCAACAGGTCTTCCAGCTTTGACTTGACCTCCACCGATACGGCCCCGAGCGCCAGTGAGGAGCTTGCTTCTTCTCCTTCATCATCAGAGATGTCGATGGTGAAAGAGAATAAGCTATCAGAGGAGTCTTGTTCCTAAAAAATAGAAAGGAGATGAATTAGACGAGGACAAGTGTGGATAATGCAGATCGGTCAAACCAGATGGCTTACTTGTTTCAGGGCAATCTCTTGCCTTTGGCTGGAAGATACGATTTGAATTGTGCCTTGATCGGCTGGGTCTGCCGATGGGATATCTTCAATTGCAAAATCGATTAATACTGAAGATAATGAAGGATTCTTTGCAAATTCATCGGTGGAAAATTCTTGAAATATGATAATCAATGATATACCTTGTGTAAGAGGAGCGGTAATCTGCTCAGAAGCGATGGCCAATGACGTGCCCAGATCAGATGGATCAACTATTTGTTTGAGTACATCAGCCAGTTCGTCTTGAATTTGAGGTGCTGGTTGAGGGGGAGAAGATGGTACAACTTTCTATCGCTTCAGTTGGGCCTTGGTATCTTTTGTGGCTTTGTGCTTGGCTTGGGTCTTGGTGGCCGCTGGCTAGGGGGATCGGCTCCCGATGGTTGAACATCTTGAGCTCTTGCCAATGCATTGATTTGCTGCTTCAAAACAGATATAAGGCATAATGTTTTGTAAGTTAAATATGAAGACAAAAAAATATACCTCTGAGGGTTCATCAATGGTGGTATCTGGTAAAGAGGGAGTTACTAATGACATCCGAGTTGCAGTTGTTACGCCCTGGAAAGATGGTGTAAATATGGATTGAAATCAGCACGATTAGAATAATTGAGGTTGATTACCTTAAACGCTTGTGGAAGGGTCGCGACAGCGACCTATGGAGTGGCCTTCGGGCGCTTGGTAGTGGTCTTCCTGGAGTGAATTCCCCGATGCATCAGTGTTGCCAAGCTGGGAGCATTATGACCAGAGAGATCAGAGACACTGGTCGAAGATCGAATGACCGTCCGGTTTTGCTCTTTTGTTGGTGCTAGGCTATCGACCTGTCAAATAAAAAAGTCAGTTGCCGATGAAGTTAAAAGTAAAGAGAAGACTAAGTGTTGGGAAAAAGCTTACCGTGTCATCGGGGATATCGTGCTCGGAGTCGATCATGTGCCGATATGTATGAGCTGATGCTGCGAACAATTGCCCTTTCCATTCTTGCCACCATGACTTATAAGACTCAGTAATGAAGGAGGCTGGTACCGAGGTGGACAGATCGATGTCTGCAGTATCGGCATCAGGAGGGAGTTGAGCTACCTTGATCTAGTCAAGACCACTGGTGATTGTTTCCCTTGGCTTGATCACATCGGCATAGCAAAGCTTAATCAGTAGTTGACCAAAGGCCAATTGACGGGCTAATGCCGATGGGTTGTAAAATTCATAAGTGGCACTGGTATTTTTCCCACTACCAAATGTGTTCACTGGGATCACCCAGGGATTAATGATGGCCATCATCAAGTCATTATCTTTATTTAGCGCCTCATCGGCAGGATGGAAGAGGAGGGGGAATCTGGAGTCCTCATCAATATAAGCCATCCAGGCCCGGTGCTCACGAGAGAGACCGTTATAGAGAGTCTGGAAAAATCTACCGATCTGGTTTTCATTTGCTTCAGTCCCAAGAAGGTCTATATTGCTTCACCGAAGTTGAGGGGCGAGCGGGTTGCCGATTCATCATCTGCCAGCTCGTAATCTTCAGCGATGTCCTGAGGGAATTGTGGAGTAAAGAAATTCCACTGCAGATGCTTGTGCATATGGGCGTTTAGCCACATGTTGATGAGCCACCATGGGCCTCCCAGATTGCCGATGGGTTCGCCGAGCAGGAGTTTCTCAGCTATTTGGTGGAGGAGATGATAGTTGGAGCTCAGGAGGTATCGGCCAAGAGGGAATGTGGAACCATTGGCTAGTGACTTGGCTACTGCGAGGTAAACACAGGTTGGCCCTACCGATCGGCCGCAGAAAATGAATTTGTCTAGCCACATATTTAAGAAGATAGCGTGTTCTCTATGGCTGACCGATCTGGTTTGCTGATATTTCTGGACACATCCTTTCTAGCCACCAATGTTACGATTGTCTACTTTGTAATCAGACTTTCTGTTGAAAAGCCTACCGTCATCGACAGTTGAGATGTCCAAGCCATCGGCAAGGGAAGGGGTAGCTGGTACCTGATCGAACATGAAAGCATTGAAGGTGTCTGACCAAAAACAAGCAGCTGCTATCATCATCGACTCATTCTTCTCCATATCGGCAATGGAGAGCCTGATGCACTGATCCAGCTTGCGTTCTGCCCACTATACCTCATTAGCTCCACTAACCCTCAAAAACCAATTTTTCCATCCTTTGGTGGTTTTTGGCTAGGATCGAAAAGTGTCTTTCCATAGATCTAGGGAAAAGTTCTCAGCTCTCAATGGGATTCTATTGGTTTCTGCATTTATCAGATCGGTTGGAACCGAGTTGCCCATCGGGCTCAAGCATTGGATGTGGGGTTGGTTAGTTGGGATAACTATTTTATTGCTCAGTTCCTAAGTTTGAGGGATCAAAGAAATAGAAGAAAAGAAAAGGAAAATTGCTGAGTACATGAACTTGCGAGAATAACAGGAACTGTAGTAAAAAGGGGATGAATATGGGATTGACCTCAGGAACATTGAAGTTGATCGCCATTTCTTCTACACAAGGCGAGGATGAGGCCGAGAGCTTGGAGACTCTGCCGAAGAGGATTCTTGCTGGTTGAAGATGTGTGCTTGCTCGTCAGAACCGCCGCTGGAGGGAGTAGGTCTTGGAGATGGAGAATGGCGAGGTAGAAGATGAGTGCCTAAAAGATATGTATTTATAGGTTGAGCCGAGTGAGGGCATTTCAGACTTATCTCTCTGCCATACGTGTAAAAATCAAGGTTGTTTAGATAGATATGGTAACTGTTTACACGACAATCAAGGGATTATGTAGGTGATTTGATGGCAAGCAATTATGATTTTGGGGATATTCTGATATGTGGAATATTTTAGTTGATCGGCAGTGTGTTCTGATGCCCAGCCTTTCTTGATGGACTGTTACCCTTGTGCTTTAGCTTTGGTTGGGATAAAGATGGTTGGAGGTTGTGCAATATTTATGGAGGCGCTAAAGTCAGGGCTAGATTTGCTCGGGTTTGGCAACAAATTTTTTTCAAGGAGATAATTATGGTAATCGTTATCTAGAGTAAATTTTGGAGCATTAGTGATTTTATACTCCAAAATTGGGGGGCATGTGTTGACACCATTTTTTGACACGGGTCAAGGTGATTAGAGTGGACCAATCGGTAGTAGAGAAAATGTTGTATTATAATAGGAAAATGCCGATAAGGATCAGCCAATGGAGAGTGGTGCCGATAGAGGATGATGATCGATGGAGGGATTCTATTAGTTTAAAATCAAAGTGTTGATTGATAAAGTTAGAGGTGATGTTTGCCGATTCAGGGGTTGTCGCCAATAAAACTTGTGATGCCGTGTCACCGATGCCGATGAAGAAAGATGTGAAGATTATTGCCGATGTGGCTTATGCCGTATGGTCGATGCCGATGAAGAGAGATGTGAAGACTGCTGTTGATGAGGCTTGTGGCATGCCGATGGTATAGGAGCCGATGAGAACTTCATCGTGAAAGGGATGGACACGAGAGTATAGAGATATTGTTTTCCTTTTCTATATTTGTTGGAATATACTTTAATGTGAGAGTCCTTTTTACCTTAAAAGTTGAGTCCTAGTCGTATTTGGTTATAACTCTTTAGGCCAGAGTATAGATATAGGCCGAGAGAAGATGTAAAAAAAATCAATATCAAACCAAGTTTACTCATATTTTTGCATCTACTTTTTGATGACTTCATCAATTTGCATACTTCTTTGTTTACGAGTTATCAATGATTCGGCGAGTTACACTCGATGATTCTCGAGTTCCGCATGCATACCTCTTGGCCATGACATCTGGGCACATCGCTGTTGTGAGGACCAAAGTATTTGAGTTATCATCCTTATCGATTAACAAGTTAAATCGACTGGCACGCCTTAACATCGAAATCGGGTATTAGCCCTATGTGTTTGTAGATTTAATTTTGCATCAACAATCCCAATGTTTTTTATTCTAACAGGAACAATCCTTAATACCCCATGTCTTTTAAGAATAAATCCTAATGGTCCTTGCAGAAGCTTTTGAGATAGAGTTAAGGACATGTCAGGATAAAGAGTTCTAGCTAATTCTTTTGAAATAATATTTACCCCAACAGAAAGATTGTAGTGGACTCTTCTAGCAAACCCTCTAACTTAGCACAGAAGAATGGTGGATGGACGGTGATCTGAGATACCTCGGGAGATAACTCTCCTTCTCTTAGCCATTCATAACTCATAATTGCCAAAAGGCTTTTTATGTGTTCTATAGCCATTGATTCTTCATGTGGTTCAAAAGGAGTGGTCTTTTCTTGAGGTCTCACTTGGATAGGATAATTCAAGGAATTTCCATAATCTTTGAAAATATCTTCCTTGAATTCAAAGGGAAGCTCTAAAAGAGATATTTCATCATCCTCTGGTTGAGTTTGCATTTCCTCAATGGGAGGTTTTTTAACAACCAAATTATTAGAAGAGTATATTGAAATATCCAATTCGGTTGTGGGTTGCTCCTCTTGTGGTTCAGGGCTGGGCTCGACTTCTTTTTCATCTTCAGGAAATTCATCAAAAATGCTAGTGTAAGGGGCGTTTTCAAAGATTTTCTCAAGAATGGCTTGCCCCTCATTTATGGTTTTGTGCGAGAATGAACCTCCTGAAGCGGTGTCGAGATGTAGAGCAACTTCCTTGTTAGAGCAACTTCCTTGTTAAGTCCTAGATAAAAGTGTTCTAAAAGGATGTTTTCACGCAAGGAATGTGTTGGACCAGAATTAGTAAGGCTCATAAATCTAGCCTAAGCTGCTCCTAGTGTCTCCTTCTCTTTTTGTTCAAAGTTAAAAATTTCTCTACAAAGGGCAGCTCTTTTAGAAAGAGGGAAGAAAGTATGACAAAATTTGTCTCAAAGTTCATCCCAATTTCCATTGACGCCTCTTACAGAATGAGCATATCACTGTTTCGCTCTACCTAAAAGGGAGAATTGAAACAACTTCGATTTGAGGGTCTCTTGTGTCATGCCATCAATAGTTAGGCAAGAGCACAACTGCTCAAATTCCCTAAGATGGTTATGAGGATCTTCATTTTCTAGCCCAGAGAAGGATTGGTGCTGAACCATGGCTATAAAGCTAGGACGAAGTTCATAGCTGGAAGTTGTGGTTGGCTTTGATGATTGTGGTGACTCTAAGAACTCACCCTTTGGTGTGGACAATTTATAAATTGGAGTGGAATCCATGTGGTATGATGGTGGTGATTAAAAAGGTGGTGAAAAGTGATAAAAATAATAAATGGACGAACTTGGTTTGGAACTAGCACAGCTACCGTTCGTCGGCAACGGCGCCAAAAGGCTTGTTGGGTATTTTAAACGCAAACAGAATAATCCGCAAGCGTATGGATACCGATGTAGCCTTCACCCGGGGTATTCTAGAGTATCGATTTCCACGGGGAACATGAAGTGTACTAGTTGAGATTTAGATCGCCCTAAGATAACTATATATAATTTTGTAGGGTAGAGAGAAATTTTCCTAAGAGTTCTATAGGTTGATCTGAGAATCAGGATTTACTCTAGAGTTACTTATCTTAGGAAATCAGAACACTAACCACAAAAAGAGATGAGATATGTCAGCCATCAGGACTGTCACGATCCTAGGGCTACCACAACAATACGCTAGATTGGGTGCAATCCTAGGTAACTGCAAGACTAAGCACCACACTTAACCTATTAATTACTACTCTAGCGCTGCAAGAACTAGAGCACTTGATGCAAGTGGGAATCCAATAAATAACTTAAAAGTAAATATGAAAATTAAATGAAGAACTTAGGAATTATAGAATTAAAGTACCTAGAGAATGCCCAAAGACAAACCGGCTGCTGCAAATGTACAATGTTGAGGAAGATTCGACAGATCTGGCTCCTCCTCAGCTCTCTCCTCTTCTCTCTCTCCCTTTTATCTAGATACAACTAGACAACTAGAACTAGAACTAGATGAACTAGAGGGACCTCTACTTCTCTACTTGATGAAACCCTTGTTTCTGATCTAGATGTAGCTAATGAAGGAGATGCCTCTAGGGGGGTCAGGCTTGTATTTATAGCCCCCTAGAAAGCACCACAACCCTTGGATCAAACAGACCTAAACGTACGCTCAAGATTACTCCTCAAAGTCAGTAGAGGCAGGATCCATGAGGTTGGCTCTGATTGGTGGAGATCTCTAGGCGGGCGCCCCTACCCCTCGGGCAGTCGCTCGGCCACCAAGCTGGTTTAGGCTCCCGTTTGGTCGAGAGCCTCCTCGGGTCTTCTAGATTGTTCCTATGTTGAAGTCCGCGGTATTCTCTCTATGTAAATATGACATGTGGACCTCCTTTTGTTATTATTCTGATAACCCCCTATAGAAATAGACAATCACCAAAACTCATGGAATTTTGTTAGTGATAACCTTATATCTACTAAGTGTTTGCATATAGGTCCATTTCCATATCTAGTTGACAGTTAAAATTAGGAGTTAACTATCGTCAACATGGCTCTAGTGACTCTTGTGGCTCTACTGAATCAAACAAGGCTAAAGGTACCAAAATGGTTGTAGATGATGATGAACCATGGGATGAAGTTGAGGAGGAATATGTTGGCATCAATGATGAGCAGCAGTACATGTCTGACCAACAGCATGGTGGCTAAGTCAATGCAGAGCCTGCTGAATCTAACTCTATTGACCATGATGATTTATTTGTTGATGATGAAGCTGGTTGTGAGATTTCCAAGCATGTAACTAACTTAGAGAACCCTACTATGGCCCTTGGTGTCACATTTGAGGATGGGGACACATTTAAGAGGTCTTTCAGGCAATATGCAGTGATTAACAAGTTTGAAATTACAGCTCCTTATAGTAAGTCCAAAAGGTATAGACAGTATTGCAAGGGTTTGAAGAGCAAGAAGAAGTGCAAGTGGAGGATCCATGTATCAGAACTGTAGGATGGGAGGACTTGGTAGGTGTGTAACTTGCAGTCTTGCATAATTACTGTATGATGAGGGGCTCTGTTCAAGAAACACCTATGGCTAGCCTGCAGGGCTTACAACCAAAAGCAATATATATGAGCATCCTTTCAACATAATGAATAGAGCTTAACCATGGGCTATGAAGTGGATAGAGACAACCATAAACACTTATGGGCCAGATGGAAGTTCTCTCATGCATCAAAATGTGACTATGTTACTAACAACATAGCAGAAACATTCAATAGTTGGATTAGGAATGAGAATTCACTGCCTGTAATCCCACTAATGGATAGGACTCCATGGCCTAAAGTTCAAATGACATTCAAACTATGGCCTCCTCGGTTCAAGAGAGCTACAGGGCGTCCAAGAAATAGAAGGATCAAAAGTAGTGTAGAAGGGTGCAAGACATGTAGACAAATGAGGTATAAGAGGTGCAGTCAGTTTGGTCATATGATGAACACCTACATTGAAACTGTCTATGACTCTAATTCACCCCCACTAGTAGCACAAAAGCCAAAGAAATAGATGACTAAGAAATCTAGTCGAGCAACGATCGTGTCAACCCAACAGTCATAGATTGAAGGCACAACTACTAGTGTTGGAACACCAACATGAACCTTGACAAACAGCCCAGCAGAAACACTTACAAACAGCCCAGTAGGGAACACTAGAAGGTAATATGTGCAAGAACTTCATTTTGTGTTCACAGAATTAATACCTATTTGTGTTCATAATGTTTTCCCTTGTTTCTACTTTGTAACAGCAAAAGGGTGTTGGTGGATGCACCTAAAGGTTTAGCAAAGAGGTAGAAGATGAAGAAGGTGGCACCTCCAAGACAACCAAGAGCAAGAACAGAAAGACGGTGACTACAACAAAGGGAACAAACAAGAAGGTGGTTGTTGCACAAGATGCTTCCAACAAGAGGGTGAGCAAGAAGAAGCTAATAATGGACCAGTGATGCCAGTGATGCAACTATTGTGTAATGCTAGTAATGTCAGCTATTAAGACTGCTATGTAATGCCAATAATGGACTTGTGTTATGTCCAAACCAAACTATATGTATGAACCCAGTGATTTGTCACATTTGTCTAGAACCACTACTATTATGTAATTTCATATGCAAGTTGCAACACATTTGTCACCTCATTCATCAACTAGCTTTGAACAAGTTCACATACAAAGTCTTACAAATAGATGGATACATGTCAGGATGCAACTACTACAAGCTGCCATCTTCACTTAACAAACAACACAAACAGAACTAACACTAAAACAAAAAGGTTTGCTGCAAGTACTACAAGCAGGCACTCTCCTAACTTGTCAATCTTGTTGTTCAATGTGGTCTGGCTGTCAACTAGAGACTTTGAGCATTTTCTCTGATTCCTTCAGATGAATGATAACACCTCACAATAGCTCATAGGAGGCCTCAACACCTGAGCAGGCCTTCACCATGTCGTTGTGTTGACACTGTTTTTGGACACGTATCTTTGGATACGCATTTGGAGTTAATGAAGCATAGATCGGCAGATTGGGCGATGGTGGTTAGTCTACAGGGGAGTTGCTGATGGAGGAATGGTGCCGATGAGGAAACAACTGAATACAACTAAGTCCAGGGGGTGGTGTTGTGTTCATGCCGATGACTAGTACTGATGTCTGCCGATGGATGCAACAGACAGTCTGCCGATGAATCTGAAGAAAAGCGCGGAGGTTACCGATTGACCTATGGCAGTATCCCGAGCGGTTATGGGGGATAGTTTAATGTTTTCCTTAGTTATTAGAATTCGTTTTGTAAATGGTTTCTGTTTAATTTGGAATTTGAGTCCTAGTCGTGTCTGGTTGTAACTCTTTGGATAGGGTATAAATGTAGACCCTAGGGCAATGTAATGAAGAATCTATCAATCAATCAAACATAAGTTTTTACTCATATTCCAGCATCTACTTACGAGTTCTTAGGAATTCGTCGAGTCAAACTCGGCGCGTTCTCAAGTTCCGCGTGATCACCTCTTGGCCGTGACATCTGGGCGCATCGCTGTTGTCGGGACCAAAGTGGTCGGGTTACCACCTTTGTCGATTGTAAGGTCAAATCGGCTGGCACGCCTTAACGTTTGAATCGGGTATTAGCCCTTTGTGTTTGCAGATCAGTTTTTGCATCAACACATCTTTTGGCACGCCCAGTGGGACGGATTCAAGATCAAGATCAACATGGCAAACACCGAGTTCAACTTGGAGAACGTTATCCCCGTGACGGAAGCCAATCTCAGAGATGAGCAGAAGCAAGCTATCGCAAAAGCCATGGAGGACTACAAGCAACAATGCTTGAAACCTTCAGTATCAACAGGAGCAGCAAGGTGATCCAAAAGGAAGCATTGCTGGCACCTCGGCAGGTTACTTTTGAAGCTAATCCTGGTAAACTCCAAGACATGGTTGACAGTGCTATTAACCGTGCCTTGATCAATCAAGCTGGTGTGCTGTCTAACACAGTGTTCAATGCGGTGGCTAGAACTTTCAAGGAAGGTCAATTACCACCGAATTTTGTGGGTCCTACCCATCATCAGCTAGGGTCACCAGTGGTCACAGCTCCATCGGCTACAACGGCCGCTGCGGGTGTAGAAGCTACTTCTCCTCCAAGCACATTAGGGGTCACTGATGTGTAATCTACATCAATGATGGCCAATCCATCAACATCAGACGGGCAAATCAAGCTTGCCACAGATCTATTGGCATCGGCAATGTCGGGATCTGTTCCTCCTAACTGGTGGGGTTATGGTATGACCCCAGAGATGATGTTGAAGACTCCTGGGACATCTCAAACGGCTGACGTGACAGGCAAGGCTCCTATGGCATCGGCACCTCTAAATCTGCCGATGAATCAGAGTCCCCAGTACACTACTGAAAGGTCCTAATATGGCTAGAGGGGGGTGAATAGCCTATTTAAAAATTCTACAAACTCACTAGAGCAAGAGGTTAGTAAATAACAAAGCGAAGCTTTTTGCTCTAGCTCTAATGGGG
>Ga0182004_10001124_pt1 | contig 18875 bp, 20 predicted proteins | sample Sormic07211540_1_FD_120479 | JGI IMG/M metagenome (GOLD analysis project Ga0182004, IMG submission 120479) | Endophyte microbial communities from Sorghum bicolor roots, Mead, Nebraska, USA - 072115-40_1 MetaG | ecosystem: Host-associated > Plants > Roots > Unclassified | place: USA: Nebraska...
AGGACGTGCTCTCGATGATAAGCAAGAAATTAGAAGTAATTGCTTTAGAGATTTCCAATAATAGATGGAAACATTTATATTGTTTAAACTAGCGTCCCAGTCCATGTATAGGACTATGGCTCTGTCTGTTTATTTCATATAAAACTCTGTAATTTTAGGCTGTGTACATCCTCGAATGTAGAGGCCGGATTTTATATCCATTATCTAAAAAAAATATGAGTTCATCTCACAGATATCTATAGGTCAACACAAGGGAGCACTTCTAAATTAAATGTAGTCGTGATCTTTGCTTGAATCAGGTACGCCGTAAGCATAGCTTCCTCTGTTTTACAGTGTCGGAGCAGACTCCTCAGATGAATCCTCCCTACATGTCATTCACTAGCAAATTAGTACAAATAATGATATGAGAAAAAAGTACTACTATCCTTTTGATAATAAACTAAATCAGACACATTGTACATTACTCCCACTAAATACGCAATATATACAGTACTTCCTCCGTCCAAAAAGAATAATGCAACTTAGCATTCAAAAATTTTCTATAGATCTAGGCAAATATATATTGCATCTCTTTAGGCTGTCTGGTGTTGCCTGGTATGTATTATATAAATACATGATATACATTGGATCTTTTTAGGCTGGCTGGTGTTGCAGGAATCAATGTAATTGATGCAATAATGTACAAAATTAATTGACTATTGCTGTTCCAAGGAACACATTAGATCTCTTTCGATTTTGTAGATAAAAGATATACTTTTGGTCTATGTACAGCTAAAAGTATGAAGTTGAAAAAACATACTGTATAGCTGAATAGAAGTGTTGCCTTGGTGGTATCTCAAGTTGATCTGCACTTTTCTCAAACATCTCTAAAACCTTGCTCATTGTTGGACGGGACATAGGAGACACTTGTATACACCATAAGCCAATCGAGGCCATTTTCCTTGCCATCTCTTCTGTTTCCCCTGCCATATCAAATGTATGTAGGCTTCCCACTTCAGCCAAATGACTATAGATAAAGTCTGGAAAATACATCTCACTGGAATTGTTCACACTTTCTTTCAGGTTCTTTCTTCCTCCCACCATCTCAAGAAGCATCATTCCGTAGCTGTAGACATCTGATTTAGTAGAAACTACTCCAAATCTCCTTGCGAAAACTTCAGGTGCGATGAACCCAATTGTCCCTTGCATGCCTGCCATTGATAGGTAACTCTCCTTTGGGTTGCATAACTTGGCCAAACCAAAATCAGCAATTTTTGAGATAAAATCATCATCAAGAAGGATATTGTGTGGTTTTATGTCAAAGTGTATGATGCGTGTATTACAGCCGCGGTGCAAATACTCCAAACCTCTTGCAATACCAATTGCTATTTCATAGAGCTTGTCCCATCCCATAATTGTTTTTGAATTATCATCATAAATAAATTTGTCCAGTGATCCATTAGCCATATACTCATAAATAAGAGCTCGCTTGGATCCCTCTAAGCAAAAACCAAGCAGAGTAACAATATTAACATGAGATGTCCTTCTGATGCTGAAAACTTCATTGATAAAATCTTCTCCATTTCTTGTGAAGTCATGGAGGAACTTCACTGCAACAAGCATGCCACATGGTAATGTACCTTTATAAACCATGCCATAGCCACCTTCTCCAAGTTTTTCACTAAAATATCTTGTTATTTCCTTCAGCTGTGAATATTTATATCTCTTTGGAGCCAAGGAGCCATAATCTTCTAGAAGCTCCTCAATATTTTGTTTAGTAGTTGAGTTAACTCGAATGGTTTGTTGAAATTTTCCCCTCCTACGGATCTTGAAGACAAAAATGACACAGACCATGATCAAGAGAATGGCTCCAAGAGTTGAAACTGGTAAAAAAAAAATATGTGAATGATATAAGAACCATAACATTGTACATTTCAAAATTGATTGAAGATTATACAGCATAAAGCTTTGTAAAAACTAGATAAAGTTATCCTGAAACCAGTACTCATTATGTTTATTGAATAATGAATTATACTACTGAACACATTGAAATTTTGCCACTGACCACTAAATATTTCACCTTCAAAATTAAAGCAATTGATGTCACTGCAATAATTAATGATCCTAGCATCAATGCCAATTTACTACGTACATGAAAATCCTTTAAATTAAAAGAATGGCCACTTGTAGAAAATGAATATGAAACATCATCCAATAGAAGTATTGGTAACTACTACTGTCCAATTATGGTAAAAATATATTTATATTTATATTTATATTTAATATTTACTATGTTTACTCCAATGAAGAATATGATAAAAATTACATGGTATTTTATATTATGCTAGTAAGTCATCAGAAGGTTATGAATAAATACCCGCCAGCACCACCATCCCTGAGGGAAATTTTCGAGATTTTCCATCTGTAAAATGAAATATATGTACATAAAGTTAAACAAAATAGTGATAGCCAAATAGAGCCCAATGATAGATTTGATATCCATGCCCTACGTTTTCATGAAAAAAAAATTGATGTCCATGCCCTACGTTCTCAAGAAAAATAGGATTTGATGTCCACAGATCATGTGTTACCACCTGTATGTACCATGTTAGGAAAGATACGGGGCATTTATATCTAAATATGGTGTAGCAAGCCAAAATAATAGTATAATTTAGAATAGGGAGTATTTTTAGGTACTCCCTCTATCCCTTTTTAAGTGTCTAAATATGATGTAGCAAGCCAAAATAATAGTATAATTTAGAATAGGGAGTATTGTTAGGTACTCCCTCTATATATCCCTTTTTAAGTGTCATCTAGATTTTCACGCTCTTAAGTTTGATTAGATTTATAGAAAATGTCAGTAATATTTATATCTTCAAATAAGTGTATTATTGAAATATGTGTAGCGATTAATCTAATGATATTTATTACACACTATAATATTAGTAATCTCTTGTGTATATTTGGTTAAAATTGAGTAAATTTGCCCCCTCGATACATGCAATTTAAAAAGTATAAATATAGATTTTATTATATTCCTTTTTAGGTGGAGATTGCAACAAAAATGACAGGTGGGCGATACGTGCAGTTCAAAAAGTATAAATATAGATTTTATTATATTTCTTTTTAGGTGGAGGTTGCAACAAAAATGACTGGTGAGCCTCAAGGTTCTCTTCGATGTAACTTTAAGGCCTATTTGGCACTGCTCGGCTTTATTAGTAAATCAGCTTAGCTATGTGGGCAGCTTCGTCGTTTGACTTTAGCTTTAATTGAAAGTGTGTCTTTTGGTAAAATAGCTTCTCACTAGACCCACCTTAGACTTAGACCCACCTGTCATTCAACTCACCCCTTTATTCCTCTCACCCCTCCTGAATCTCTGACCACCATCGCATCTCTCCTCACTGCCGCCCAATCAACACGCAACCACGCATGCATCAACATCGGTGGGTGGTGTCCATGCGCTCTCCTCCTCCCCAACACCAGTGGCCATGTGCACCCCTTGTCCCCAACACTAGTGGTTGCACGCTACCCCTTCCTCCAACACCAGTGGTTGCGTTCGCCCCTTCTCCCAACATCGGTTGCCACGCGCGGCACATCCTCCGCAACACCAGTGGCCGCACGGCACCCATCTTCCCCAACGCTACCTTCGCTAAACTTCGCACGGCCTATATGCTTCATGTCCATGGGCACCGATAATGCATGACCGAGGAGGTCTCCTTGGTGCATGGACCCACGAAAGCGTGAGGGAGGCCAGTAGAACCTGGAATTTTCTAGCTCTCCCTCCTATGTAGGCAGCCTTCTCAGCAGGAAATCTGGGACTTCTCCTATGAAGCAGCATGCCAGACAACTGTTTGGTTTAGTTGAAGCTGAAAATCTGCTCATAAACTTCCTTTGGCAGTTGTTTCATAATAAACCCTAGGTGGCTTGCACTACTATAAAAAATCTTTTGCGAGGCCTTTTGAAATAGGCCTAGGAGGCCGGCAGGATTTTCAACCGCCTCGGTTAAGGCTGTTATTTTTATATCAAGGCAGTTACAAACAACCACCTCACAAAAATGAGTAACCGATGGCGGGCACCTTAAAACGTCCATCTCGGTTAATATTGATTAACCGAGGTGGTTGTTCTAATGCATGTTGACGGTCCTTAACTAAAAATATAAACTGTCAACAAAACATAGAAAAGAGCATAAAAGGAAATACCTACATAGAATAGTGGTTATATTGACATAATTCCACATTGTGAATCAATATGCAGGGATTTATAAGGAAAAGAGGAGACATGAAGGACGTCGGGCTAAAAGGCATATTCTATCATGAAACCAAGTTGCAAAGGAGCTAGAAGACATGAGAAGACCATCACCGAAGGTGGGGCCCACCTGCCATAGGGCAGGGTCGGCCGACTTGGCCTGGCCTCACCTATCAGCTGCCTTCTCACGTCAGTTCTCTACTGCCTTAGGATTTACATCTACGTCGTTGATTGAAGTTAGTTTGATCTGAGGGCTCTAGTTCATCCCATCGGCCTATATAAAGAGACCCTACCCCCTAGGTTGAGAGCACCAAGTCATTTGATTAAATCATCAAGGCTAGAAACCCTAGAGCTCCACCATATTCTAGGCATAGCTACATAGGTTAAAAGTAGAGAAAGGCAAGCTTCGCTTAGATTCGGATCATGTTGAGAGCGTTGCTCGGTAAATCCTTTTAATCTCTCTATTTGTATTTGTTTATATATTTGTTGGATACTATAGATATGACTTTGCTTTATTCATTATTTATGATCTCAACTATATTGTTTGATTATGGCCTTGTTTAGTTCACCCTAAAAACCAAAATCTTTTCAAGATTCCCCGTCACATCGAATCTCGTGACACATGCATGGAGCATTAAATGTAGACGAAAATAAAAACTAATTGCACAGTTTACCTGTAAATCACGAGATGAATCTTTTAAGCCTAAGTACTCCATGATTGGATAATGTTTGTCAAATAAAAACGAAAGTGCTACAGTTTCGAAAACCGAAAAGTTTTTGGAACTAAACAAGGCCTATATACTTAGTATAGTTGGGGTATTTATGCGTATATTCGTATAGCGTTCATCCTTTGATATCATGGGTGAATGGTGGATATCATGTAAGGATACACTCTATAACCGGGCCATGTGGTGGATCGTGGGAGTGACAGTCTCTTAAGTCCCTATGGAGTCCACCCCCTGTATATAAAACTAGTAGAACGCGGTTGCGGGGAAAAGTCTTACCGAATCCTAGCTCTCCTTTTAGTAATGTTCTTTATGTATAGATATAATGCTAATCTTAATAATGATTGCTAAGTGTAATTGCACTAATCATAGTATTGTTTGACATATAGTTAGAATGACTTAGGAATATTCTTTTACTCTGCCTAATACCATGCTAATACTATAGAATGGAGTGCTCTAGGTATATTTATCATTTATGACTTGTTACTTATCATTTATCAATCATTTATCTATGACTTGTGACACATATCCATGTTATGAGTAGATATGGTTAACTCTCCATTGCATATATGAGTGATAATCATATATTTCTTGGCCATCCCTTACTAGTGGTAAAATATAAATTGACAACCTAGTAGTACTCTAGGTAAAATGCTACAATAATATATTTAATCTATGCGCTTGCAGATAATATTTCTTTATTATCTTCATATTCTATCTAGTCACATAAAATAATAAGTTATCTACTTAGTTGTAGTGTTAGGTAATGCCAACAAACATCCTAAGCACCATCACCGTGGATGACCAGTTGGTTCGCTAAGCTAGAGGTGTAGGTAGTTAATAAGTGACTAGCTAAAACAAGTGTTGCATTAATAAATTAAATACCAACAATACAAATGCCTCGACTAACCAAGGCGATTGTTCTAACGCTATAAGATGCACCTTGAATAATACTAGCCCATCTCAGAGCCTAGATAGCCCATCTCGGCCTAATATTGTGCTCAGGGTATATATAAATGAATCCTTAGAACCCTAAACTCACTGCCTCACTCCACCATCTAGTCGCCGCCAGCCTTGACTCCCTCACTTCCCATCCTGTGGCCCTCTTCTTTCCTCAGCACCGCTCCACTCCGCACCACGAGCGTTGCACCTCCTCCCTCTGCACTACGAGCATTGCGCCCCCCTAACTCTGCACTGGTGCCTCCTCCCTGCCTCCAGCCACCATGGCGGCGCCCCTCCTGCCTCGCATCACGGTGGCACGACTCCACCATGGTGGCGAGCATGGGCCATCTCACCCGACGACGTGCGTGGGGAGGTAGATCCGGCCTCCACCTCCTCCCGATAGCAGTTTCGACACCTAGCTCTGGCCTCCTCCTCCTCCCCGGTGGCAGATCTAGCCTCCACCTCCTCCTCAGCGGTGGATCTAGTCTCCACCTCCTCCCCAGCAGCGGATCTGGCACCCACCTTCTCTCCAGCGGTGCATCCGGAACCTACCTCCTCCCCGGTGGCGGATCCGGCCCCGACCTCCTCCCCGGCGGTGCTCCCGATGTCCGAATCTGGTCAAGGAGGCGGGGTGGCGTGGATGGACTCGGCGGACCCATGGGTGGCTCGCTAGGCTTTTTTCTTTCTTTTGTTGTTTTTTATTCAATTTACTAAGGCAGGAATCAAACCGCCTTGGAAAAAAGTCCCATTAATCGTGGCATTTCATCTAAGGCGTTTTGGGTGTCCACCTTAAAAAATTGTTTTGCCCGCCTGGGTTAAGTTTATTGCAGTAGTGTGGGAATTCGGTCAAGAGAGGGTGGAAATGAAACATGGGCTGCTGCTTGTGTGATAGTGTAGAATCTATAAACTACCTTCTGTTTAATTGCCATACGGCCAATCTTGTTTGGAGTCTTCTCATGAATGTCTTCAATTTGCACCCATGTCATTGTTCTCTGGAGCAACTCTCAAATACTTGGTTGCAAGGCAACGGGCCTATGCCGAGTAGATTGATCGTCTTTTTTTTTGCAAGGTTTGCATGGGCGGCGTGGACTACAAGAAATAAGATGGATATATGACCATAAAAAAAATAAGATGGATATAGAAAAGTCTTTTCTTATTAAAGCTCTCACTGTGATGTGACGTATATTACAATATCATTGATGCAGAGGTGGAGTATGTTATTGAAGGAAAAGGATAAGGAGCATATCTCACAAGTTCTAGAGTTGATTTTGGGATGGATGAACAACTTTAGACCCAGGACGACCATGGCTACTGATGTGTTTGTGATTTTAGCTTTTGATAGCGCTTGGAGTCCTATGGCTTATCTGAAGTGTAGTTCCGTGCCTAGTTTTTACTAGCCTAGAGTTGTAATGTGGCTGATATCCCTAGCGTATTCTATTACCTGTTGCTTTCCTAAAAAGCATAATTAATTTTTGTTAAAAAAATATTTGATCGTTCGTTTGTTTAAAAAATCATAGTTAAAAGTCATATTTGTAAATTTATTGTGAAAGAAAATATTGTTGAACGACTATATTCTGCAATAAAGTCACTCAATGCGCTACACGCGGCTTCCACACCTACCTATCTGGTCTCGTCATCATCATAAAATAACGACAAAAACTAAAGAGTACAGTACGTTGCTGGCCCCGTGTTAGTTGTCACCCTCGCGAGAGAAGAAGAGACTCAACTGGACTGGACTTGTGGTGGTCAACCCAACTCACCTCGGGACTTCGCCGCCGCTGTTGTGCCCGCCGGCGACGGCTCGGGCGGTGGCGCCGGCTCCACGACGATGGTCTTCGCGCTCGGCGGCGTGTAGAACGGCATCACCTCGAACCGCGTGTAGCATGTCAGTGAGTAGGCGCGCCCTCCTCTCGTCCATCTGCATACAAAATGAGCAGGTGTCATGCTCATGCCGCCGCCACTGCTCTGCATCGCACAAGCTAACGTACATCGGCAACGACGCGGCGATTCGCCGGAGGCAGCGGCGGCAGTCGTCCGGCGACAGGTACGCCACGCACTGCACGAACCCGTACAGGCTCTGCTCGGCGCTCATGTTGGTGCGTCCGAACGCGAAGGACCGCAGCGACGCGGCGGCCGCGGGGGCGAGCCGGTCCATGAGCATTCCCAGCGCGGCGGCGCTGATGGCGGCCTCGCCGGCGCGCGTCAGGTTGTTGTAGAAGGAGAACCTCTGCGCCATGTCCGGGCTCGCCGGGAAGCTCGCGTTCGCGTACCGGAGAAGGCAGTTGTTGTACATCATGTCGGCGGCCACGGCGCGCGGGCACGCCAGCGTCACGTTCCCGGCCGCCATGGCGAGGCAGAGCCGGCACACCTCCGGTGGGGCGTCGGCGTAGCAGATGGCGAGCCCGTAGGACGACTGGTGGTCCGCCGGACCGTTATCGCCGCCGACCGTGCTGTTGCCGTTGCCGCCGTAGGAGGCCGTGACGGTGACCAGGTCCTTGAGCATGCCGCGGAGGTTCGCGTCGTAGGCATCCCCAGGGGTGTAGTTCGCCGGCGAGCACAAAGACCAGACTTTCACCGTCTGCCCGAGCGCCAGGGTGGCGCTGTGGACGGCGGCGACGAGGAGCACCAGGAGCAGGAGGGAGTTCACGGCCGCCATGGCCGGTGGCGTATGATGGTCGACTGTGTGGTACCAGACTGTGCAAAATTAAAGCTTGTGAACTACTACCCCTTGGCCGTGCAATGCGGTGCGTCTTTATTTATTTGTGGGCACCTTGGTAGCCATGACTATGGTCGTACGAATGTCCTGCTAATCATCTTACCCTTGTTAATAATTTTGGACAATAAAGCCTTATTTAGTTTACTCCAAAAACCAAAAAGTTTTCAAGCTCCGTCACATTAAATCTTTAGGCACATGCATGAAGCATTAAATATAGACGAAAATAAAAGCTAATTGCACAGTTTATATGTAAATCGAGAGACGAATCTTTTGATTCTAGCTAGTCCATGATTGAATAATATTTACCACAAACAAACGAAAGTGCTACAGTAGCGAAATCCAAAAGTATTTCGCATCTAAACAAGGCCTAAATACACATTACACAAAATGTGGGTCTGTCAAGGTGTCAGTGAGACACATACAAGTTTGTGAGGAAAATAAAATACCAAAGGATCTGAGTGAATACAAATCGATTTATTAATGCGTCGTCAACGTCAACCTTGCATTATCATGGTCATATAGGACAAACGTCGGTGGTCTAAAATGTTATGGTTGAAAATACTGTTTAAATATGACTTAGACAAGCGAACCGAATGAGATGGGGCTAAGCTGCTCGTCTTTCTCACGTATCTACATTGTGGTCATGATCATGGATCCCTGCTGTCGTTAGACTATCTCCAACAATCGTCACTCAAAATACAAGACCTATTTATCCTTTGGTAGCGTTACAGGTAAAAGATTCCATATCCATTTTTAGTCTTCTCCAACAACAAGATCTAAAAGACAACACTCTCTGCAAATGGGTCTCGAGGAGAGAGGATACTCAAATTTGGGTTATGCCTCTCCTGATACCCAAAATGGGTCTTCTGTATGGGTATTCTGTTGGAGGCTATAGGTATTGTGTTAGAAACCTATTTTGGGTTTGGGTTCCATATGAGTTTGTTATTGGAGACAGCCTTACTCGTCTTTCTCACGTATCTACATTGTGGGGTGGGCCTAAGCTGCCTTGGCAAAGATAGGGGTATATGAATGAGAAATTGCAAGTGTAAAGACAGATAGATACACAAGTTCATATATATCTTGTCGCGAGGGGGCTTTTTTTTTGTCCTTGTAGAAACCTTTTTTTTTCAACTGAGATAGTATTGTTGTATATACAAGCCTTCTAGATTAGATCACTCGATGCGTGGGGAGAATATGTAAGTAACCTAAAGTAAGAACTGAACTAAATCAATCAAAAGCATAGACACAAGAGTACCAATCCAGGTGTCACTCAAAGTAGAGCTATATCTGCCAAGCTACATGATAGAAGATAAGTCGATAGTTTCTGCTCCTCATGGTGATAAGGCTTTGCCTTGGATGGTATCTCATCTCTATTTCTTTATTTATACCGTTTAAATGGCAGGGCTTGTAGCAGGGATACTTGAAGTGCACGCACGGGTGCGCCTATAGTCTGCGGCACATTGGCTGGTGGTGAGGCTAGGTTGACCGACTTAGGTGAGGGACGGTGACCCTTTGTTCTACTGCCCACTGCTATAGAAGAGGTCTTTGGACGATTGCCAAAATCGCCAATAGTCTCGGCAGATTTGGTCCTCGAGATTAAAGACTTCTTTAGTCCCGGTAATACAGTCCGAGACTAAAGGGTCCCGCCCAACGGCTACTGCGCAGAGCTATCGGGGCAGGACCCTTTACTCCCGGCTCGTGTTATGGGCCGGGAGTAAATTGGGGACTTCACCCTTTTTAGTCCCCGTTTTTACTTCAAGCTAGGACTAAAGGTGCACGGGTTATATCTTTCTCCCTTCTTCCTCTCCGAGACCGAGCCTATTCAAAATTCAGTGAGCTTATTCCCTCTTTTCTTCCTAGCCTTTGCTTGTTCTTGCTTGTTCTTCCTTGTTCTTCATCTCCGGCACCCATTGGTGATCTTCTTCGACGCCATCATCGTTTCCTCGGGTCTAGGGGTAACTAACTTCATCCTCTCTCTTTTTTGACGTTATTTTTTGTTTTTATGATTTCTCCTCCATTTTAAGCTCAAAATCAATGGTTATAGTTTGAATCGACATAGCCGGTGCCTATTGGTGATCTTCTTCGACTCGTCATCGACTCTTCGTGTTTAGAGGTAACTAAGCTTCATCCTCCCATATCATTTTAATGTTGTTTTTGTCCTTGTGATTTCTCCACCACTTTGAGCTAAAATTTACTTGTTAGTTTGAATTCATAGCTTAAATTAGTAACCATATATATAATATTTCATGGTTTGCTATAAATTAAAGAATTATAGTGTCTTTTTAATCTTTCTTCTATATATAATTGAGATCATAAAAGGAATTTAATTAATAGGGTTCATCAAATCGACTTGTTAGCTAGACTTGTTAATTTAAGCATGTATAAAAATTTTGAGCATAGAGTTCATCAAATTGACTTGATATTTTTTTATTGCTAGATAGTATCCATTATATTTTTCATGTTTAAAACAAGACAAGTATAGAATTTAATTATTTGTCTTTTTAATTACTTTTCTTTAGAAAATATTGTGTTTATAATAGTTTGCAACAATGAATATAAAAAATAGACAAAAATTAAAATAAAATCATGCATAGTTTAAATAAATAAGTATGGATATAGTAGATGGCAACCGTGACCGGGTCCTCAGTCTCATCACTAGGATCCAAAGCGTCTGCGGCCAGATCTTCCTCTCATTACTTGTGGCGAGTGTAAGCAGAAGATTGTGAAGGAATACCGAGTGAAAAAAGAGGAAATCAACAAGGGTCATATATTCTACAAGTGTCCGGACCGTGAGGTGGGTTATTATATTCCCGCATTTGATTAATATGGTTAATTTGTCCTGGTTTTGCTTGATGATATTGTTTAAATTCCTTATTCTTTGTTCTAATTGCAGTGGGAGAGCACCAGCGGATGTAAAGGTTGGTACTGGAGAAAGAGTACGTTCAGCACGTGTGAAATTCTGTTACATAGGAGGTTGCGGCTGAACGTGATGAGGCAGTGAGCCAGCGGAAGAAGCCCACCACCCTGCCAGTGGATATGAAGTTGTCTGTTTTAGTTGGGATAGGATGGGAACTAATTATGTTGCTTAAGTGCATTTTAGTTCTAGTTTTTTTATTGCTAGCTGCAGTTGTCTTTGTTGTAGTACGGGTTGCTTGAATTAATAAATCATGTGATGTCATGTCTGTTGTGCAATAACATAATGAACTAAGTGCATGGTTGTAATATTTAATGCGGATGTCGTCACGCAATTGGATGTATAATGTCGATCGTCGCTCCAAAGAGTTTAATGCTGGCTTGCACTATTTCTTAGGTGTGGCTGAGGCAAACAAGCAGGATGGTTTCATGTGCTGCCCATGCACCGTTTGTAAGAATTTGGAGGCATATTCATGCTCAAGGATTCTTCATACGCATTTGTTGAAGTCGGGTTTCGTACCAAACTATATTTGTTAGACGAAGCACGGAGAAAGGGCGGTTCTAACGGATGATGGTGAAGAAGATGAAGAAGAATTGGACCACGCCAATATTATTGCTCAGTACGGTGCCTTCGGTGATGATGCAGTGGGGGAGATGATGAAGAGGATGCGGCAGCGGCAGAAGATGTGGCAGGTGATGCTGATGCTCTTGGTGATGCCATTTGCGATGCACAAAGAGATTGTGAAAGTGAGAAGGAGAAGGCCAAGTTCGAGCGCATGCTAGAGGATCACAGGAAATTGCTATATTCGACCACTAAAGATGGGCAAAAAAAGCTGGGTACAACACTTGAACTGCTTCAATGGAAGGCAAAGAATGGTACATCTGACAAGTCATTTGGGCAGTTATTGAAGATAATGAAAAAGATGCTTCCGAGGGCAAACGAATTGCCCACCACTACGTACGAAGCAAAGCAGGTTGTTTGCCCTTTGGGATTAGAAATCCAGAAGATACACGTATGTCCTAATGACTGCATCCTATACTATGGTGAGGAATATTAGAATTTGGATGCATTCCCAGTATGCAAAGCATCGCGGTATAAGATCAGGCGAGATGATCCTAGCGACGTAGAGGGTGAAGAACATCCCAGCCCAAAGAAAATCCCTGTCAAGGTTATGTGGTATGCTCCTATAATACCACACTTGAAACATTTGTTCAGAAATAAAGACAATGCAAAGTTGTTGCGGTGGCATAAAGAAGACCATAAGGTAGACAATATGCTCAGGCACCCTGTTGATGGATCCCAGTGGAGAGCGATAGACAGATAATTCCTAGAGTTTGCAGATAAGGCTAGAAACTTGAGGTTCGCTTTAAGTACAGATGGTTTTAATCCTTTCAGGGAGCAGAGCAGCAGTCATAGCACTTGGCCAGTCACTCTCTGCATCTACAACCTTCCTCCATGGTTATGCATGAAGCAGAAGTTCATTATGATGCCTGTGCTCATCCAAGGGCCAAAGCAACTTGGCAACGACATCGATGTCTACCTAAGGCCATTAGTTGAGGAACTTATTCTTCTATGGAGCAAGCCAGGTGTATGTGTGTGGGACGAGTACAAACAGGAACACTTTGACCTGCGAGCATTGTTGTTCGTCACAATTAACGACTGGCCTGCTATAAGTAATCTTTTAGGCCAGACAAACAAGGGATACAATGCATGCACACACTATTTTGAAGACCTTGATAGTATATTTTTGAAAAAAATGTCAAAAGGTCATGTACATTGGCCACCGTAGGTTTCTTCCTGTGGGCCACCTAGTAAGAAAGAAAGGCAAACATTTTAAAGGCAAGGCAGACCACCAGACTAAGCCTCATAACCAAACTAGGGATGATATACTCGAAATGGTGAAGGATATGAAAGTAGTATTTGGTAAGGGATGGGGCAGCAAACCTATTCCCAAAGACGCTCAGGGACATGCACCCATGTGGAAGAAGTCCATATTTTGGGAGCTACCCTACTGGCATGTCCTAGAGGTCCGCCACGCGATCGATGTGATGGACCAGACAAAGAATCTTTGTGTGAATCTTTTTGGATTCATGGATGTCTATGGGAAACCTAAGGATTCACTTGAAGCACGACAAGACTTGCAGGAAATGAAAGAACGAGGCAACCTGCATCTAGAGAAGATAGATGACGGGCGCCAGTACTTAAGCCCTGCTGGCTATACTCTTAGCAAAGAAGAGAAGGAAAGCATGTTTGAATGCCTAAACAGCATCAAGGTATGATCTAGATTCTCCTCCAATATAAAGAGAATAATTAATGTGCAAGAGAAGAAGTTCCTAAACTTGAAGTCCCATGACTGCCACGTGCTTATGACGCAACTGCTTCCTGTTGCTCTAAGAGAAATTCTACCTCCGCATGTACGTCTAGCCACCATGAAGTTATGTGCATTCCTCAATGCAATTTCTGAGAAGGCAATCAATCCTGATGAACTTGCTACTCTATAGAATGATGTCGTTCGATGTATTGTCAGCTTTGAGTTGGTGTTCCCTCTATCCTTCTTTGATATCATGACACACCTTCTAGTTCACCTAGTCAAGGAGATTATAATTCTCGGTCCTGTGTTCCTACACACCATGTTCCCCTTCAAAAGGTTCATGGGTGTTCTGAAGAAATATGTTCACAGCCGCTCTCGGCCAGAAGGAAGCATTGCCTAGGGCTATGGCACGGAGGAGGTTATAGAGTTCTGTGTTGACTTTATTCCAGACATTGACGCGATTGGCATTCCTGAATCACGACATGAGGGTAGACTCAGTGGCAAGGGGACACTAGGGAAGAAAACATATATCGGTACAGAGAGCGATTACTTCAATGAAGCACACTACACAGTTCTGTAGAACTCCTCGCTGGTGGATCCGTATATCGAGGTACATAAAGATTTCATTCTATCTGAGTGGCCTGGGAAGAATGAATCTTGGATTAGGCGTCATCACATGGAAACCTTCGGCGATTGATTGCGAGAAGAATGTCAGGGTGATGAAAACATAGATGGGCAGCTTTATTTATTGGCTAGGCAGCCATCATGGCATATCAGTACTTACAAAGGGTACGAGATCAATGAGAGTACATTTTACACATTAGCCCAAGATAAAAGGAGCACCAACCAAAATAATGGTGTACGAGAAGATGCCACAGATCCAAATGGGAACAACCTGCAATCAATATATATATGCATTATATATATAGACACATCTTTTATATATTCCTGTAAATTACGAGACAATCTTTCAAGCCAAGTTACTCTATGATTGGATAATATTTTTATAGTTTTTTATATAGCTTTTATATATATAGACAACGGCCGATCCGAGGGATCAACAAATCGATGATGAGGCCATCATGATGAATCTCATCGCCGATGGTGACAAACAAATCGAGGGTGATGATGATGAGAGTCAGTACTTGCGGGCAGATTACGAGGAGATCATGTAGGGATCCTCCCCGCCGCCTAATGAGCAACAAATTGTTGAGCAAGCCAATACTGGCGAGGTATATTAATTATACATATTTATTAGGGTTATGGTTGGGGTTTAGGGTTTAGACTTTAGGGTATATTGCATCTTGTATTAATTTCATCTTCGTGTATTTATATATGTAGCCCTCTGGATCGACATCTACAACCAAGAAGAGCAGACTGGATCGAGGGCCAAGGAGGCCGTTGGAGGGCTATCTCGTAATCTCTAAATTCGACGAGGCTACAGGCCAACCACTAGGACAGCATGCAAAGACATATGTCGGTCATTGTGGTTACCTGGTGAGGGACAGGATACCGATTAGTGCTCAAGAATGGAAGAAGAAGCCAAGTGCTCCTCATATCAGTTTTGTCTCCGATCGTGATAAAGCCAACATGTGGACTAATATCGGACACCATTTTACGTTCGACACGAACGATGACGAGCTGAAGGAGAGAATCCGAGAGTAGACAATGAAGAAGACGGCAACACTTTTCCAAGCTTGGAAGAAGAACTTGTACACCAAGTTTGTGAAGAAAAACGAGATGCCAAATTTCAGCACCAAGGCGTATGTCAAGCTAAGGCCCTTTTGGGACGAATTCATGCAGTACAAAACGTTGGAAGAGAGCAAAGCTATTATCAGAAGGAACAAAGAGAATGTTGCAAAGAAGAAATACCACCATCATCTGGGATCAGGTGGCTATATGAGTGTCATTCCAAAGTGGGAGAGAATGGAACGGGAGATGATGGCTAGGGGGTAGTACCTCAGATAATACGGGAGAATTGGGTTGAACGCTCGAAGCAATGATTATGGGGGAACCGTAGATCTCGTAACTGGGTTGCTAGATTGGGGCCTAGAAATCTCAAGAGGAGCAGAGAGGCTAGTTCGTGCACGAGCAGAGGTTGCATCTGGTCTATCCAAGCCCAATAGAGAGAAGGATGAACTCACGTACGCCCTTGAAAATCCAGAACACGGCAGGCGTACGAGAGGGTATGGGGCAGTTCCGTGGTACCATTCCTTCCTAGCTGATCGAGGAACTTATAGAAGCCGCCACAGAAAGAAGGAAGAGGAGGCAGAGTAGATTGGCAAGTTGGAGGAGTTTGTGCATAGCTCGCAAGAGCGTGAAAGAAGTCGAGAAGAATGGATGTAGGAGGAGATCAAGAGGCAAGTGCAAGCAACAATTAGTTCTATGATGAGAGGGGGAGCTACATCATCACAGCCGATAGACATCAATATTAGCCCCCCAGGTCAGTTGAACAGGAGTTGCACCTCTATGGAAGTACCAACTGCCCAAGCTGACACGAAGCTACGGTTCCCCATGGATGACCTCACAGAACCAGTTAATTCGTGTGAGCTGCACATTCCAGAAGGAATTGGGATGAAGAAGGTGGCGGTCGGTGTTGTAAATGCTATCGACCGGACGAGAACACCAAAATCCATGGTCAACCGGTACTAGAAGGATATGCTTGTGCCTCGGTGGATAGGGTGGAGAGAGGTTGTGCCAGCGTGCCTCTCGACATTGAAGGGGGATATGGGGAGAAGACTCTAGGTGAGGTGGAGAAGACATTCATTTGTTACCATAAGCGCTTCATCATCATTCCTGGAGTCTCACCGCCGCCACCTCGTCTTACTGATGATCAAGATCTTCAGCATAGGTGCATGCATACAAAAATAATTTATTCACTAACATCCTATATATATGTATATATTGAATTCTAAAACATATAGCTTATAATTACTCAAAACACTCATTGTTTTCCTAGCAGGGACTTCAGTCCAAGTATTCATTCCCCCGCGCATCATAGTGTTGTGGGCGATGAAGATGCATTGGAGGACATGGCTGTAACCCCATCTCTTGTATGATGGTCTCCAACGCCGCCACGGGCCGCACCTACCTCGCCATCGCCACCTCCTCGAGCGCGGTCTCCAACGCTGCCACAAGCCGCACCGATCCTGCCACCGCCACCGCCTCCAACGTGGACTCCAACGCCGCCACGGGCTGCATCGACCCCGACACCGACACCAGCACCGCCACTGCCCCAAGCAGCCAGTAAGAAGAGGCCAGCCCCAGTACAAAAGGCACCATCTCCACCACATAAGAAGAAGCAGCCTCAGGTTCCCAAAGGGAAAAAATCGGCCACTGAAAAGTTATCTTATGAGAAAACTCAAGAGGAGCTAGATGCATCGGTGGCTTCAGATATCAAAGCACACTTTGAAAAAGTGAAAAGGGATAGTCTGGCGAAGCGGAACCCTAAGTTGTCATACTTTTATTTACCAAAAGGGGAGCTAAGGAAGAAGGTTGACGAGGCCAACCGGAAAATGCACGAACTTCGTAAGCGGGGGCCTTTGTCAGACTATGAACGCCAACTTCTCAAAGCTGCGAAAGCTCCACTCGTGAAGAAGAAAGCAGGAAAGGGTGTTCTGGGGCTCGGGGAAACATTAAGACCTTTGTCCCCGTTTATTCTGCCAAATCAGTATGGCTCAAACGTGGGCAGAGTACACAGGAAATCCGGGGATACCACTTTTTCTGATTATGAAATTGAGAATTATTTCTTGGAAAGTGGTCTCCCGTTCGAAACAATTGTCGGTATTGCTGCTGGGCTGGAATTTCCACGAGCGGAGGTAGTTGATGAATGGAGGAGAAATTTTGAACCAGGCAGAAGTCTAATGAACCCCAAGCACTTACATGTACTCGGTACACAGATGTATGCACTCAACAACTGGTGCATGGAGGCTTCTAGAGATGGACAACTTTGGATTTCTGTTCGGTTTCGAAACCAAAACTACTTTCGTGGCGATGACCTCATCTTAGTCCAGATGAACGAATTACACCAGCTATGCCACTTGGACGCTCTGGATAAATTGCTCATTAGCTGCTATTGTTTGTAAGTATTTCTTTTTTTTTATTTTTATTAAACTCCAGCATGTCTCTATATAGTAGTTATCCTTACACACATGTACTTGTCGATGGACTCACTATATGCAGGCTCCATATGAGAGAGCTCGGATCTAGAAACGACAATACTGTTGGGTTTGTTGATCCTTACGTAATTTTCAAGGATCCAACCCTACAACGACTTGGATGAATGACATGTGCACGAATCTTATGAGGTTCTTCGTGAACTAAAAAGAGAAAAGAACAATACTCTTCCCCTACAACTTCAAGTGAGTCATAGATGTATATATAGTTACAATATGCAAGTGTGTGCACCTTTAATTTTACTTAACCCTAATCTACGACTCATGTCTATGAACAGCTTTCACTGGATACTCATGGCCATCGATCTTGATGAAAGTAAGGTTGTAATCTATGACTCAATGCGAAAAGCGCAACAAGATTACCAAGATATGATAGACATCATCCAAAGGTATTTTCGATCCATTGCATAGTAGACTAAGAAGCTTGTATACTTAATGATATCCGACTCTTGTTTCTTATCATTGGATAAGGGTCTGGGAGGTCTTCATTGCCTGGGAACATATGACTAAATATAGGGCGCCACTTAAAATAATACATCTACCATTAAGTTTATTAAGCTTCGTCAATATACCTATATATTTATTATATCGATCATATGTCATATATTCTGGCCGTCTTTTTAACGAGATGAATCTCTTCAGCTTACAGTGGATTTTGAGACCAGAACTGGGCAACAACTTATGTGGATACTACGTTTGCGAGTATATAATAGTTCAATCAAATTGAATTCCTGAAGAATACCTCAGAGTACGTAACAACACATGTCTCTTTTCATTTTCTCTTGAATTACTATATTATTGATAATCTATATATAACTAATATCTTATTTTTTATTCAAATTGAAGACTGAATGGTTGAAGCAAAAAC
>Ga0182004_10001125_pt1 | contig 18874 bp, 16 predicted proteins | sample Sormic07211540_1_FD_120479 | JGI IMG/M metagenome (GOLD analysis project Ga0182004, IMG submission 120479) | Endophyte microbial communities from Sorghum bicolor roots, Mead, Nebraska, USA - 072115-40_1 MetaG | ecosystem: Host-associated > Plants > Roots > Unclassified | place: USA: Nebraska...
ACACAACTCAATGCGAGCAACCATAGGATCATAAACCCAGTTTTTCAAACCATCAGGATTTAGAGCAAGTTTAGACTGGGTCATTTTAGCATGATTCTGTTTTTTCATACAGGATTTCATGTGTCGTCTCAAATGACCAGTACCATTACCAGATCTAGCAGTGTACTTCGAACGACAATGCTTATAGATTGCAGCAATTCTAATCTTATTCGTCGCATCCTTAACCTCGTGAAAGTACGTCCAAACAATAGAAGTTTTCTTACCAGAGGTGGTTGAGGTACCTCCAGTGTTAGCAGGGCCGGCATCATCGTCGTCCTCGCCGTCGAGCTCGATCAGCTGGTTGCCATTGATGCCATCCGAGCCATCACCGAGGTCGATGCCGAACAACGCAGCTGCGTCCTCACGCAGGTCGTCGTCGTTCTCGTTCTCCATCTCCCGCTCGTTGTCCGAGTTTAGTTCTAGGTCCTCGCCGTCGATGAGGGGCGGCGCTGATCCGCACCGGCCCCCTGCGTTGCGAGGCCAGCAATTTCACCGGACGACCGAGACTGAGACTGAGACTGAGAGAGCCCTCCAACTCCAGCACCGCCCCTCGACGGGCGCTTCGGTGGCTTGGCCATGTTCGCCTCCACTCCAGAGGAGGAAGAGGCGGCGTCAGGCACCACCAACCTGCCAAGAAATGGCGAAGAAGAATCAGAGTCAGAGAACACTGAGAGAAATGAAGTTAGGGTTAGGGTTAGGGTTACCTGTGCGACCGGAGCCCGGTGCCGGAGTCGGAGAAGAAGCATCAGAGAAGTAGAGAACACAACAAACGACGGCACGTGGTGGCAGACGTGGAAGATGCACACAAACTCACATGCTTCACCGGAAAAATAGAGAGGAGTGGAGGGGAAAGGAGGGAGGGACCGAGGGAGGAGAGCTGGAGAGGATATGTGAAGTTGTGAACTCAGCCCTCAGGCCTCAGGCGGCGGAGTGGAGGTGCGGCCAGCGGCGGGTGGCGGCGAGCCGACGAGGCGACGAGGTGGAACCATGGAGGAGCAGCGGCCGACGACGGATCGAGGAGACGAGGCACGAGAGGGCGAATGAGCGAGCGATTGCGGCATGGCGCAGTGGAATGAGGGAGACGGCCAGACGGGTTAGGGTTAGGGGGCGTCCGCGCGCGCGACTTTTATAGTGGACGGGCTGGCTTGTCGAGCCGCTATTTTAGCTGGGCCGTGCCGACACCGTGCCACGGGCCGGGGTGGCGGCCTAGGCACGGCCTGGTGCGTCGGGCCGTGCCGGCCCGGGCCCGTCGGCCACCGGGCCGGGCTCCGGGCTGCATGGCCACATATAATGGGAACTACTCAGCTTACATGTACCCACCATAGGTACCTCTAGAGAGGCTTATGCCACTCTCTGTTAGCATTTCTTAATGCAATCACCAAGTATGGAGGTTTTAGGTCCATCCCTGGTAACAACACAAGAAATGCATATTGGTATTTCTTAGTACCATCACTAAGATTGAGTAAACCTTAGTGACACCACCAAGAAACACCAACTATGACAGTTCTTAGCGATTATAGAAAATATCTGCAAGCGCATAGATCTATCATTGTAGCATTTCACCTGGAAGTATTCAGGGTATCATTATTTATATTTTCCCAAAGGAGGGCAAGGTGTAAAGAGTCTAGGATGAATATGAACAAGATTTGCATAGTGAACCAATAGTCTATAACTTGGATAAAAAGGGTAGTTCAAGGATAGTGGACATACATCTAGACCAACCTCAAGGATAAAAGGAAAATAGAGAATAAAAGAATATTCCTAAGCAAAACAGTCATGTTCTAATATAGTTGTGCAAAGAGCAGTTAATGATCATATAAGTTATATGATTGGAGTTAGAACTAAGTGTAAGATGGATGGGGAGGTCTCTAGGAACTGGTCTGCTAGCGCATAGGAGACTTTAAGACTCCTACACAATATCCAAATGTGGGGGATTACAAGGGACAGACAGGGTTGTCACCACCTGTCGCTTACCCCTCAACCGAGGGCACTGTCATATGCGAAGGTTCTCGTGCACCCGAGCACCATGTTCGTATACAAAGAAACTACCCATATGCCCTGAGACTCTAATACTACGAACTGACAAGCAAGAATATGCGAAAACTTGAAGGAACGACGAACCGCCACCTCAACCCTAACACTACTTCTACTCATACAAAGTCATATGAATGGTTAAGCATAAAGTTGCACATGTTAAGATCATAACACACAAACTATACACTAGTTCATATGTCAAGATTATAACACTAGAACTATAGTCTAGTTCATATGCATTACTATATTGATAGAATGAGAACATGGCTATGGAAGAACTCTTCATAATATTGATACCAAAGTTACTCTTCTTCTAAGGAGCTAAGCTCTCCAAGGTAGCTCTTATCTAGCTCACAAATACTACTAAAAACTAAAATAGTATAGGTAGAGAGGTCAGGTGTGTGGCTCCAAATGTTGGTGTGTGTGAATGAGGGAGCTCCACCCCTATATTTATACTACAACATGATCAATTTGGCACTGATGAATTAGTAAACTAGCCTAAACCATCATAGCATGCCGCCATGCAACCACCTATGGAGGATGGGGCCGATCCACGCCACCTAGGGTGCGAGCGTGCCGAGGGTGCGGCCGCCCCTGGCTGGCTCACGCTGGCCACTGCCTTTGCTAGGTGGGTTGGTGGCTAGGTCTAGGCCTCTCCCATGTTAGTGCTCGACCCAAGTTTTGTTGTAAAGGTGGGCTTGTCCATTTATTCTATTACGCATTTTGCATTACACTTTCCAAATTGTGCCTTTTTCTTGGTTTTACACTTGTATTTAAATAACATATTACTTCCAATATAAGAGGAACTATGCCAATAGTAAATGCATATGTGTTCAAAGTATGTTCATTTCTCCCATTTTGGATAGTAATTGGTGCTTGAATATTGTCGTTGAGGACTGCCAACACTCTCCCAACAAGAGTCATTCAAAGACTCATCATAGCATCCTATATGGTCGACTCGACCCTCACCACACACCAAAGACACGCGGTAGAATCTCTCATCCATGGTATAAACCATATAGCAGGGGCACCAAGTGCCTAAGACACACGTAAGAATATCCACCCTATGCATCACATCACAAGATATCACACAGAGTAGTAGAAGTAAGTAGCAAGTGTATACAAGCTAGCATCTATCCTATCAACAAGTTTGTAGGAGTAAGGTTGCGACAAGGTATAGGCTCAAGCAGTACCACCATGCAACCTATCACAAGTTCATTGTCAAAAGTAGAGCACTAGCATTCTAATTACATGTCGAATGGAATTCTATGAGGTTGGGTGGGACATGGCACCTGTGATCATGTCATCTCCAAGCTCATTGGTGTAGTCGTAGTTCTCCTCGTCTGGCTCATGCTCCTCCAAAGCTGTTAAACAAGATAATGGTCACAACAAGTGACCTCTATAGATATTTCACAAAGAACTAAAAGGAAATTCAAAAGATTCAAATGAACTCAAACACAAGTCTATGGTTGCAGAGCTCATTTTTTTAAAAAGATGAACACTAGTTTCATATTTTTCTAAGATCATATGAATTTCCTATGAATTTTCTAAGTATAATCATTTTCTAAAAAAGAAAAAGGAAAAAACACTCAGAGCTACCTGCGTGCCACTCCCTGATTGATCAAGATCCTATAATCATTGATAGGGGGGTCTGGTTAGCAATCAATGTTTAACTGGTCAACGAGCAATGCAGACCGAGCTTGGTGGGCTAGGTCATAGGCCAGTTTGATCTAGGCTCGCCCTAACTTGTGTTGGCCACACAACTGACCATGTGGTGGGCTTGGGTTTCCAATGGGCTTCAGCTCACGAAGCTAGTGCATGGTGGACACATGATGAGTGCACCATTGACCATAAGCTGGTTCACTATGGACTAGGTTTATGCGGCGCTTGTGCGCATGGCTCATGGTACACCGAGTGCACGCAGGGCAAAAGGGGAGAGAGCGCCCGACTTCTCCCTTTGCTAAGTGCTCGACACGGGTCTGCGAAGGGCTCGCTAATGAGGAAGTCACGTGGCGAGGCTCGATGAAGGCCTGGGGCTGCTACGCTCTCTACTGCCTTGCTGCACTCTACTAAGGTGGTAGAAAGGGCCTGCCATGGTAGTTGTGATGGATGGCAGTGTGACTGCTATGTAGTCAAGCCCACGGGGAGTCTCTCTAACCCGATCAAGGGAGGTGAGTCTGAGGAGGTTCAATAGGAGTAGCATCGGTGACCAATTCATGCGTTGGAGTTCGCTTGATGATGAGGCTCATGATGGAGGCACGACTCTGATGAATGGTGGCTAGCTGGGGTGAAAGCCCAAGTTTAGTTTTGGATAATTGATGAAACCCAAAGTACTAACCTCTATGCTAAGTATGTTTAGATTAGATAAGGTTGGTACATGCCAAGTGATGGAGCAAGAGATGATTATGGTGTTGATGATAATGACCACAAGATGATCAAGTGCACAACTTGAAAAGAATAAAGAGAAAAACAAAACTCTATGGAGATTAAGACAAAGGTATTGCTTAGGGTTTTGGTTATGGTGATCAAGACACCATAGAGGGTGTAATCATGTTTAGGACAGATAACCGTACTATAAAGAGGGGAATTCTTTGGCTAAACGGTTATCAAGTGTCACTTGATGTCATTGTTCATGCGCATGCATTTAGAACCTAGTTAGCTAACTTAACTCCTTCGAAGAAAATGATTTGTTAAAATGCTAACACACTTGCACATGTTGGTACACACATGGTGGTGTTGGCACACTTTAAGAAGGAGATGGTGTCGATGCTTTTGAGAAAATGAAACGTATATTTTCTATTACGCTAGTGGAAAATTTGGAGAAGTCGCGGGAGTGTTTTTCATTGAAAAAACACTCATCGGATGCTGGCCACGGAGGCATCAGACGCTGGCCCAGCGTTCGGTGTACTATCGATTTCTAGCATGGGTGCAAAGTGTGCATCGGACCATCCAACGGGTGAGCGTTGGACGTGGGCCAAACACTGTTCCAACGTCTGGTGAGGTGGTGACGTCAGCGAGCGCGCGAGCGAGCCTCTGTGGCTATGAGCGTTGGATGCCAAGGAGTGTCCAGTGTGTCTCGTGCATTTTGTAGAGCTCCCTGAGTAGCGTCCGGTGCGTGGCACCTGACGCGTCCGACGCTTTTAACCTATGAACTTGAACTTTTAAGTGATCGTTAGAGATCAACACGTGAGATTCAAAAGCTTGACACATGGCTGTCATCTGAGCATCAGACACTGGGTTCCAGCATTTGACAACTATCCATCAGCGCATCCGATGCCCCCGAAAGGGCAAACCTTAGGAGCCTAACAACTCTATTTGTTGAGGGGGCTTATAAATAGTTGTTGGCCGACTTGGGGCTCACCCTCTTAGCATTCTAGCATACTTGACATCCTTGTGAGCCTAAGCAAACACCTCCCACTCATCTCCTTCATAGTTTAATCATCTTTGTGAGATTGAGAGTGATTCTAAGTGCATTTGCTTGAGTGATTGCATCTAGTGGCACTTGGGGATCAATTTGGCTGTGGTATTCTTGTTACTCTTGGTGGTTGCCACCACCTAGACAGGTTAGAGCAGCAGAGGAGCATTGGCGTGAGTTGGTAATTGCTTGTGGCCATCTCCCAGTGATTGTGAGGGGTTTTGTGCCTACCCCAACGCAGAGCCAAAGGCAACTTTAGTGGATTACTCGTGTTATTAAGCTACCTCACTTGTGGGTAGGTTCTTACGATGTCCTAGTGAGGATGGGGTTCATGCTACACCTCTTAGCCGCTGAACCACCAAGTGTTGGTCGACACAACAAGGACATAGCATGCTGGCAAGCACGTGAACCTTGAGAGAAAATTGTGTCTCCATTGTGATTGTTCATTGGATTTCTCCTGGTGATTAGATTTCATAATATTGTGATTGGTTCATCCCCTCTACGTCGCGGTATAAAGATCAAACCCTCTCTTTTACATTCCTGCAAACTAGAGTAGCTTACTTACTTGTATAGATACTTTAGGTACGTCTCTAGTGTAAGTAGAGACATAATTCTTGTGTGCCTAGTGATTATAGCAACTAGAATTGGTGGTTAGGTGGCTTGCAAATACCCCATTAGAGCTAGAGCAAAAAGCTTTGCTTTGTTATTTACTAACCCCTTGTTCTAGTGAGTTTGTAGTTTTTTTAAAATCGGCTATTCACCCCCCTCGAGCCATAGGACCTTTCATGGGGTTCACAAGGCTTGACGAGGGCCCAAATCAGTGCACCAGTTCACGATAGAGGCGCTCAACTCCTCCCTATCCTGTGAGACAGCCGACAACTGTGGGAACAGCTCTAGCACGATGACACCCACACACGCATGCCAGCCATTGCAGCAGGGTCTAAGGGTTCTAGGGAGCTCTATGGTAGACGTGTAGTGCTAGGTGTGTGTCGTGGCGAGGCGGAGCTCATCGTGAGGAGCTAGACATCTCTACCATGCTGGTGTGACCGAAACAGTGGTTCACCATGGCGGCGTTGTTCCAGCACCTCAGCAATGGCTCAATACAACAAATATGAATAGAAAAAATATGTTTTTTTGCACCTAAAGGCACATGCCCAAACCACATCAACCATCCAATATGCATAAGGGTGTGTGTTCGTTGGAAGAGGGATAATGCATGGTGGATGTGTTGGGAGTATGCGCCCTTAGGGACATATTTACTTACTCAAAATCTATTATCTATAACTGATAATAAAATGATAAAATTTTAAGCATTTTTTATCTAGCCCATTCGGAGAATGTTTAGATGCTTTTAGAATGGCAAAAATTTTGCACCTAATCTTTTGCTATAAAACTTTTGTCCATTTAAACTTTACATCTTGATGTTTAGATGCATGGAAAAACTTTAGCCATGCAGACATAGCACATGCCCCCATGACATTTTTGCATAGTTTTGGGCCACTTGGGTCCAAAATGTCAAAAATTTAGCAGCCCAAGTTTTGCTCTTTTTTGCCCATACTATTTAGATCTATTTTGCCAAAAGATGGGATAAAATAGCAAAAGTTTTGGCAAAAGAAAAACTATGCAAGCTCTCAATTTGGCCCAACTACCTACCACTCACTTCGGCCACTTACAACCCACTCACTCGTGTGGACTCTCACCGCATCGGTTCCAGCGCACTCACTCATGTCGCCGCCGCTCGCCGCTTTGGTCTTCTATGCATGGATGGGAGGTCATGCGAGTCCCAGTGGCTGGAGCTCGGCATCTGCTACACCACCCCCTACCCACATCGCCTCCTCGCAGGGATGTGTTGCTGACGCTACCCATTGGGGTCAGCCACCACTGCTACCGTATTCTCCTAAGAAGCTGCCGCCATCAACATAGTTCATGGCGTCGCCCGACGCTTTTGTTGGGAATATTGCCTAGAGATAATCATAGAGATGATGATATTACAATTGTATCCATAACATATATTATGAGTTTGATGAATATCCATTATAGACAAACTTGTATCGATTGATAATTATGGGCGTGATTGGTTGCAGAAGATGTCTTCATCCAGGATGGTCAGGCTATGCAGGGCCAAAGGAGCTGAGTTGAGCTCATACATATGGTCGTGTTTGGTTGTCTTTGGTATTGGTTCAGTACGAAACGGGATCGTGTTTGGTTACATGTATAGATCAAAGTTCTAGGTGTTTGGCATGTAGGTCCTCTGCATCCTGCATGAATCAAGTCGTCCTGTATGGAGAGGGAAGCTCGATTTCTGTGGATGAAAAAACTGTATGATGGCAGCCTCTTATGCATGGTCGCATGCATCGATTTGATTCAAGTGAGGAACCAAACAAAGCGCCGAAATGAAACTACCCAGTTAAATCGTGCTAGGACCAACTCCTGCTGTCTACCAATCAACCCCTATGTGAATTGTTTGTGAATCTCTTTAACTTGTATGGTTATTCTAAAGTTGTCCCTCATCAGAGTTCATGTGAGGACACACATGAATATTAGATTAGTACATGTATTAGTTAGTGACTATGTTTCACAAGTCACAGACATAGAGATGTCAAACTAATAATGTGAGCACATGTATGACATGTGGCTAGACCGACCCAACGTGAGATGTTCTTATAATCTCCTTATGCATCATGTACATTATGTCCTTAGACATGAGATTGTCATATGTTCTCAAGATGTGACATGACCTACTTAGGGACTATTAAACACTACTCCGTAATAGGGTAGTTATAAAGGTGGTCTTCGAGTTTGTCAGGAAACTTGCTGTGAGACCTAGATAATCAAGTTGGAACTTGCCCCTCTCTATGTGAGAGAGATATCACTAGATCACTCAAGTGATTGGATCAACAAATGCACGGTCGTGCTTGGGTTAAGTGTTAACTCATGAGTTGGATCAAATATTGTGTGGCAAGGGAATAACATATATGTGTTTGCAATGTTTTGTCTAATATGATCTTTACGTGTGTGTAGGAGTTGTCACGCCTTGCTAGAGGCCGCTGTCAACTATTGGGCGAGTAAGGAGTACTCGGCCCATGTCTATATGTACGTGAGCCCATAGGGTCGCACGCTTAAGGGGGTAGAAGCCTAATTCGGGTTGGACTCGAATTAGACAAGGCTTAGGGTTTTCTAATTGGGCCTCCAGCTTGGGGCTGATTAGGGGACGCCTACATAAGAGAGGGAGGGGGCGCTGCCAGGGTGATCTTACGCTATTAGGTAGCTGTCGCTGCTCACCCACGCTCACGCTTATTGCTCCTCGCGGACCTAGCAGTCCGGAGGCACGACGCTTCTTCCCCGCATGTGTGGGATACCTCAGAGGTGCTACATCTGGAGCACAAGGATGAACTGCGTGAGTGGGATTGACATTGTGGATGACCACGCAACTGCACGGCACTGCTACTATGCACATGACTACACCGAGTCATTTCCGCTGCACTTGCGCATCTAGTAGTAATCCTGTGATGTATAACTAGCAGTTGATCCAGTTTTATGAGGTCAAAATTTTTATTTCCTAGGTAGCGTAGCGTCTTCATAATCCGATGGTGGTATCAGAGCCGTTACTGCGTTGTTATAGATTCGATTGGGTACATATAGAGATAGGTGTAGTTTTAGATGAGTCTCTGATCTTGGTTCATGGTCTTGTTGTGCTGGTATTGTAACGATCTACTCGTACCGGTCGAAATTCCACCATCTGAGTTAAGTGATACATGTAAACCTAGTCATGGTGAGATAGAGATCAATTAGATTGATCTAATTGAACCCTAGGTCAAGTGCCAAGCGCATATGATGTGGGGCGGTAGTAGATGGGATCTACTGCCGAGCGCCGGATTGTCGAGAAAAGTGTTGTTCGGTAAAACAACCATAACTTTTGATCCGTAACTCAGATTGAGATGATCTCTAAATGAAAATCATAGAGAAAAAATTACATTCTATTCTCCCTTGTGCAACCAGGTTCGATGAAATTAGAATTGCAAAAAAGGTCGGGAAAATAGAGTTTTTGGCCCTACAAGTTTATATGTTGGAATTGGTTAACTCTGTTATGTAGGGATTCATGACTGGTATAGCCCTTATGTGTATGTGATGCATGTATGTAATAAATTCATGGCTTGCATGTCATGACAATGACAATATGGCTGGAGCCATATAGATATTGTCCGTCTGATGTAATGGCCTGTGTGCCAATTTATGATGATCCTACCCGTGACTATGTAAATTTAATTCACTGCCTTGCGTTAGTGATAGCTAGTCTTGGTTGACTCATTACTAGAGGATGGCATACATGGATCATGGAGATGGAGATCACCATGATGAATAGATAGATGGAGATGGAGATCTCCAAAGTGATAAAGGGTTATACTAAGTCATATATGTGTTAATGCCGTTCTTACTATGTTCTACTTCATATGCAATGGTGTTTTTTGTCTACATATGCATGGTAGTGAAGTAGAACAATCCCTCAGCAATGTTTAAGTTAAATGCTTCCTTAAACCTTGCACCGTCATGCGTCTTGTATAATCAGTGGTAGGTCTATGAAATTAGGGTGCCACTGGTTTTCCTCGACTAGGCAGGTTTGTATTGGATACTTACTGCAGAAGGGTTGGTTACTTGAACAAGGTAATCCCAACGATTAGGGACCTTGGAGCATAAGTAGTTAGCAACACAATCATAAAGATGCCATCCCAACAACAAGAGTCATATGTGATATGATTAGCAAGGAGTTGCTTACCGATCTGCCATGTCTACTAGTAGTGATGCTAAAGCTCATTAGTATACTTGTCAGTTGTGGGTCTTGAATCACTAAGTATCAATAAAGGGATATTGATTTTAGTGGGAGTAGATTTTATTTAATATTATTTACTCTGTCTTGGATACGTTGTCTTAGTATTTTACATTACTTTTGTTGTAGATTAATGGCATCCACAAATCAAACATTTACTTTGCGTTCAATTCTTGAGAAAGATAAGTTGAATGGAATGAACTATGTGGATTAGATCCACAACCTAAGAATTGTTCTCTGGGCTGAGAAAAAGGAAGAGATTCTAGACACCCTATTACCAGAAGCATCTACTAATAATGCACCTGCTGTAGAGAAGAACGCTTACAAGAGAGCATGTGATGCTGATCTTGAAGTGAGTTGCCTCATGCTTGCTTGCATGCAGCGTATGATATAAGCATAACGCTTAATGATATGTTCCAAGCTGAGGCTAGGACTGAAAGGTTCCAAGTCTCAAAAGCTATTGTTGAATGCAAGCTAGCAGAGGGTGCAACAGTTGGCACACATGTAATCAAGATGGTTAGTTACACATAGAGGTTGGAGAAGCTAGGCTTCCCAATTGGCCAAGAGTTGGCTACTTATTTCATTCTCTCGTTTCTTCCGCCCAGTTGTGAAAACTTCATTTTGAACTACCATATGAATGGGGCAGAGAAGGGCTTGAATGAATTATGTGGCATGCTAAAAACAATAGAGGCTGACATTAAGAAAAGTGTAGGCATTAGCCAAGTGTTGGCTATCCAACACAAGCCTAACTTTAAGATAAAGAAGGGCAACTCTTGGAAGAAGAAAAAGGGTAAGGCTAAGGATGAGATCCATATGCCAAACCCACCTACGCCCAAGGCTAGCCTAGATGCTGATGCTGAGTGCTTTCATTGTTAGGGGAAAGGTCATTGGAAGAGAAACTGCAAGTTGTACTTGGCATCCTTGAAGAAGGATGGCGGTAGTAAAGGTACTTCCGCTACTCATACACTTGTTATTTATTTCTACGTGGGCAATAATGCAAGAGTTGCTACGTTGAACGTCGGGACGATGCAACAATATCTACCATCAAGATTTATATTGGAATTAAATAATTGTCATTTTGTTCCTAGTTCAAGTTGAAACATTGTGTCACCTTCATGTTTGATGAAGGATGGTTATTCATTTGCGAGTAAAGACAATGGTTGTGTGATCTCTAAGAATGACATATTTGTGGCTTATGCATCCATTGTGAATGAGTTATTTATTTTAAATCTTGATGATGCACCTATTTGTAATGTTAGTGCTAAAAGGCCTCAGCTTAATGAGTTAAGTCCTACTTATATGTGGCATTGTCATTTGGGTTATATAAGTGAGAATCACATGAAGAGGCTCAATGATGATGAGCTTTTGACTTTGTTTGATTTTGAATCATACAAGACATGTGAGTCTTGCTTACTAGGAAAGATGACCAAGGCACCTTTCACAGGTTTTCCTGGGAGAGCGTTTGATTTGGTGGAACTTGTACATACCGATGTATGTGGGACCAATGAGCACGACAGCTAGTGGTGGATTCAAATACTTCATAACTTTTACTGATGATTTTAGTAGATATGGATATGTCTACTTAATGAAACATAAGTTTGAAACATTTGAAAAGTTCAAAGAATTTTAGAATGAAGTAGAGAATCAACATGGCAAGAAAATTAAGGCTTTGCAGTCTGATCGTGGAGGCAAATATTTGAGTCATGAATTTAGCAATCATCTAAAGAGTTGCGGAATTGTTCCACAACTTACACCACCTAGAACACCTCAGAGGAACGACGTGTCCGAGCGATGTAATTGAACTTTGTTGGACATGGTTCGGTCTATGATGAGCCAGTCAGACCTACCTTTATTGTTTTGGGGATACGCTCTAGAAATAGCCGCTTTCACTTTAAATAGGGTACCATCTAAGTCTGTAGTTAAGACACCATATGTGATGTGAACTGGTAAGTGTCCCAGTTTGTTTTTTTCTAAAATTTGGGGTTGTGAAGTTTATGTCAAATGGCTTATATTAGATAAACTAACATCCAAATCAGACAAGTGCTTTTTTTTGGGATACCTATTGACACCAGTTAACCCATAATATTTATTAGCAATTATCTCTCCACCATATATGAATATCTACTAGAATAGGGTTATCACTAACAATTTTCATGAGTTTTGGTGATTTGTGTATTTTATAGGGAAGTATCCAGAAAAGCCTAAAAAGAGAGATTTAAGTGCTAATCTGCCACGACGGAAGGATGACACAAGAGAGATCAGAAATACTCCAGAAGACACACGAAGCAATAGGGGGCCCAACAGCTGCCAAGTGGGGCTGGGCGGCACCACCCTTGCATCGGGCGGCCCCTAGGGTTAGGGTTGGCTGCCCCCTTCTAGAGTCTTCCTCCACCGCCTCTGAGGAGCCATCTTGGCCGCTTGCTACATCGGTTTGATCCAACGGTGCGTATCCATCCCACCGGGCTATAAATAGAGGGCTAGACCCCCTGGAGGAGGCGAGATCAAGAGATGAAAAGTCAGAGCATTAGATAGAGATCCACTAGATTTAGGCTAGCAATCAAGATAGAAATTAGAGAGATAGAGTAGAGAAGTAGAAATTTGGAGGAGTCCTTCCTCAGGAGCTATATTCGTCTGGATTCGGCTCCCTCATCCGGAGCTACGTTCTGAAGTACTTTTGTATTTACCATTCTGATTCAAGTAAACAACTTGTTTTTATTCGTTCTTTGGTTTGTAACTCATATTATATTGAGTACTTCGATTTGGGTAGCTCCTAGGTTGGAGTAGTGATTCGTAGTATAGACGTGGTGTCTGGGGTATGGTTGCTTGTGAATATTCCCTAATCAGCCGGACTGTGGTAGCTCGCGTAGGTGATTTTATAGCTCCATTGATAGGACGAATAGGCTTAGGTGCCTGGTAGGAGATTACTATGTTTCTTCTCCTATTCGGGTTACTTGTTCGATAAGACGATATCATACCAAGTTTACCGGTTATTAGAAACAGAGTACATTAGCTATTTCCTCATTCTTAATAGTTTTCTAGATTGATTGTACCCCCTTAGATTAAAAGTTATAGGCTAGGTCATAAATCACCTACTGTTCCTTTGGGTTCGATATTAAAACCGTGTTGATCTTGGTAAAGTGCTGATCAGTATATATCTGTGCGCTTGCGGATAATCTGATTATAATTATTATTTAGGGTGAAGTTAATTTATACCAACAAGCATTTCTAACGCCGTTGCCGAGGAACTATTTGCTGATTTTGACATTTGTCTATCTTAGTCTATAGTTATCCTTTTATTTAAAAATAAAATTATATATATATAATATGGAAATTGAATCTCAACTTTTATATCAATATGGAGCACCATCGGGATCATATCTCCAGCCCAAGGAATCTTCTAAACCTATCACATCATCTGGCTATGAGCTACGCTTGGGATTAATCAAACTAGTTCAAGAACATATTTTTTCTGATAATTCTAGGGAAAACTCCTATTCCCACTTAACCGATTTTGAGTAGGCATATTCATGACTGAATATTAAGGGCATGGCCGATGAGACTTTAAGATGGAAACTCTTTTCGTTTTCATTAAAGGGCCAAGATAAGAAATGGTATAATCGCCATGTTAGGAATAGTCAAGGAGATTGGGATATATTACGAAAAGACTTTTGCCTTAAATTCTTCCTAGTAGAAAAGGTCGCTAAACTTCGATTCAAAATTATAGGATTTAAACAATTAGACAATGAATCGCTAGGCAAGGCTTGGGATCGTTTTGATGGCTTTGTGAATTCTGGACCTAATCTTACTTTACCAGAACCCATACTTTTACAACATTTCTTTTTAGGCCTAGATGATAGAAATAAAGAATACCTTAATTTGGCCTCGGGTGGAGCATTAATGCATATTACCGTTGAGCATGCGAAAACTATTCTTACTAATATTTTAAATGATCTCCCCAAAGAAAAAGAAGAGTTGTTAGAAGAAGAATCTCTGTTAGCTAAAAATAAACTTTTACCTAATTCATCTCAATCTATAGTTGAATTAAACCCTAAACTAGCTAATGAGAAGGAGATAACTCCAATTTTTGAATGGATGTTTGAAATTGAGGATGATTTCTTTGATGATTATGGTAATACTACATTTTATCGTAAGATTATTCAACCTCGACAATCTAGGGATTTTAATCCTCATTTCTCACATCCTGATGATTCAAAATTTTTTAGAGAAATTACAAGAGAATTAGTTTTTATTTTAGGTGATGATTGGTTAATAGAATCTGAGCAATCCCCTGAAGTAATTCATTTTAATTCACTCTCTGTTGCTATAAAGTTGCAAGTAGATTCATATCCTTTTGAAGCTTTATACAATCCAGTTGTAGGAGTCAACATTATGTCATATACTTTTGCTTAAAAATTCTTGAGAGACATACCATTAATTCCTACGAATAAATTATTAAAGAATTGTTCAGGACATATTATTCCTAGCTTAGGAATTTTAAGTGCACTTCCTATTGTTATTAATGATTTCCGCATTTTGCTAAATTTCTATATATTTGATGTGTGGGATTTTGATGTAATGACTAGAGTACCCATAATAAAACTTCTTCAAGAAGGTCGTAATGGTAAATTAAATATTAAATTTGGGAAAGGATTTAGTTTTTCAATACCTATAACTCATGCAGTAAAATTTAAAGCAGAATCCGTTCCTGAATTAGATCCAATAGAAGAGGTTAAGACAACTGAATTCGATAATTTTATTCAGCCTGATTTAGAAGATTATACCCAGTTCTTCATTGATGAAGAGGAAGATGACCCTATTGATCCTGAACCTCTTGATGCATTATTAGAGCCACTTAAACCTCCTATTGAGCTTAAATCACTACCTTGTGGACTTAAATATGTTTTTCTAAATAATGATAAAAAATATCCTGTGATTATAAGTGATAAACTCTCAGATCAAGAGTCTTATAAACTAATAACTGTTTTAGAAAAACACTGTGCTGCTTTTGGTTATTCACTCCAAGACCTAAAAGGGATTAGCCCTGTCCTTTGTACTCATCGTATACCAACCAATCCAAAAATTACACCTTCAAAAGAGCCTCAGTGTAGACTCTAAAATACGATGAGAGAGGTAGTAAAGAAAGAGGTCTTAAAGCTTTTGCATGCAAAGATTATATATCTTGTACCGCACAGTGGTAAGTCCTGTACAAGTTGTACCTAAAAAGGGAGGAATGACAGTTGTCCAAAATGATAAAAATAAATTAATACCCCCAAAGAACTCTCACTAGATGGTGATTGTGCATAGATTATAGAAAACTCAACAAGGCAACAAAGAAAGATCATTTTCCTCTACCTTTCATTGATGAGATGCTAGAGCGTTTAGCCAATCATTCTTTCTTTTGTTTCCTTGATGGTTATTTAGGATATCACCAAATCCCTATCCACCCTGATGATCAAAGCAAAACCATATTTACATGTCCCTATGGAACTTATGCTTATCGTAGAATGTCTTTTGGATTATGTAATGCACCCGCTTCTTTTCAAAGATACATGATGTCTATATTTTCTGATATGATAGAAGAAATCATGGAAGTTTTTATGGATGGTTTTTTAGTTTATGGAAAAACTTTTGATGATTGTTTAGAAAATATAGATAAGGTTTTGCAAAGATGTAAAGAAAAACACTTAGTCCTCAATTGAAAAAAAATATCATTTTATAGTTAGAGAAGAAATAGTGTTAGAACACCTAGTGTCAGAAAGAGGTATAGAGGTAGATAAAGCTAAAATTGAAGTAATTAAACAACTACCTCCACCTCTTAATATAAAAGGAAACCGAAGCTTTCTTGGTCATTGTGGTTTTTATCGTAGATTTATAAGAATTTTCTCACAAATTGCTAGGGCAATGACTAGATTATTAGCTAAGGATGTACCTTTTGAATTTGATGATGAATACTTGGAATCATTTAATATTCTTAAGAAACACTTACATCAGCGCCAATCATTCAACCCCCTGATTGGTCTTTGCCTTTTGAAATTATGTGTAATGCTAGTGATATGCTGTAGGCGCAGTTTTAGGACAAAGAAAAGATAGAACACATCATGCAATTGCTTATGCTAGTAAAACAATGATAGAAGCACAATTAAATTATGCAACCACTCAAAAAGAACTTTTAGCTATTGTTTTTGCTATTGATAAATTTAGGTCTTACTTAGTTGGAGCTAAAATAATTGTTTATTCTGACCATGCTGCTCTTAAATATTTGCTCACTAAGAAAGATGCTAAACCATAATTAATAAGATGATTTTTTTTACTTCAAGAATTTGATTTGAAAATTAAAGATAGAAAAGGAATAGAAAACCCTGTTGCTGATCATTTGTCTAGGATGTATTTTAATGAACCTCCTAAACTACTTATTAATGATTCATTAAGAGATGACATGCTTTATAAAGTGACCAAGACAGATCCTTGGTACGCGAATATTGTCAACTTTATGGTTGCATGCTACATGTACCACCAGGAGAAAATAAGAAGAGGCTCATTTATGAAAGTCGTCTCCACATATGGGATCCACCCTACCTCTTCCGGGTATGCTCAGATGGGTTGCTTAGAAGATGTGTACCAGTGGAGGAAGGCATGCAGATCATTCAAAAATGCCATTCATCACCATATGGAGGTCATTATGGGGTATTCCGCACTCATACAAAAATTTGGCAGAGTGGTTTTTTCTGGCCAACCATGTATGAAGACACCAAAGATTTCATCCGAAGATGTGGGTCATGTCAGAGGCATGGAAATATTAATACTAGAGATGCTTTGCCACTCACCAATAATCTTTAGAGAGCTCTTCGATGTTTGGGGAATTGATTGCATATGACTATTTGTGAAATCACGGAATTATGAGTATATTTTGGTGGTAGTTGACTATGTATCCAAGTGGGTAGAAGCCATGCCATGCAATAATGTTGATTCAAGACACTCAAAGAGGATGTTTGAAGAGGTTATATTTCCGAGATTTGGAACACCTAGGATGGTTATAAGTGATGGAGGGACACATTTCACTGGTAAGAATTTTCACTTATACCTATAAGCCCATGGAATACGACATAATGTCGCTACTCCATATCATCCTCAGACAAGTGGCTAAGCAGAAACATCAAATAAACAAATCAAAAACATTCTCCAGAAAATTGTAAATGAGATGGAAACTTTATAGAAGGATCAGTTACCTGATGCACTATGGGCATACCGGATAGCTTATAAAACACCTTTAGGTATGTCACCATATCAATTGGTATATGGTAAGACCTGCCACTTACCGGTTGAACTAGAACATAAAGCTCACTGGGCTGTCAAAAGATGGAACATGGATTTAGAAGCCGCTGGAAAGAAAAGAAAAATGCAATTATGAGAACTAGAATTGAGAGAAAAGGCTTATCACAATTTGAAGATCTACAAAGAACGAACGAAGAGATGGCATGACAAGAGGAAGAAGAAGAAGGAATTTGCACCAGGAGATAAGGTATTACTTTTTAATTCTAGGTTCAAATTATTCGGGCTTGGAAAATTGAGGAGCAAATGGGAAGGACCCTTCACCGTCATGAATTCATCACCACACGGAGCGATAACTCTACAATCAAGCGAAGGTACGCTATTCAAGGTAAATGAACACCGACTTAAACTTTATCTAGAACCATTTGATTTGGGGGTAGTTGATGAAGTAGAATTCATCCAATTGCCAACCTATTAAGATCTATTTATTCCGATACAAAAATTTATTCGAAAACATATCTAACAGAAAATAGGAGGAGTCTAAAGGCACCACGCAGAAGGGCACCCAAGGTGGGCCCCTGGTGCGGCCAACTGGCGCCCATATGGGGCCGGTCGGTGCTGCCCTGGTGCCTCCCGTCCTGACTCTCGTTCCCCTATCCTTCTACACTCTTCCTACGTATATTCATGTATTCTCCAATCGCGTTCGGATATTCTTTCGTACAGATCCCATAGAGCCTAGGATTTGTTCTCATCCTGTCTCCTGCAAACCCATATAAATGCGTACCTAGACCCTTGTTGGCAAATCTTAACGCACACTGGCTAGAGTAAGATGTGACAAGTATCTAGAAATGGTGGCGCCTAACCAGCACTGCTTAATTGCAAGCATGAGCTATTACTAGGATAGGGTGTCAGCCTACCCTGAGCAACAGCTCCAGAAATGCTGAGCAACGCTAAACTCTAACGGTGACTTAAGACGTACCAAGGGTAACTCTGCAAGCGCACAGGTACCGCTATAACACTTTAACCATGGTGAGTATCCGCGCTGTCATAATTTATAGTCCACTCACGGGAAGCGGACTAAGACTGTCTTAATAAATATTTGAATGGATATTCGTGGTTTGTGTCTACTCAATCTAAGTTCACTAGTGCTAATAGGGGGGTAAGAGTAACAAGATAGAATAATAGATAAGTCAGATAAAGGTAAGTAAAGATAACTGGTAGTGAGCTAGCTAGGTGGGAGGACAACGAGTGAGTAAGGACTCCTATGTATCTAACTCTACTTCTGTGTTCTA
>Ga0182004_10001126_pt1 | contig 18870 bp, 9 predicted proteins | sample Sormic07211540_1_FD_120479 | JGI IMG/M metagenome (GOLD analysis project Ga0182004, IMG submission 120479) | Endophyte microbial communities from Sorghum bicolor roots, Mead, Nebraska, USA - 072115-40_1 MetaG | ecosystem: Host-associated > Plants > Roots > Unclassified | place: USA: Nebraska...
AATTGTTTGAGTCTGTTTAGTTGGCATTAAATGCAGCTCGTTGGAACCAGAGAACCATGGCTTAACGTGCATGATTAAATGGTGGAACCCAAATTAATTGAGGGTAGAATGGTCTTTTGTTTGCCACACTAATTTGTCTGAAATCTGCTAGAAATAGCAGTATTTGGGGACGGAGGGAGTAGAGTCTAAAGTTATTTATTACCTCGAACAATGTGGACTTAGAGTCTAAATAAGACTTGGAGTCTTATTTTTTCTACCTCTTTCTTCAATAAATAAGCTACCACATCAGCAAAATACTATAAATAATATGTAATTAATTGTTTTAGACTCTATGATAAAGTCTTGCATTGTGAGTACCCTCAGATTTCTTGCTATTTTGGTCTCTTTTCTTTTTTTACTAGTCTTAACCATAAGCATTTTGTTTATGTGACAGAATCATTATTTAATAAGATGGAAATTGTCCCACCCAGCGTGTTGGGGGCAACCTTAGAAAGTGCATGATAATCATGCTAAAATTGAACCACACAAAACAAACAAATTGGATCTTTAACTATCCTCTTTAACGTCAGTCTCAATGATTGTTTTATCAAAATTTTATTTATAGTTAATAATTAATAAACTGCCACATAAACACTTTGGATGGTGTAGCAACTTTTTAAAGAAGAGAGAGAAAAAGTGTCCCTCGACACGATTACCAATTCTCATTTACAAAATCATGGAATTAAATTTTTCATTGAGAGCGAGTGTTTCATTTTTGTTTCATTTCATTCTATATGGCATACATAAGAGTCTTAGAAAATAACACCATAAACTTGTCAATAAGACTGGCCTAATAAAAAATATATATTAGGTACAATTTGAGTAATTAATACGCCGTCTGCAATGTACTCCCTCCGTCCCTGAAAGAATAGATTTCTAGACAGATTAGCATAGCTGCCAAATGACCAAGTTACCTTAATTAATATGAGTTTCACCATTAAGATGCACAGGAATCACTGCTTTGGGCTACGAGCTGTTCACGTCATTTACTCTCCAGCCAACTGTCCACCACTAAATGAAGGAGAGAGATGAGGCGTGTGCGTCTTGGATGCCACGATGAATACGAGACGAGCAGTGGGGACCATATATCCTAGAAATTGATTTATTTGGGGACAAATTTTTAGGCCAGAAATCTATTCTTTCAGGGGCGGAGGGTGTATGACTTGGACCACTATTTAATTTTGCAGTAAAAAGGTCGATCCAATAGTTTCACATGTTCATAACATTACTTCTGAGGAAAGTTTAGATGCTATCTAGTTTACAATTAACTTATATATAGTTTGAACTATGTTTTAAGTAAAAGTATTTCTGTCTTTAATCATCAATTTCTACAAGTTCGTATATTTTAGTGTATATACAAATTATGTTACTAAAAAAAATTATGGTGAATTTATAAACATATATATAGATCTTATAATATTAAACCATATAAAATCCAAAAAAATGTTAAAAGAAAAAAAGGACTTTAGGAAAAACTAAAGAAATTAAAATGACCTTTCTAAAACCGAGGAAGTACATGGCTGTGGTCCCAATCTTGTGGGATGCATACTGAACTAGTTCCACGTATAAAAAAATAAATAAATATTAATGATAGAATAAAAACAAGACAACTGGACTCACTACTAGCTGGTGTAGTACCGCAAGTTTTGTGAGCTCTATCTGCTGACACGACATGCTTACGTGCCCCTGTTTGCCTTCCCATCGATAAAGTTAGTCTCAATAGAGTTTTATCAAAATTTTATAAGTATTAATTAATGCTGATGTAGCACAGTATTAATAAAAAAAAGTGATAAAAATTTCATTGAAGTAAAAAGAGTTTCTTGAGGATCAAACTCTTCTATACTATTTTTAAAATCTAAATACATTAGAAATTGTAACATGAAATCCACATTAAAATTGGCCTAACTTGGCACGGCTCTCTTCCCCTTTCTCTCTATATAGAGAGTATAGATCACGATCTCATCCCATGGTACGTTCATGGCTGCTGTGAGAAAACTCCGTCTTGCATGAAGATAATGACGCTAGAGTTCTTTGGAGATGAAACTCTCTTATGTATTATTTCCAAAATCTAAATACATTAAAAACTACTCCCTCCATCCCAAATTGTAAGTCATTTCTAAAATCTTGGAGAGTCAAACTTTTCTAAGTTTGACCAAATTTATATTATAAAATAATAATTATTATGGTACTAACTAAGTATCATTAGATTCTTTCTTAATTATATTTTTATAGTATATTACAAATTTTAGTATTTTTCTTTATAATTTTGGTCAAACATGAAAATGTTTTGACTCTCTAAAATTCTTGGAATGACTTACAATTTAGAATGGAGGGAGTTTAACATAAAATTCTCATTAAGATTGGCCTTATTAACTTGGCACGGCTCTCCCTCTCTCTCTCTACAGAGTACGGAACACGATCTCATCCCATGGTTCATGGCTGCTATGAGAACAACCCTTCTTGCATGACGACGACGACGACGACGACGACGACGCTAGCTGCTAGCCACCAAAACGCCGAGTTTCCGGGACATCGGCCGCTTGTCTCTCTGGGCCACAACCGTGTGCAAACTGCAACGGGTACAAATACCCCCCACACGCTAGCTCCCGAGTTCCGACGACAGCCTCATCCCGATCTGCTATCTACTTGCATTATTATTGTGTGCACTTGCATTGTCCGTGCAGTACAGAGCTTCCCCAATCAAATTAAGATCCCCGTCGTCTCCCTCTCATGGCTCCTACCGCTCATCAGGTTGGTACAAATGCGTGCAATGCAAATCACATTTGCCATTCAACCATGCATGCATGGCTAAGCCGTCGCGGCGAGGTATCTGTCTGCTTGTTCACCAGCAGGCAGCGCGGGAGGAGCTGCTGGAGGAGAATAAGAGCCACCGGAGGAAGGACAACACCGTCGTCGCCAACAACGGCGGCAACAACAAGCAGTCGGCGGCGGCGTTGGTGCGGTGCCACCCGGCGCTGGCGGATCATCCGGACCGCAAGGCGTCCATCAGGGGCGTGGTGGGCGAGCTGCTGTCGATGGCCGGGAGCGGCGGCAAGGGCGGCAGGAGCCTCATCTCGCTCGGCGTCGGCGACGCGTCCTGCCACGCCTGCTTCCGCCGCGGAGGGGAGTTCGCCGCCGAGGCCGTCGCCGACGTCGCCAGGTCCGGCGCATTCGACTGCTACGCGCCGTCCCATGGATTCCCCGCCGCACGCCGGTGAGTCAGTCTCCGTTCCATCGGTTTGTGTGTGGCTGTGCACTTGTCCGCGTGCGTCCCCTTCGTTATATTTTCGCATGCATTGTTTTTTTAAGAAAAAAAATACTCCTGTTCTGACTGAGAAAAATAGTTCGTTACATATATATACTGTCATTTATTTTACCATATGCTATACGCGACAGAATTTCTAGAACTAATGCATGTGTTAACATGCATGCTTAATTTACAAAAGCCTGTGTGAAAAAAAAAATTCAACGAAAAGAACAGATGTACATTCACGTCATATATTTTGTCCTAAGACGTTAAAATTAACATGCTTAATCTACATAAAGCTCGTGTTTAAAAAATCGCATCACACAATTAAGGACACTGCAGGGCAGGATGCCACTAACACATGGCTGCAGTACACCAGTCACACTCACACACATCGCTCGCACATTCCCATTTCCAAAGCAAAGTACAAGAGAGAGATTATTCGACGGAAGTTGTGCTGTCCACGTGGCACCTTGACCTCGAGACACGTGGCTTCTCGGCATCTTTAACTTTTGGCTCACAATCAGATTGTCACCCAAATTCCCAGACAGCAACTTTTATTGGAGGACAGAGAAGTTACATGGAGTTAAAAAAAAACACTGTCCACTGAATATGAACTCCACATCTGATATCTCTGTCAATTGCAAATTTACACACTGCGTTTTTATTCATGTTCGAGCTCTTTTTTTTTACAAACTGCAAGGCAGTCTTACAGGTGGCAGTTGCTAACCACGCTTTGTTAAATAAGGCAGCACGTGGCTGTGAAGTGACCTCTCAAAAAAAAAAGAACTTCTGGAAAACAGAGGGTAGTTCCAAGCAGTAGGCATCACTTTGTTTTCTCAACACTATTCTAGTTTCTGTAGCCTGTAGTCCCTACCATTTGATTCAGCTTTAGGGCAACCAAAATAGTCCATATACATACATGTGACGCTATAGCTACTAATTTTCTTCAGCCAACAAATAGTCTATAAAGAGGATCCCATTAAAAAAAATCCCCCTGCTGTTCCAACCAACAAGAGAATAATATTTTTTATTTGCTTATCAGTAATCCATAATGAATATCTTGTGTTATGAACTGTTATATTGACAGATCAACAATATTTCAGATACCTCGTAGAGAATATTTTAGTTCTATAGACATCCTTCCCAATGGTTCTCAAATAGCTAATTTAGCAAGAATTTCATTGACTATTAAAGAAAGAGATCAAATAGCTAACGACTTCTAAATAAATAGTTTAACACAATCTCCCATAAACATCTCTCCCATAGCTCACGTAACTCTCTCCACTGCAGTATTTATTGTTTATTATTTATATACCGCATCTAGTTAGACGCCCTTATATTCCTACATTGTGGCTAAATTGCACTCATACAGCCAACCAAAACTCCTAAGCAAAATGCGCAAAAACCAAAAAAAAAAATTCAAACAGAAATAATTCTTTGTGAACTGACGCCACGGTTCTTCCGTGCATGTCTGCTGCTGAACCAACCAACAGCGCGGTCGCCGACTACCTGTCCGCGGGCGCGCGCCACCGCACCCAAGACGCCGACGTGTTCATGACGGTGGGCGGCTCTGGCGCGATCGCCGTCATCACCACGGTGCTGGGCGGGGCTCCGGGGGCCAACATCCTGCTGCCGCGCCCGGGCTTCTCGCCGTACGAGGCGGCCTGCGAGATCGCAGGCGCCGAGCCCCGGTTCTACGACCTGCTGCCGCGCCGTGGCTGGGAGGCCGACCTCTCCGGCGTCCGCAGGCTGGTTGACTCCGCCACGGCCGCCATCGTTGTCATCAACCCCAATAATCCATGCGGCGTCGTCTACTCTGCTCAACACCTTCTACAGGTGAGTTGATTGTTCAACTGCAAAGTTCAGTCATTCAATGGTAGTTCATGAATAATCCGTATATATTTCTATGAATATATGAAAATAAGCTTACAATTCTACGAATACCACTGAATTCTGCTTCTACTTCTTCGTGTCCATGTGTTCAAAACTGCAAAGTTGGCATCTTGCTGATTGCAAAACTGCATATCACTGAAAATTGTGCAGATTGCTGAAACTGCAAGAGATTTGGGGATTCCGATCATAGCAGATGAGGTATATGCACATATGGTTTTTGGTGGCAGCAAGTTTGTGCCCATGGCCTCCTTAGCTCACATTGCGCCGGTTATCAGCATCGGAGCTCTGTCAAAGAGATTCATGCTACCAGGATGGCGTCTTGGTTGGTTGGCCTTCTGTGATCCTAATGGCGCACTCAAGCATGTAAGGCACTTGGATCTTACCATGTTTTCGCATTACCCACTATATGAATTCAAATGTAGATTCACAATTTTGATCTTCAAAAGGTCAGGACTGCGACAGAGATGCTGCTGAATGTGACTTCTGGTCCTGCCTCCATAGTTCAGGTCAGGAAGCAATTGTTAAAAATGATTCTACATAGAAAAAAGTGAATACATACTAATGCAGATGAAATTTATACACACATAGGCGGCAGTTCCGAAGATTCTTTCAGTTGAACATCCGGAGTTCCACAGGAATGTTGTTGACCTCCTTGAGTCTGCAGCGGACGCTCTGTACAGAAGAGTGAACCAAATTGAAGCCCTGAAGTGCTACTCAAAGCCTGAGGGTTCAATGTTTATCATGGTTAGTCAGAGATCAACAAGATTCAGCATTCAAAAGTTTGTTCTTTCCCAATAGTACAAAGTCTTGATATTCACAAAATCCTGCAGGTTGAGATCAACACTTCAATTCTACATGGTGTTGCTGATGACATGGACTTCGCACGTGAACTGATCAAAGAAGAATGTGTCCTGGTTCTGCCTGGTATAGTTCACTTGATTTGTTGCAATAGTATTTATTTATGCAACCTTTAATAAGTGCATTGGATTCTCAGGCTGCTGAAAATTGAATGCTTTTAATAGGTTAACTTGATATTCTAGTACAAGATTCTTCATCCTGGCATGCTTAATCTACTTTAAAGTGATCTGCAGTGACAATTTCAGTAACCTTTTTGTTTCTTATTATTTTACAGGTTCTATCATTGGGTTGAAGAACTGGGTTAGGATATTTTTCGGAGCACCTGTCAATTTAATACTAGAAGCCTGCGACAGGATTGAGTTGTTCTGCCGGAGAAGGATGCTCAAGCAAAACAACTGAAAAATTGACGTTGTTCTGAAACCAGCAATTAGGGATTTTGTTAGCCCAGTAATAACATATATATAGCTTGAGTTTTTTTTTTCCAAGATATATGATGCACAATACGAGGTTTGTATATAGAATCTGAGAACAGGTGCTTATCTATAGTTGAATATAGGTTATACAAATAATTCAGAAGTAACGGTGTACACACTTGTCACTTCTTTACTTGCACCATTTGCTTGACAGATGCATTAAGGTTAGTCTTTTCAGTGATCAAACAACAAGGAAAAGAGCAAGCTAAGTTCATATACTGACAGTTCTTATTTGTTCAATCCATCTCAATTTCGGACTTCACCAGAAAAGCAGGAGTTATAAATGTCAAATATCATGTTTACAATTGTTGATACTAACAGGATGTTATAAAGATATATTGCTTGTTATGACATTTAGGCAAAGGAGAATCCAATCATTTGTGACCTAACATTAACAGAATGTACTACAGCAGCCTGACAAGGCCAAAAAAACATAGAATCTGTGAAAAACTGAGTTCTTTGAATTGTGCTAAAACTGACAACTACAATTTCCCAGCTACGCTAAACTTTATGTAAAAGAAGTGAGAAAATAAGAATGGTTGCGCTTTAAGGAAATACAGAACTTCCCATTAATAGCAGTAATATACTGCCAGTTTATATTATTACTGTTTTTCTATTCATGTGGCTCTTGTTGGTTTTTATCGTAGCCTCCACACCTTGCTTTTGAATGGTTAGGAAAGGCCGTACCTGACTAAAAAGCGAGAAGGCTCTGTCTCAATGAAGAAAATGTTCTGTCTGTCTGTTTAATGTGCAAAAGGAACAGCACTTTAACCAAGCCAAAGGACCTGTGCAGCAGCCAGCAGACATAACTCTAAGCTAGTAAGCTTACATTAAATGTTTTAGAATCTTCTAACTACATATCTTTATAATTTGTTCCAAAACTACCCGCATTGTGAATATATCTGATGTCAAACCCAACTCCTTTCATAAGTCACAGTCCTAAATGAGATTCGTGTACCAACCCAACTGTCTGCAACTATGCCATTACCTTCTACTAATCTACTAAGACTAAAAACCAAGTGCCAAGTTCGACCAACAAGCATTCTTTCCCAAAGGACTGACAACAACAAAAATTGTCGGAACACAGCTTTATTTCATCATAGTATATAAGAAGCAGTTTACCATATACCAAGTATCATGACTCATGAGTACTAGCCCAGGTTATTTCGAGCAATACACATACTCAAGCAAGTGAGCAAAAAGCGAGTGAAAGAGCTGGCTGTTCACCGAGTACGTGCGGCGTAGACAAAGGAAGCAGCTGCTAACACAGTTGTGGTAGCTGGACCCAGCCACGTCCAGACCACATTGGTCCCCCTGCGATCTGCCTCAGCGACTGCGAGCTGCAGCTGCTCAAGCTCCTCAGTCAAGTCATTGATTTGTTTGTCCCTGCCTGCAACTTCTGCCTTCAGTACTCCAATCTCACGATCATTGTCTCTGTTATAGGACTCAAGCTCCTGAAGTTTGAACTTCAGCTTCTCTGCTTCGTCTTTCTCCTGCTCAAGTTTTTTCAGAACCAAAATTTTCTCATCATGAAGGGAGGAAGACTTCCCATCAAGATCATCGCAGCAAGCACGGAGCTCAGCCATGCCACTGTGGAGCTTCTTCAGTTCATCCCTCAACTTTCCAGCCTCATCATCTTTAGCATGCACCATGCCTAAAGCATCATCTTTCTCGGACTTAATCTTGTCCATGCTCCCTTTCAGCATCTCCAATTCAGCCTGGATCATTTTCTTCTGAGAGTCATGTGCCACAACAGCAGCTTCATTCACCTTCACCAATTGGTCCATCTCACTTTGGAACCTAGCCACTTCAGCAACCATGATATTCTGCTTCTGTTCCATCTCGGCGACCAAGGCTTGAAGCTTCTCCACCAACTCCTTGGAGGCAACCATCTCCGTCTCCATCTTCTCCACTTCCAACTCCAATTCATGGCTCCTAGTAACAGCCGCTGAGACCTCAGCATCTTTAGCATGTACCATGCCTAAAGCATCATCTTTCTCTGCCTGAATCCTTTCCACATTCCCCTTCAGCATCTCCAATTCAGCCTGGATCATTTTCTTCTCAGAGTCATGTGCCACAACAGCCGCTTCATTCACCTTCACCAATTGGTCCATCTCACTTTGGAACCTAGACACTTCAGCAACCATGATATTCTGCTTCTGTTCCATCTCGGCGACCAAGGCTTGAAGCTTCTCCACCATCTCCTTGGAGGTAACCATCTCCGTCTCCGTCTTCTCCACTTCCAACTCCAATTCATGGCTCCTAGTAACAGCCGCTGAGACCTCAGCATCTTTAGTATGTACCATGCCTAAAGCATCATCTTTCTCTGCCTGAATCCTTTCCACATTCCCCTTCAGCATCTCCAATTCAGCCTCGATCGTTTTCTTCTCAGCATCATTTGCCGCAGCTGCCGCTTCATTCGCCTTCACCGCTTGGTCAATCTCACTTTCGAGCCTAGCCACTTCAGCGACCATGACATTCTGCTTCTGTTCCACATCAGCAACCGTGGATTGGAGTTTCTCCACCTCCTCCTTGGTAGCAGCCATCTCTGTCTGCATTTTGACCTTTTCCAACTCCAATTCATGGTTCCTAGCATCAGAAGCAGAGAGCTCTGCCTCCAAAGAACTCACCTTCGTCTCCAATTCCTCCTTCCTGGATTGCAGAGCCTCCAATTCCTTCAACTGATCCTGAAGCTTCACCTCCATCTCCTCCTTGTACATCTCGTGTTCCTTCTTGAACTCGTTGAAGCTTGATTCCAAATCCGCCTTCTGTGATTCGACATCACGAGCTGACGCCGTCATAGCCTCCAATTTGCTCTCCAATTCGCCCCTCTCCGCGCGCAGGTCCGAGCTCTGGGCCTCCAATCCGGCAACCGCAGCCTCCAGTGCGGCCACCTTCTCGGCCACCGCCGCCGCCGCCTCATCCTCCTTCGCACGGAGCATCTCCTGGAGCTGCTCATTCTCCACGACCGCCGCCTGGAGCCGCGCCGCGTCCTCGGCCCTGGCGCTGGCCTCGCGCGCCGCCTCCGCCTGGGCGCGCTCGACGGAGTCCAGCGCCGCCGCGAGGCGCTCCAGCAGCGCGGCGCGCTCCTCCTCCGCGGCCGCGAGTGGGGCCGAGACGGCCGCCAGCAGCACCGCGCGCTCCGCGTCCGCGAGCGCGGCCGCGTCGGCGGAGAGCTCCGCGAGCCGCGCCTCGAGCGCCGCCACGCGCTTCCGCTCCTCGTCGGCCGTGCGGGCGAGAATGCCGTTGAGGCGCTTCAGCGTCGCGGCCTCGCCGTCCCCCCGATCCGGGGACGAGTCCCGCGCCCGCCTCGGCTCGTCCGGCTCCCCGTTTGCCTTTGCCTCCGCGGGAGCGGGAGCCGGCGGCGGTGGTGGCTCCTGATGATTCTCCCCGTCGGGGGCCTCGGCGGAAGCCATGGCGTTGTCGTCGGCGGAGGGAGCTACGGCGGCTCGGCGCTTGGACTTCTTGCTGCTCCTGCCCATGGCCGGCGTGTGACGTGTCCCCTAATAAGCTCCGCCACCACTACTAGGGCGCGGCAAGGCTTCCACCTAAATAGCTCGGAGCGGGGGTGACCGACGCCTGGGTCCCCGGCGGCGGGGAGACCGAGCGGTCAGTGGCGGGAGGGTGGGCGGCGGCAGGTGCGGGAGGGTGGCGCGACCGTTGGGAATCGTGCATTCGAAACGGGCGGCCAGGATGCGGCGGGGGCGGGGGCTTATCGCCTCCTGGGGCCCACCCGCACGCAAGGGGATCAGGGGGATGCCGAAAGGGCTTCTGCGGATCGCGTGTGGACAGGCACACGTGTGGCGTTTCGTGGGTCTCCGATGCGCGCCACTGGGTCGTCTGGGTGTGTGCTGGACCAGCAAGAGAGCAAGTGGGTTGAGTGGAACATTGGGTGGCTGTGGGTTTTGGTGATCAAAAAGCGCAAAGGGTGATGGGGAACTTTGTTTTGGTGATAAAAGAAATGGGACAAAAATGCAAAGATGAGGCAGACAGAACCTAAAAAGATGGGAGGAGGCAAGTAGAATAAAAGAATAAACTAAATTTTTTTGACTCTTTAATATTAAGTAACTAGATATATGACCGTACATTGCACGAGAGCCATAACTTTTACTCTCATGCATATACAATGACAAAATTGATTATTTTCAAATATTAAAAAACTAGTAGACAAATTTATATGGGCGATCCTAAACTAACATTTTTTTTATATATTGAGTCATACTATCTTTCTATTTATGCTATACATCCTTGTATTTTTTCATGCTAGAGTGTCCGTTCGTGAGGATTTTTTTTCGCTAATATGCCCGCCCCAGAAAGGACGTGTATTTGTGAGGATTTTTTTCTCATCGTTTGCATTTGTGTACGCCGCTCGTGGCCATGAAGCTCCATAAGGGCACTCTACTATCACAGATGATCTACGTTACCGTTACCACACTTGTTTTTGTGTTTTGCTTTCCCTCACCTTGGTCTCAGTCTACGAAGTCAACTTTGTTGAGAGTACATACGGTGCTCGGAGCACCTCCTCTCTCTCTCTCTCTCTCTATCCTTTTCATCATCGTCAATAACATCTTTGCCTACCATCTCCTTGTCTTCGAAGGCGTCTTAGTTCAACTCCTCCTCTTTTTCGTCGTCTTCGGCCACCACCGTCGCAGAAGGCATGCGACTTTATACGGGCTAATGTGTGCCGAACAGCGAGACATCTAGTAACGTGGCCGTTCGTCGACTACATCCTCCAGAATATTGAAAAAACACTCATGGATTATTAAGTACAGACAACATGGTTGTTGATTGGACTCGTTATTGTAAATTGATAATCAATTTCATCGGCCTTTACTCAGTCATTTATATGATTTTGTATGTGGAACATTTTGTTTAGGAAATGGTTTTTTTGTTCAATATGTTTTTTGATCTGGATGAGTTTGTCTCTAAAACTGGTCTTTTATTGTATATGTTCTTTCCGCAAACATTTTTTTGTTGTATTTTTCTTTTTGAAATCTATTATATTAACACAACTGTGTTAAAAAGGAATTCTAAAAGGTTCGCTCAAAGGACCAAGTAATTAATTACAGGATTAATCGGATATAAAATAGAAGACATCCACCATTGGTTTTACGATGATCTATTTATCGAGAAAAAATATGTCACAAACAATGTACATTCTTAAATATTTTTCTCCATGCCTAACATGTTCCAATTCAATAAATATAAATATATAAAACAAAGGCAACGAGTCTGATTCTATAACGTCCTAACATATGTTCCAAATTTGATAAATATAATCGCAATTCGATCATCAAGTCTGACACGATCAATTATGAACTCACGCATTGTTCCTCGTACTTCTGGATTCTAAACATGAGCCGATGAGTAGACAAGTGGACGTGCAACAGGCGCATAAGGTTCTTGGACATTACTCGCTACCAGAACCAGCAATTAGCATCCTCACATCGAATTAATAATCCACGCCATGTTGCGGATTATATAATAAACATACTTATATCTTACTGTTAAGAAAACTGCAGCTATATATAGATGTCTCGAACCTACAACTCCTCACATCACAAAACCCTACCTCTCACCGGCAAGGCATATATAGATGTCTCGAACCTACAACTCCTCACACATCATAAAACCCTACCTCTCACCAACAGGTGGACGTGCAACAGCTGCATAATTCTCATGGCGCCGGCGTCATGCCGCCGTTGGCATTAGAACCGCCTGCAGGGAGGACCTGGCCCTGCCCGGCTGACGACTCTGCCGTCAGAACCGCCCGTATCACAGCTGAAGAAGATAACATAGAAGATGCAGCAGCAGCAAATGCAGCGTTAACCGACGCTTCCTCTTCGACGCGCGCGCACATAAGATGCCATGTCACATGAAGCTACAGCCGCAGCCGCAGCCGCAACCGCCGCCGCCGCCGCTGCCGTTGCAGCCATTGCCGGAGCCCATGCCTCTGCTTGAGCTCCTCTTGTTCTTGCAGACTCAGCCAGATTCGCCATGTCAGATGCAACCGCAGCTGCAGCCGCAAGCATTGCCTCAACTGACCGCTGGTCAGCTGCTCTTCTTCTTCTTCCACGAGAACTAAACAGCCGAATAGGGAACATGGTCAGGCAGCCCATGACGAGTTGACGACTGGATCGACGTGCAGGATCGAGTTGAGGAGGTTGTCAAAATTTTTTGTCACGCCCTAGAACGACCATATGGGAGGGCGGCGGCCTGTACCCACATATATATTACCCGAAGGATCGTAATACAATAATTCAATCTTAACGAGTCGGACTGCTATACCTGAACTAGGACTGCTATACGAGTACGAGTTCGACTAGCTAGAACTCTTGTACAGATAATAATACATAATAGATAGAGTTCCAACTCTTTTATTTGCACCTTCACTAACAGTGCAACGGCAACAGCACCAGTCACTGCTGCAGCCAGCCATCAGCTGGTTTGTAGCTGCTGGTGGAGGAGCTGCTTGTCGGCCTTCTACAGCTTTCGATGCACTACTTTGACAGAGGTGATTGTATTCCTAGGCCTTGTTGAGTTCATCCAAAAACCAAAAACTTTTCAAGATTTATCGTCATACCGAATCTTGTGGCAACATGCATAGAACATTAAATATAGACGAAAACAAAAACTAATTATACAGTTTGCCTGTAAATCACGAGATGAATCTTTTAATCCTAGTTAGTACATAATTGGACAATATTTGTTAAATAAAAATGAAAGTACTACAGTACCAAAAACCAAAAAAAATTCGGAACTAAACAAAGGCCCTAGTCACCTAGATCGATCTCCGTCAGTCTCCACTAAATCAGACGCATCTTGAAATAAATTTTTGGAGGTGGTTAGGATTCTCAATCACCTCTGAAAATGAGGACATTCCAGAGGCGGCTGGGATTGTAGCCGATTTCAGCACCACTAAATCAGCCGTCTCTACTATTCTTCCTTCTTGAGAAAGATACTATAGCCCGAAGACGAAAAAAAGGAAAAGCTTCATGAACTTTCCAAAGATTACAAGTGTAAGGGGTCTAGGTTTTTCTTTTGATTTCTTTGGAGGAGGAGACTCTTTCAAGCTGAGTAAATGCTATTCCTCACATCTTTTTGAAGGATTAGTTGTAGATTGGATCCACAAATAGGTTTTTAATTTTTTTCGCAAAAAAATATTTTTAATTTGTTCTCTCTTGCAAAGTGGTGAGGCATTTATAAAAGCAATTAGATCAAATCTTTGAAGGTCATATAGGTAAACGTATTAGGGATCATGATTGTTTGATGTTTTGTGGTTTATTAGTTACTATTTATTAAATAGGGAATATATTCTAGATCTAGATCTAGAATAGTTAGATTGGTTTCGCTCAACATCTATAATGTTTTGCTTTAGAAAGATGATCAAGTGAATAGACAATGGGTCTAATAATTAGTTAGATTTGAAACACTATTAATTTGTGTTGATTATAATTGTAAAGTGAATATTACATAATTGTCTAATTAGGTGTCCCTTCCCCAAAGCTGCTCAAAGAATGATATGGATGGGTCGAGCCAGGTGCCAGGGGCAAAACTACATATTGATTATAGGGGGTGCAAATGCACCTTCTAAAAATTGTAAAAACAATAATTATGTCTAAAATTTTACCATATATGCATCCCATAAAGATGTCTATGCACCCATAAGCTACGTGTACCTCCTCTAATTTGCTCTAGCTTTGCGACTAGGTCAAGCATGGGGCGGAGGAGTGTTCATTGGCTACGTCTTGAGGCACCGCCACCCCTGCTCGGGCTTCGATGGTGCTCAAGCTCCCACTCTCACGACTTCTATCGACCTCCACGGTGCGTTCAGCAACATACTCGGTAATGGGCTCACCTTCGACCACACTAGGACTTTTTGGGCACTTCCCCTGCCTCTGCAAAACATGATTAACTCGATGGTGCCTGCCTCTGAAAACTATTTGTAAAAAGTAGTGTAGACAATCTCCAAAATGTATTTTTGGAGAGATCCACTGCTTAAATTAAAGGGGATATCTCCTATATAAAACCACTGATAATGTTGAGCAGATTGATCGGTCAACACGGCATGCCAGCTCTCTCCCATTATTGGAGAGCAGGGAAGATGGGAACACTGATATTATTGGAGATGGGAATCGGGAGACGAAATATCTTGAACCCAGCAATAAAATTAAAGGCATGCTAGCTAGTCGATTAGGCCTATGCAAGAGTGGGTTTAGATAGATTTGGATCCTTTTTGATTCACTCGTTTATGAATGTAGTTTGACTTTCATGCATGGTTTGGAACTTTAGACATGCATGGCGCGCGGAGGTGGCACAAGACGTGACATATATATGGATATGGTGGAGGAAGAGAGCTCACGTCCCGTGGATACGGCACGGGTGCGGTCTCCATCAAAAACCTAGTTTGCAGGTGCTATACATATGGCTTCGTACAACCGACCAGGGACCAGCATATAGAAACTACAATCAGGATTCAGAAACACTGACCAGCTTCTTGGACATTACTAGCTACCAGAACGATCGAGCTACTAGCATCCTCACATTGAATTAATAAACGTAATAATTATATCTTACATTATTGCTAAGAGCAAGTATTATAGCAGGCTGTAAGCCAGCTAAATGCTGAGGTGGAGGAGTGAGAAGAGGAGAGAGAGTAAAAGCAGGCTGTAAGCTTACAGCCGCGGCTCAGACACAAAAACCAAGAAAATCTGTAAGACGGACAAATGAGCCATGTATTAATAGTGATGAGCTAACCATTATATGAGTGAGCTGCAAGAAGTGTGTAAAGAAATCCTATAGCCAACAGCTGGCTGTATTATAATACTTCCTCTAAAAAGATAAACTGTAGGATAACTAATTAAATCTGCCGACATCACGCGGAGGGAGCAACTTCATGGTGCCGGGCGCCACACCGCCATTGGCATTGGATCCGCCGGCGATCTCAGCCGCTAGAGCTGGAGACAACGCAGCCAAAGCTTCCATAGCAGATGCAGCCACAGCAGATGCAGTGTCAGCTAATGCCGCCGCAGTCGCTGCCGCCGCTCTCGATGCCTCTTCCGCCTTGGCTGCCTCTTCTTCATCTCCTATCTTCCTATAAATCACAGCTATAGATGCAAAAGTAGATGCATTCCGAGCCACAGCCTCCGCCAAAGCAGCCGCTGCCTTTGCTGTTGCAGCCTTGGCCGATATAAGCGCTGCCTCTGCCTCAGTACCTCCTCCTCCGCGGCGTCGATGGAAGAGCCTAAACGGGAACATGCATGGTGACGACGATGTACGTGCCAGATCACGTTGAGGATCGCTGGTTGTAAAATTCTTTTGGTATATACGTATAGATAGATAGAACGACCATAAATAAACAGGTTGCACTGCACACCCACATATATATTACCGGACGGATAATTGTTTCGTTATAAAAAACTGTGCCTAACCGATTCGGACTGCTACATGAGTTCTATTGGAACTCTAGTATGATGTTTTTTTTTAAAAAAAAAAAAAGGGAACTCTAGTATGAAGTCCGAACTCGATCTTTTATGTACGCGCACAAAAAAAAATATGCCGCCTATTAACTCCCCTAGTTGTTGGTAAATAATGAACAATTATAATTTTTAGTTAACTTATTTTCTGGTCAACATGGCTTGGTACAACAGATCGTAGTTTCTATATGAGCAGGTTTCAGAAACACTGACGAGGTTCTTGGACATTATTAGCTATACCAGAACGAGCCATTAGCATCCTCACATGGATTTAAATGTAATTATATGTTATATCGCTAAAAATGTACCGTAGAAAGTATGGCTTTATGAAGAGCAGAACAATATGAGATTGTCTTGCTTGGGCTCTGAAATACATTCATCTTTGCCACAAGTCAAGAAAAAGTGCTGATAATTCTGAAATTGGACTTTGAGAAAACATTTAACAAGATAGAGTCAAAAGCATTTAACATGGGGCCATCATATAAATTCTGTAGGCCAAAGGATTTGGTAACAAATGGGTCACTTGGATCAAAGAACTGCTCAGCTTTGGAACCTCATCTGTCCTCCTCAGCAGACTCCCATGAAAGGTTAAGACAGGAGTTAGATAAGGTGACCCCACTAGTCCCCTTGGCTTTTTGTCTCTTAGTGGAAGATTTACTACAAACAATATTCAACAGAGCCAAGGATCTTAACTTGCTTAAGCATCCACTGCCACTCAAATGGTCCAATGGTTTTCCAATCATCCAATACGTAGATGACAGTCTTATAGTAATGGAAGCTTGTAGTAGGCAGCTGGTCGATCTGAAAGGTTTGCTCTCTTTTGGGGAATCCATAGGGCTGAAAGTAAATTATTCTAAATCTGTTATGGTCCCAATCATCTGATCTGAAGACAGATTACACCATCTGGCAAAAGAACATTCAACTGTGAAAAGGGAAGTTTGCCATTCACCTATTTGGAGCTACCTCTAAGCCTAACAAAACCAAAAGTCATTGATTTATCCCCCATTTATGACTAGATACGAAAGAAGACTAGGTCAACCTCAATTTTCCTTAATCATGCTGGCAGATTGCAACTGACGAACTCAGTGTCGGTGTTCTCTGCCTTGTATCAGCACCTTTGCTATTCACAACACTTGTAGTCAGTCAGATAGACAAGTATAGGAAGCTCTGCTTATGAAGAGGTGCAGATATCAATGCAAATCGTAGACCAAACGCTACCCTGCAATGTGCAAATCCAAAGAGAAAGGGGGAGTGGGGCTAATAGATCTCAAGACACCAAATGAAGCACTACATCTCAAGCATCTGAATATGTTTTTCAACAGAGAAGATATTCCATATATGGGTTCCTTTGATTTGTGAAAGTTATTATGAACCAGAAACGCTACCACCTCAAGGACTCATTCTAGTTGAGGGATATTTTGAAACTAAATGATAAATTCAAAGGAATGACAAAAGTAAATATAAATGATGATCGTGCTACTTATGGTCAGATCTCTAAGAAAATAAAGTCTCTATGCAAGAATATTTAAAAAAAGGCTATACATGCCTCAAACCCAAACAGCACCTCGTTTACTTCCAAAAATTTTTGCAAAATAAGAATAGTAGCACTTTTGTTTGTATTTGACAAATATTATCCAATTATAGACTAACTAGGCTCAAAAGATTCATCTTGTCAATTCCGACCAAACTGTGCAATTAGTTTATATTTTCATCTATATTTAATACTCCATACATACGTCTAAAGATTTTCGATGTGACGGGGAATCTGAAAAATTTTGCAAAATTTTTGGAGAACTAAACAAGGCAATAACCAAACTAGAGCTGCTGATATCGCGTGGAGGGAGCAACATCATGGCGCCGGCACCACGCCGCCGTTGGCATTGGATCCGCCGCCAGTGACCTCAGCCACTTATAAAGCAAATTTTGTATAGGCTGTTACTTTAGATGTATTTATATATTTTAACTAAAATGTTTGACACGTTTATATTGGTCATATAACTAGCTATAACTACACATATAGTTTTTAAATAGGAAAATTCAAGCATCTTGAGAACTATGGCAGACTACTAGTCGCTATATTATATTTCTTGGTCCTCTAAGATTACTTTAGATACCCCCATCTAAGGTCTCACCTCAAACTCTATCCATTATGGTAGGAGACATGGTGTAGGTTTCAAATGATTGCATCTCATATTGTAGTATTTAGAAATGTACTCAATGATCCAAAATCCTCATTTGAAAGTTTAAATAAAGGGTTAATTAATAAAAGATACAACAAGCACAAGAGATTTAACTTTACTTGATGATACAAAGAATATGTACCGTTCAGTAAGATTTGAATTTATGACTACATAAGATATATGATGCAACAACAGCCACCACAGTTAATGGTAAATTTTTAAACTAATTGCATATTTAAAATATACAAATTTGGTGTCATACAAAAGAAAAATATGAATATGAATGAAAAAAAAACGTATAGATCAGCCCCATGCAAAAAATACTAATAAGTTTCTAATAAATGGATAGAGACTACAAGTATCTCTATTATATATGTCTATTATGTTACAAAATAAATAATGAGAAAACCATACAATTTAATATAAGTAACTCTTTACTAGCCATTTATATTAACAGTAACTAATACTTATATCTCCTAAAATTCTATCCCGTGCGAAAGCACGGTTGTTGGACTAGTAACACATAAAGGTAGTTTGGTATAAATGGACAAAAATATATGTAAAGTAATTAGTTGGTAAATTGTAACACCCTAAAATTTACTCCTTTTGAAATATAGATAAAATTATTTAATTTTGTATTTTTGTGCTCATAAAAATATAGGAAAAATAATATTTTCATTAAATTAAAATTTATCATAAGG
>Ga0182004_10001127_pt1 | contig 18870 bp, 18 predicted proteins | sample Sormic07211540_1_FD_120479 | JGI IMG/M metagenome (GOLD analysis project Ga0182004, IMG submission 120479) | Endophyte microbial communities from Sorghum bicolor roots, Mead, Nebraska, USA - 072115-40_1 MetaG | ecosystem: Host-associated > Plants > Roots > Unclassified | place: USA: Nebraska...
GAGGGGGTAGTATATAAGCAAAATCTGTAACTGTTTCTTTTTACCCTCCAAGACCTTTGTGTACATAAACTCTTTTTTCCTCTCTTAATTGAAAGGCAGAGCTCCTGCCATTGCGTTCAAAAAAAAAAAAAAGATTGCACGGCCGTGTTAAGTACAGTAAAGTTTCACCAATCCGCAGGATCAACGTCAGTAATGGTCTGATCAACAGCAGTCCATGATCAGGGTACGAGACCAGACAACCTAGTCAGTGTCAGGAACTCCAACTCACGTCTCAGGCTTACTACAGTGATGAACTGAGTCACTGACCCATGTGCTGATGGGGCGCTTTGCAATGCTTGACGACAGCCTGAGGGCAGGGCACCATGTCTTTGACAGCCTCCGATCCGGTTCTCCGTTGATAGCCCTAGGCGCGCGGTGCGTGTCGTCGCCGCCACCGCCACCGCCACCACAATGCACGACCGTCCGGCGAGGCGCAGGAGTCTGTGCCGCTTGCTCAGCCAACTGACGACCAGCCGGCGGTGAGGCGGTCAGCGGCGCCGCAGCACGACCATCAAGATGCATGGAAGGTGTGGCCTGGAGAGATTTGGGAGAGATGGGGCGGGCTCAGTTACGGGCTCTGGACGTGTTGGGCTGGTTGGTAGCCAATTACCAGGCCCGACTCAGATAACCGGTGGCAGCTTATTGGACCAGGCTGTGGTTCGGCTTCAGCTTGTTTCACCAGTCACCAGGCCCAGCGTCGTCCTGTGCCTGACGGAAATCTTTTGTAATTAAACTACAGTTATTTCCTATATGGAATTGGTACAGAAGTGTGAGACCTATAGCAGATGCAACATCTGGAAGAGCCATGAGCAACCCATGATAGATCTCATTAATCTTCCTAGTTCAGCAAAGCTGGAGACCATGCATGCATTGGGAACTGCAAGGTGTAAGGCTGCAGCTCCCCGCAGCTGGCCGGAGTGTTCACCTCGCTCGTGGATCTCTCACTTGAAAACATTGAGTTCGTTGCTGGCAGTGGCCACCTCCTTGCCCGCCTCCTCTCGTCGGCATGCTGTCGGTCACTGCAGAAGCTAAGCTGAGGGAGCTTAGGCTCCTAGAACTGAGTGAGCTACTTATCGAGGCTAGGGCACTCTTGGAGCTGTCAATATCAAGCAGGCCATATGTAGGCCCTGCGACTCTGAAATTGAAAACTCCTAGCCTCCGGATTCTCCATATAGAGGATTACACAGATTGAAAGCAGGCCATATATAGGGAGCTTAGGCCATATTTTAATTTCCTGGGCAGAGCACAAATATTTTCTCCAATGCATAATTATCCTTTCATCCGTATCTACATTCAAATAGTATCGTTTTGTTTTTGTTTTCCCTCTTTCAAGGCTACTGCATACTGTTTCCATGGATTGATTCTTCATGAGGAAGAGACTGAAGTTCAAAGGGATGGCCATAGCTACTCTGCAAACATCAGAGAATTTACCAATGAGAACAAAAAAAAGGCTTCTAAGGCTTTTCACACAGCTCCACCAGCATCAAGGTCACTTGGCATGTCCAAATGTTTTCATCAAAATCGGAGTTTTCAATAGTGCAACTTCCTTATCTCTGGATGATCACATTTTTCAGCAATGGAATTTGGCAAGGCTGTATCATAGGGCCTTTATTTATTATTGGGCATCATGCATGTTATATATTTCCTACCCCAAATTAAACACGGTGTAACAAGAGGCAATGAGCAAAAATCTTGGTCTCATATTATCAGTATCTGACTAGGAAAACATGATTGCTACTGCGTTTTTTACGGTGGACGATCTCCGTTCACACCATTGGAACTCATTGGAAGACCTATATTAGATTTAATATATATAACATATATACTCTGCCAGCAACCATTTTACCTTCAAAGGGATTAATTGTCATAAGTAACCATTCAGTGGCAACAGCATCCATCCATGATCCATGGGCTGGTGCCCTCAAACGATTCTAGTGCTGAACCAAACGTGGGTGCTGACGTTGCCGCACTTGTGCACGTTATCCATCGTTTGGCAACCGGACCTTCTAGCTCCGTCCTGAGACCTCGACACGGCCACGCCACCACGTACCAGTGCAACGGGCCCAGCTGTTGTGTCCGTGTGATTGACCCCTCGCCTAATTCTGGGCACCAGCAGCAGCCGCACCCTACACCAACTAGACGAGACAAAGCACATCTGAAGGCTTCCCCTTGGCATCGATCGCAGCAGCAGAGCATAATACAGAGCGTTTAGCAATGGCGCCGGTGAAGGTGTTCGGGCCGGCGATGTCGACGAACGTGGCCCGGGTGCTGGTGTGTCTCGAGGAGGTCGGCGCCGAGTACGAGGTCGTCAACATCGACTTCCAATCCAAGGAGCACAAGAGTCCCGAGCACCTCGCCAGAAACGTAAGTAACATTCTGCTCTCTCTCTGTCTCGGTTGTTCTTTTCCATGAATTGTAGAGAAGCAGCATGCTGATGTGTTTGTTCCCTTGCATGCATGCAGCCGTTTGGCCAAATCCCGGCGTTCCAGGACGGTGATGTCGTGCTCTTCGGTACTTACTATCAGTACAGTCCTTAATTTTACTACCAGTCCGGCCATGTCTGTCTTTGTACTACAGTCCATCTTCCACTCTCAAGTCTCAGAAGTCTTGTTGTTGTCTGTTTTCAGAGTCCCGAGCGATCTCAAAGTACATCCTCCGCAAGTACAAGTACAGCAAGTCATCAGCCTCAGCCGCCGACCTCCTGCGCGAAGGCGACCTCAAGGAGGCGGCCATGGTGGACATGTGGACGGAAGTGGAGGCGCACCAGTACAACCCGGCGCTGTCGCCGGTCGTCTACGAGTGCCTCATCCACCCGGCCATGCGCGGGATCCCCACCGACCAGCGGGTGGTGGACGAGAGCCTGGAGAAGCTGAGGAAGGTGCTGGACGTCTACGAGGCGCGCCTGTGCAAGCACGCGTATCTGGCGGGGGACTTCGTCAGCTTCGCGGACCTGAACCACTTCCCTTACACCTTCTACTTCATGGCGACGCCGCACGCGTCGCTCTTCGACTCGTACCCGCACGTCAAGGCGTGGTGGGAGAGGCTCCTGGCCAGGCCCTCCGTGAAGAAGCTCGGCGCCACCATGGCTGCTGCTGCCGCTGCCGGTGTCAAGGCTTGACTTGAGCGCGCACGGGCAAACGTTGTTGGAGATTTCTTTGATGCATGCGTTTCTCATAATAATTAATGTATGTAGGCGGCGGCTTTTGTTTTGTGTTTGTTGTACCTGGAGTACTTCACGCTTGTGCAATCTCAACGGATCGTGGCTTGTTTGCATTGCCTCTAGTTTGTTCCCTGATGTTAGGGACGGAATGCATGGTTGTGTCTTATTGTTTGGTAAGGGTCCTATTCTGTGACTAGTAAGGAAATGAAGGGCATGTGGATCCCATGTTCTAAACTTTAGAGCTTTATAATTTTTAGTGCACTTTAGCTCTTTTTTTGAAGTCTAAAGTTCTAATGTGAGATGAGCTAAAGTTTAGAGGTAGTATTAGATCATCTGTTAGAGCTTTATCTCTAACGTTTAGAGCTATCCTGTTCTGAAACTCCAGTGCTTATCCGTCTAGCGTTGTTTTGCTCACCAGAGAACCAGACTTGCTCCGTGGCAGAGATGTTATGTCGTTGCATAAGACGTTGATAGCCCCACCACGTATCAGTCAAATTTTTTTCATCTCTTTCTTTGTCTCTTAACTCAACCCCCTTTTCTTTTGTTTTGTAAGTTTTGGATCTTGTAAGTTGTGAACCTCTTTTTCAATAAATCTCTGCAGGGGCGAAAGCCCCTCCGGTTCTCTAAAAAAAAACGTACCAGTCAACAGTCATTATTATGCTTTGTATTAGTGCTTAGAGGAATCAGTTCCACACTTCATTAATTCTTCAACTTTGGCAGTTGTTCCAGATTCCTCAAAAAACTTTAGCAGTTGTTCATTTGTGGTACAGTACAGACGAGGGGAAAGATGAAACAGAGCAGCGTTTTGCTTTGTCGAGCAAACCGTCAGAAAAGCTAGCACTACATACAGGACCACAGGCCACTGCTGTGTTGAGCAAAGTTTTCTCTTGTTTAGTTTCGAAAAGTTTTTTATTTTAGGCACTGTAGCATTTTATTTTTATTTAACAAATATTGTCCAATTATAGACTAAGTTCAAAAGATTTATCTCGTGATTTACAAGTAAACTGTGCAATGAATTTTTGTTTTGTCACTTATTAGTTTGAACCACTTCACCAGAGAAAACAGAGCCATTCCAACCCATAAGAGTACCTCCCGAAGCCCCATCAGATGGAGAGAAAGCAAATTATTAAATCACTTAGCAAAGTTCTTGATGTAAGAGTGATCAAAAGTTTGCCTTTTTGTCTCTTGAGTACTACATCTATCCCAATTTATATCCCAAATTATAAGTCATTCCAAAAATCCTGAATCTTAAAGAGTCAAAAGATCTCAAGTTTAATCAAATTAATATGAAAAGATAATAACATTTATGATATCAACTAAGTATCATTAGATTCTTTATTAACTACATTTTCATAGTATACCTATTTAAATTAATAAATTAAATCTTTTTAATTCTTTCTATAATTTAGATCAAACTTGAAATGTTTTGGCTCTCCAAGATTCATACAATGACTTACAATTTAGAATGGAGTACAAAAAATTGCACAATCACTTTCCTCTTTTTTCTATTGACTGCATTACACTTAAGTCATCAGAATTTATACCCCTAACATTCCAATTCAGGATGTTCCAGCTTCTGTTAGATGTACTGTTGTTACTGTTATTGTTGTCATTCCTATCATTGTCATCCATGGGAGCAATCACGATTCCACAACTTAACACCCAGCAGAGAAAAAGATAAACACCAGATAAAACTTAACACAAGAAAAATCACAGCCGAAGAAAGGGCCCAAACAGCCTTAACATAAGAGATTAATCTTTGTCCAACCAAACATCAAGGAAGCCTTCCCAGAAAAGTGCGAAGGACATAAGTTTTCAAAAGGTAGTCTGGCAGGGTTCAAAACCAATCCCCATAATACAGCAGTTCCACGCAGGGCATACCCTTGGTAAAATAAAGGCTAAAAGTGCAACGAATCACTGGAAACTAATTGGAGCTCCATTCAACTACTACTGCTCGAGCTTGCTTCATCTGGTCTTGAAGCAGTAGTTCAGCTGTCACCTCTGACGGAGCGATGCAGCACTTCTCAGTTGCGATTATCTGAATTTCAGTAATGGGAATTTAGCGTCAGGGGTTTTGAATTTATCAATAGCAGAGAGATCAGGAAACTCAATTGCTTGTGAAGGTGAAGGTGAAAGAATTTTACCCAACAGATCAGTCTGCAATGTGATTTTTCTAGCCCTTGACTTGTTTTTGGAGATAGGCTTTTTTGAGGCTGAAATCACTTCAGGCTTATGGCCATCTAGAGCTTCGGCCAGTCTTGGGCTTCTTCTCAGAGTAGCAGTGGAAATTGGAGTATTAGGCTTCCTCTTCCTCCTCTTGAGAATGTCATAAAGTAAAAGTTGTTTAGTTTACACTACTTTACACACAGTATAAAGAATGTTTAGAAGAAGTCATAGAGTAAAAGTTGTTTAGTTTACACTACTTTACACACAGTATAAAGAATGTTTAGAAGAAACACTGCGATTAATACTGCACCCTTTGTCCATAACTTGACATATAGATAGCATTAATTAAAAAATAATGTTTCCTATCTGGATCAAATCCAGATTCTGCCATAGTATATTGAGATGAAATTATATATGGCCCTATAGTTTGGTATACACACATACAGTTAAATTGGAGTGCACTAAAATATCACAGGGCTGCATCATCAGATTGTTCTATGAAGAGTGCACCACTATTTTAGTAAAACCTATTATTTGGGAATAGTACCAAAAAGAATCAACTAAAAACAGCACTGTTATCTACTTGACCAGGAAAACGTTACAGTGATACATAAAAGAGAAAAAAAAGAGCATTTCACAAAACTTACTTGAACATGCTCCCCAATTATCTGTATTTTTCTTGTATCAACTTCTTGCTCAGTTGCTCGTGGCCTTTTCAGATTGCTTCTTGGAACAGCAGCCTCAGTTACCATTGGATCCTTCGTGCCTGCATAGAAGTATTATTAAGTGTAACTAAAGCTTGACTCTGTAGTAAGAATTATACAGGTAAAAGGCGCTCAACTCTTTTGCATATATATGACCTCCTGATGAACTTTCAGAGACTAAAGGTGACAAATGTCATTCCTACATGAAATCAAGAGGTGTAGACACTGACATGTGCTGCTTCCCAGTAAAACAAAAGTCTTGAGAAAGTTTTTACGGTTCTGGTGACCAAGGAACTAAATCTCACATTTGCAGAACACAAGATTCATGCAGTAGCTAAATGCATACCAAATCTGAATCACAATGCAAACAAAGGGACCACACTCTAGAAGCGGGAGTGGAAAAGTAACAACTATCACAAATAAAGATAAGGAGAGAGGGGATTAGCAGCTTGTTCGAGTCAGTAAAACAATCTTCCTGAACGAAAGGATCAATCCTGCAAGAATGCTCAAAGTGCCCCTTTTGCAACACAAGCATGTGCATATAATAAAGATGGACTACTAAAACTGAAATGTGGTGGTTGGTATCACTAGATCAAATATTGAGAAGAAACACAAAATTAAACCCTAACCACAAGCAATTTCAGCAGTCAAAGTGCAGATAACGGCCGGTCCTGGTATAAAAGAGCCCAAAAAAAATGTTACAGCAACATCAGTGAGCAGAAGTTGATGCAAAATGTGAGACAAGATATATTAGCAAAGAGGTACAAGTTGTATGGTTCATACAACTTGAGAAAGATGTAAACTACTATATAATACAAAATATCCTATGTGAAAACAAGGACTGAAGGTGGATGATAAGGGACATGCCAAAAACCAGGTAATTTTATGCAGAAGTAGACCAAAAGGTTTTAAAAAAAATTGTGGAGTTTTTAATAGCCCAGACAGCAAGTCGAAATAGTAAAGCTGACTAAACTAATGCAAAAATGGAGGTTTACAGAAATGTAAACCAACCTTCAGTGGAAGAACTCTCAACACGATGTCTGTCATTGATCACCAGGCATTTTCCAGCTTGCAAACATTCATCTGAAGAAACCACACGAGCTCATTAGTGCTATGCATACAAAATGACTTGGAGCCGCCATAAAACCTTGGCATGAGAATTTGAACTGTGATAGCATCCATGGGTCATATACTAACAGCATCTCTAGCACAACGATCCATTGTTGCATATACAAGAAAGTTAAAAACATGTAGAAGAGTTCTACCTAAAATCTCTGCCATCCGGATCATTGTAAATGGCTCAAGTGGTAAACCTGTCATGTAAAACATTTTTATTATGTAGAATGCATCAGTACAGTAAGAAGTGCAAACCGCCAATTAGTAATTAGGGGCTAGAATTTTGTAGGTAACAGACCTGGTTGGCTTGTCTCCTTGGGAACAAAATACCGGGCAAGAACATCTGGTGGAATCCGGCCTAATTTCTTGTGAAACCTGCTGTGACCCCTTGAACTGTCAAGAATACACAACACGTCACTGACACTAGCTGATACCAGGATTGAAAGTAAAGTGGAACTGAGTTGGAATAAAATTGCATGCCTCGCCCTGAGAGGAAGCACGTTTGCTGGCCTGACAATGACAGGGCAGGGTGGCAGTCGGCGCATGTCATCAAACTCTGGCAACTCAGTAAACAAATCACCAACGATCTCCGCTGCCTTCAGCCTCACCAGTGCCCAGTTAATCCGACCCCTGGCGTTAACGTTGCCAAATAATATTAGGCTTCATCATGCATGCAGTGTTATGGACTAGGCAGGGCAAACAGAATGTAAACGAGTATATAGACAGCTTAAAGATGGAGATGGAGAGGCAGACCAGGCTTCCTTGCAGCACACAGACCGGATGATCTCAGCGACCTTGACACCACCGGGCCTGACGCGACCTTGCCAATCGAGCTCATGGCGGGCATACGGATCGTATAGAGGGAAGGTGGAGGGGACAGTCGGTTTGTATCTAGCGATGCTGGAGAGCAAGGTGATGAAGATGGTAAGGAAGTTGCCACCGTCGGTCAGATCGATAGCCGGGACGAAGCGGAGCACGTATCTGACGGCGTCGGTCCACAAGCCCTGCCGCACCATATGCTGGAGATGGGACACGCGGAAGTACACAGTCGTCTCCTTGGACAGCCTGCATAATAATAAAAATATAATCCGCGCATCAAATTCAACCAACGAAACCTCGATCAAAAAGAAGGAAGAGGAAGGTTTCACGAAATTTTTGGGGATCTCAGTCGATTGACTATGAATGCCTCCTCTAAACGAAGCGGAACAAAAACCTACGGAGGAGGAGGAGGGGGGTAAAGGGGACCAAGGAGGAAACATAGTAACGTCAAGCTACGAAATCGTATCATCCGAGCGAGAAGTAACAAGAACAACATGTGGCTGTGCGGAAACGAAATCATTCATCTCAATAAAGGGACAGGAGACAGGGAGAGATGCATAGGGTTCGTACGCTTCGAACGCTTCGTGGTAGCTGTAACGCCAGAGGAAGGAGAGGAGCCGACGGAGACGAAAGCGTCTCACGCACTGGTAGTCCAGGGAACGAATCAGACGACGCTTGCGCTCGCCGGAGGCGGAGCGCGTCATTGTTGACGCCGAGAAGGGGGGAAACGGCTGCGGCGGGATTGGGAATTCTTGCAGTGGCAGATTGGGGAGAAGGACGCTTGCCGTTTGATGAGGATTTGAGGAGTACCAGTAAAAAGTAGTATTATAGATCGATCGGACTGGAAGGGGAAAGGCCAAAGAGACCAGGAAGTCAAGTTTGACGTCTCTGATAAGTGGGTCCAATATTCGTGGGCCACGGGGTGTCATTGAGGTGAACAATTGCTTGCCACGTGTATGGCTGCATGCGCACCGCAACCGCCTAGGCGCCTACTGGATGCCTCCTCTTCGTCCTTCGATCCTTTTTTTTTCCCCCAACCGTGATCCTCCTTGTTCCTCCGAAACAAACAAACAAAAAACTTTCAAAAAGGAAATGTCCACGTGGTTGTCTCGAAAAACTTTAATATTTAATTCTTGATTCGCAAGTCTCTTTGTATTTGATACTCTTTTCATAAGCCTTTCAATATTTGGTCCTAGACACACGGATTGTTTCGATATGAAGGTTTTACTTGTGTGACATTTAAAAAATTAGTTATTATCTATAAGTCACTAAAAAGTTTGACCACGTTGTCCATTTTTACCTCTAACAGTGTCAAACTAGTCAATCCAAGTCGCTTCTTATTTCTGAGAATACGATAAGGTACTTCCATACCACTAGACAAAATAGATGAATATTATTAAATTTACGTAATGCCACCTTATCTCAATGAGTTGGTTTTTAAAAGGTCAATGGTGATGGCCTAAATATAAGCGGCACAACGACAATGCTGCCCTAAAAACACCCGGCCACCAGGGTCGAAATGTCGAATACCACACAGAGTCTTGAGTACCTCGTACTATTTAGGCCTTGCTTAGTTTCAAAAATTTTTTACAAAATAAACACGGTAACACTTTCGTTTGTATTTAATAAATATTGTCCAATCATAAACTAACTAGATTTAAAAGATTCGTCTCGCAAATTATCTGTGTAATTAGTTATTTTTTATCTATATTTAATGCTCTATGCATGTACCGTAAGATTTGATGTGACGGGGAATCTGAAAAATTTTGCAATTTTTTTGGAAACTAAACAAAACCTTACTAGGCTCTCAACCATGGACTAAGCAATGACAAGAGCAACCATCTTAGGCTGTCTCTGATAGGAGATTTATTAGAGAATCTAAATCCAAAATAGGTCTCTAACACAACATATATAACCTTCAATAGAGTATCTCAAACTAGGTTAATATCCGTACGTTGTTACGGGTTTTAAAATTCACATACTCTATGTTACTTCATTGTTATTTCATTTTTTTGTCTATATTCTTCCTTTTTAATTTCTTTTCAGTTTTCGTTTTTTCGATTTTATTTATTTCCTATCTTTTCCTTATTATTTTCTTGTTTTAATTTTACCTTTTTTTCTTTTGGTTTTATTTTTATTGTTCTTCTTTGCTTCTATTTGTTGTTCTTTTTTCTTTTCAGGTTTTCTATGTTTCTTCATTCTTATTTTATATTTTATTTCCTTTTAATCTTCTTCTTATCCTTATGTAAATTATTCATTTATTTTATTTGCTCTATGCACTTTTTATCATTTGTTAATCATGTTTATTTTTATATTTTTTCTTCTTAGTAATTTTATTTTTTATTTTTATTTTCTATATATATGTGATGTTTATGTAGTATATATTTAGTGTTCTATGTTGTGTTATGTTATGTTTACGTAGTATACATGTGTTGTTCTATGATGTTTTTTATGGTATAAACTTAGTATACATGTAATCTATAATAAATGTGATGTTCTATAATATATTCAATGATGTTCTACGATGTATTTAGTGATGTTAATGTTCTATAAATATATTTACGATGTATGAAAAATAACCTTTGATATTATTTGAATTTTTTCTCCATCTTGTGTTTTTAATTTTTCTTATGCTTTTTGCTCTAGATTTTATTATTATTTTTATCTATGTCATGTATTTATGTATTTTTATGTATATTGTAATATTAATTTCATAAATCTAAAACCAAAATATTATTCTTCTAAACCGATACTATTTTTTTACAAAGACAGAACATTGTCTGTTGAACCTAGAATATTGTCTTTACTTAATAAAAGAAAATATTTCATGTTTATAAGATAAATATTTATTTAAAAAATTTATCTAAATATATCCATGTGTGATCTTGTTTTGAAGGATTTGTTATAAGAAATTTAATGGTGCAATCGGAATTTAATTTATATCTCTGGTTTAAGAGTTATGACTTTTTTTAATTCGCTAAAATAATTTTGCATGTATAGTTGAGTGGGGTCTAGGTTGATGGGATAGCGTGTCATGACGTAGTAAAAAAGACCACCAAAGGGATGGAGTTATGGACGGGTCCTCTCCATAATTTTAGTTGTAGAGATAAATATTCATTAATAAAATTTTATCTAAATATATCCATGTGTATCTTGTTTTGAAGGATTTGTTATAAGAAATTTAATAATTTAATTTATATCTTCAGTTTAAGAGTTATGACTTTTTTTAATTCGCTCAAATATTTTTGCATGTATGGGTGAGTGTGGCCTAGGTTGATAGGATAGCTTATTATGGCATAGTAAAAGGGATGAAAGTTGTGGCTTCACCATGGGTGCGGTAGATGGGTCCTCTCCATAATTTTTAGTTATAGAGATTTGGGTATTCTCTCTCCTTTAGACCTATTTTTGCACGAAGTGTTGTCTTTTAGGTCTTGTTGTTGAAGAAGATTAAAAATAATTATTGAATATTTTGACTGTAGTGCTACCCAAAAGATCAATGAGTCTTGTATTTTAGTTGAGGATTTTTGGAGATAATCTAACAGCGCAAGCACATCGTTCTGGAAAAAAAATTAGATGGACCCTGGGTCCATAGCAGGAGCACAGGAAAATCCAACGGCTCCACCTGGGTTTCTTTTTGCATGCGGCTCCTTTGTTCAGGTGGTTAGCACGGCTCCACCACGGCATCCTCTCCTACATGCACAGTCAGAGGTCGAATTTATGTTTTCGCCACGTCTATCCACGGGAGGAGCTCACAGCACCTGCCACGTCTTGTGATGACTCTAATTTGTTTCCTGCGGATGATGTGGATGAGAGGTGTAAAATGTGTGGGCAAATAGAGTCATCACAATATATTTTCTTTGGGTGTTATTTTGCACAGTTTTGTTGGTGGACTTATCGGGAGGCACTCTTTTGGCAATACACACCACTAAATCTTCAGCAGTTTCTAAACCTTAGCAAAAATAGAGAAGATCTTAATTCAAGAATGGTTGTTCTTTTAGAATGTGTTTGCGGGAGTTTATGGCTTGTTCGAAACGACTAACGTCTTTAATAATAAGATCATAGCAAACCCAAATATGGTGATTTATCGATCGATTATGTTTCTGCAGAAGTGGAGCATCTTAACCAGAGACAAGGAAAGAGGCTGGATTTTGAAGATGGTGGACAAGCTATCAAGTTTTTTGAGCAAAATGACCAAAGCTAGTGATGTAATAGAAGGTGGATTTACAGTCCATGTTGTTTTCCTTTCATGGGTGTAATAAGTCTAGACCTTTTTGCATTGTTAGGTCGGTTTTGAGGATCTAAGAGGGTGTGCCCTGGGTACTTTACACTCTTTTTGTTTGTAGAGCTAGTAACCCCAGCAAACCTTTGCTTTCTATAAAAAGCCGGACCAGTCGGTCTTTATTTAAAAAAACTGTTTCCTGCGCGGGGCCTATGCTTCATTAGGGGAAACAAACAAAGTGACTTTGGAGACGTGAAACGCAAGTCAGGCAACCAAATTCGGTCGAGCGTCCGTTTCCCACGGTGCCCCGGCCGAGGCTGATGGCCTGGTGTAACATGCCTCCGATTGCCTGAATCGGGCCTGGTAATTGGCTGCCAACCAGCCCAACACTAATATTGCACACCGCGCGGCCCAATAGCACATGTGCTAGTTCATCAGTGTAGCTAGCGTGAGACTCAGACCCATCAACAACGTTGATCCTGCAGACCGCCTTGTTTAGTTCACCCAAAAACCAAAAAAATTTCAAGATTCCCTATCACATCGAATCTTGCGGCACATGTCAAGTCTGGATTCTCTCTACCATATCTGGCCCTTGGAATGGTCCAAACGGATGTGTTTTGTTAATTGGCTCAATAATCTGCACACTGAGGCAGAGGACATATGGATGTTTGCAGGGGACTTGAACTTCTATAGGTCTGTCACATATAGAAACAAAGATGGAGGTAATATGCATGACATCATGATTTTCAATGAGATCATTAGTAATCTAGGCTTGCTGGAAATTGCCCTTGAAGGAAGAGGTCCTTTCCTAGAACAAATTGATTAGGTCTTCACATCTTCTAACTGGATTAGTCTTTTTCCCAACACTCTTCTTCGCCCATGGACAGGCTAACCTCCAATCATATTCCTTGCAAAATTCAGATTGGAACTTCAATTCCTAAAGCCCAAATTTTCAGATTTGAGACTTTTTGAGTAGAACATCGTTTTTTTACAACAAACATCCTGGTTTCTTTGACCTTGTCCAATCTGTTTGAAGCACAAATGTTAGCTCCCACAACAGTGCATCGAGAATCACAACTAAATCAAACTTTTGAGAGCAGCTCTGAAAAAATGGAGCAAAGGACTATCAAATCTTAAAAACTGGATGAAGAACTGCAACACTTTTTTGGAATCCTCGATGCTTTAGAGGAGCAACGAACTCTGTTTATTCAGGAGTTCAACTTCAAAAGAACCTTAAGAGATCACATCACCAGATTACTTAGATACAAGTAGGAACACTGGAAGAAAAAAGATACACTATTAGATGGACCAAATTTGGTGATGAGAGCACTAGATGTATTCATGTTGATGCCACTGAAAAGTATAGGTTAAATACTACCACTTCCCTTGAAACTGAAGATGGCAGGACAGTGACTGATTACAGTGGAAAAGCTTCTTTGCTTCTTGAGGAATACAAACAAAGAATGAGATGTTCTTCCAGCCCCACAATGTGATATGACCTAAATCAACTGGTTGATTCTAGAGAAGTACTAGAATTTTTGTCAAGACCCTTAAGCACCAGTGAGATGGATTTAGGGTCTGTTTGGTTGAGTGTGGTAAAGTTTACCGGTCGTCACATCAAATGTTTGGACATATACATAAAGTATTGAATATAGAATATTTACAAAACTAAAAACATAGCTAGAGAATAATTTATGAGACGAATCTTTTGAGCCTAATTAGTCCATGATTGGACACTAATTGCTAAACAAAACGAAAATGTTACAGTGTCTATTAAACTTTAACAACCTCACCAAACACCCCCTTAGTAATCAAGCAAATGCCTGCTAATAAGGCATCTGGGCCACATGGATTTAATGGATATTTTTCTAGAGCTGCTGGGATATAATTAAAGAGGATTTTTACACACTTTGCTTCGACTTCTTCAATAGCACATTGGATATGCATGCCATAGACAGTTCTTCGTCACCTTGATTCCAAAAGTCAACAATCCAGTGGGTGTCAATGACTTCAGGCCCATTTTCTTGCTAAACTTGCTCTCAAGTTAATAAAAAAAATGATGGTGATACGGCACCAACAATGGTGAACGTAAGGGAGAGTGGAGAAGGATACTAGACTGAGAGTTGGAATGAAGATCGCTCGAGGAACCTCGGTGGTGGGTTCTTCTCCGGTGGTCGTGGCTAAAGCGCTCAATACCACCATCGAAGGGATACTCCCACCCTGGTATAGGGAGAGTTTATTCCTTCTTCCATAAGTTCTGATTACAATCTAAATGCCCATTTATAGAATAGAGACATATCTCTTAACAACTGAACCAAATCTCCTAAAATCTCTCTCGGACCCTTAGCCATGGTTGGACTCATGTGGATGCCTAGGTCGGCGCCTATACTGGCTGTTAGAGTGCACAGTTAGTTCTAGACCTAAAACACATCTATTAACTGTCAAACACGGAAGCATAACCACTATAGAAGAAAACACGCAAACGAGAACGACACCGAGGCATGATATTTTTTTAATGAGGTTCGGCGATGTGCCTAATCCTTAGGGCATTGACTACAGGCACTCCCCATAAATAGCAGCTACATTGGTATCTGGGCGATCACGCAGCCTCGCGCCACCCAAACCAGCCGCCAACTCTATCCTAGCGCTTAATAACTCAAGTCCAACGTAACCAAAAATTGTACCCATATTTGACAGATACTTCACATTGGCGGCCAACAAAGGAGTCCATAACATATGGCCAACAGGCTCCAAACAAAGATCATCTCTCTCACACATGTCAACCAATATGGTTTCATCAAATTGAGAACCATTCATTGTCTCACTTGGGCATATGAATACATTTACCAATGTCTACACTCCAAGAAAGACATTGTTACGAAGTTGACTTTACAAAAGCATTAGAGATAATTGAGCACAATGTGATCATTCAAATGATGAAACATCTCGGTTTTGATAATAAGTGGTGTGACTGGTCTCAAAGAATTCTTGCTTCTAGATTCTTGGCCATTCTCCTCAATGGTGTGCCAGGGAACTCTCTCCTCTCCTATTCGTGCTGGCAGCAGATTTGCTTTAGTGCATCATCAATAAATTGAGGACACAATTCTGATCATGAAAGCATCTCAGATGGAGCTCTTCACCCTAAAAGGTTTACTTGAATCCTTTGCTCAATCAACAGGTCTGGTAGTTAAAATCCTGTCTGTTAACTCTGAACATTACTCCAGAGTCCAGACAAGGCAGTTCAACTTGTTGGAGTCTTTGGTTGCAAGCTTAAATCTCTTCCTTTCACCTATCTTGGCTTGCCCTTGGGCACCACCAAACATAGAGTGGAACATTTTGGGTTCATCATAGACAAAACTGAGAGAGACTCACTGCAACTTCCTATTATTTGACTCATGCTGGAAGACTTCAACTTGTCAACTCAGTTCTGACATTGTCTTTGGCGACGGTCTGACAGTAATGCAAAGATGAAAACTGTTGGTTGCCTGGAAAAAGGTGTTGCAAACCAAAGGAAAAAAGTGGACTTGGTATCATCTCAGAAGCCAGAACACTGCCCTCCTCCTTAAGCATCTTGATAACTGATCTAGCACTCTTACTAATCCAATGCAAAATCCCTCATGTGGCTACTGATAGGGGATCCTTTTGGTGGAGGGATATACTAAAGCTCTGTGATTTTTTAGGGGCATAGCTAATTGCTCTATTTGGTGATGGGTCTACTGTGTTGTTCTGGTCTGACCTAACCTATGGAATGGTAATATCTTGCAGATCAAGTACCCTAGATTATGTACATAACAACAACATGGAAGTACAATTTCACCTGCCTCTCTCAGAACAAGCTTTTCAAGAGTTTCAAAATCTCCAATCCTTTATTCAATCAATTCAGGTGCAGCAGGGTACAAAAGACACTTGGAGCTTCATTTGGGGAAATAATATCTATGCCACCTTCAAGTTCTACAACCTTCCATACCAGAATGTTCAGCCACCAGCTCCTTTTACATGGATTTGGAATTCTAAATGCTCAAACGAGCTAAGAGTTTTCTCTTGGCTTCTTCTCATGCATAAGCTGAATACAAGGAAGATTCTAAAAAGGAAAAAAACAAGATTGAAGGAAAAAACTACAATTGCGTTCTCTGTAATGGCAATACGGAGGAAACTACCTTCCACCTTTTTCTTTAGCTGCCCCTTTAGTAAAGCTTGCTGAGAACACCTGGGTATTCAGTGGCATTCTTCGGTTGGTTTCTTCCAGAATCCAGATGGTGATACAAGCAAAGCAAAACTTGAATCCCTTTTTCATGGAGATTTTTTTCTATCATCGCCATTGTTAGAAATAATTGCTATTTTCTGTAATCTAGTTATCGATTAGCCTAGCTTGCCGTGTTGGATTAATACCCAGCCGGCCCCTTGAGTCTCGGTTTCAGACTCAGCTGGCCCCTTGGGCCACCCTCCTCCTATCTATAAATGTAATCCCTCTGTAATCACCTTAATCAAATAATCTAAGTCTGTTAGGGCACTCACAATGCAGACTCTATCATAGAGTCTAAAGTTATTTATTACCTCGAACAATGTAAACTTAGAGTCTAAATAAGACTTGGAGTTTTATTTTTTTTACCTCTTTTTTCAATAAATATGTTATCACATCAGTAAAATATCATAAATAATATGTAATTAATTATCTTAGACTCTGTGATAGAGTCTTATATTGTGAGTGCCGCTATTCTCTATCATGGTATCAGACTAATCTCCATCCATAGCTTCCGCTCCCTTCTCCCTCGCGCGCGCGCATCCTGCCGCCGCCGCGCGCTCCTCTCTGCCTCCTCCACCGCGGCTGCCGCGGAGCTCCGCGATGAAGCCCTCTCGGCGACCAAGCGCCTGGAAGACGAGGCGTCCTCTCTGCGCTCAACGAACACCGAGCGCGGCCAGCAGCTTGTGGAGAAGGCCACCCTCCTCAAATTCGCCGTCGACGCCCAGGAGCGCGTCCGCGCCGCTGCCAACGCCCTTGACCAGGAGCGCGCGGCGGCAGACGCTCTGGAGCAGCAGGCCGCGGCCCTCCGGGCTCGCGTCCGCACCGAGCATCAGGACAACGACGCCGCCGCCGACGGCACCTCCTCTGAAGCCGAGGCCATCGCCCGCCTCCATAGTCAGGCGGCTGCAGTCCAGAATATCAAGAACTTAATTCCTATGTGCACGACTCGTTAGGAATCGCGCGGCCTACTGGACACCGGAAAACACGCGCGGGAATTACTCAGCACATTGCTCCAGTCCGAACGTTCGGGCCGGGAGATTTCCGTGATTGCCATCCGCAAGAGGCAGTACTTTGATGTTTGACCAAACCTTGTGTTGCCCTCGGGCGGAAGAATTCCGGCTAGTCCGGTTCTGCATATTTGCAGTGAATCGATCTGATTGCCATCCGCATGAGGCAGTACTTTGAACCTTGTGTCAACACTGTTTTATGGATAAAACTACTTGCATCTAGTTACAACTTACTCCGTACAAGATAGCAGCTCTTTTTTCTCTCTCTCGAATATGCAAAAAAATTTGTGTATTATTGTATCAAGTAGAAGAATTTAAACAAGTAGAAGAGTTCAAACAAACATACAACGTGTTTGTATAAAGCGCCCACAATAACAGCTCTTTCGGTGGGACAAGAGGCAAAGCTGCCTTCAGTAGTTTAGATCATTCAAGGAAAAATATTTCAGAGCCCATTCCAAGTAACAGATGTAGGGCCAAACGTTAAATCTCAAAACAGAAAATACAAACTCGTATCTCAAGCTTTTAGTACAACAAAGATGCGATAATAATAAACCTCCTTGGTCGCTCCTTCACATGACTTTCAGTAGCGTAGATCATCAGTAACTGATATTACAAATATAAACTGGCAGTCAGAAAATGCAGAATTCTTTTCTGTCGTGCAAGCTTGCAAAGAGTAGCCGTTTCACTTTTTTGCATAAGAGGAAGAGAGATGTCTAGCACTCAACCATGCTTGGACTTCTGCGAAAGTACTGTTAGCAGCAGAGGATTGGGCAGCGGAAGAATCGGAATCAGGTAAGCAGAGCAAGCAGTAGGCATAGGACGGACGAGTTCTTACAAGATTCCTCATAGCCAATTCAGCAAAATGCTGGACGATACTTATAGGACTCACACATCGCTACGCTGTCATATCCCTCACTTGCTGTGCCACGCCGGGCCATAATAGCGTGGATTCTGCTTCTTGGACCTCCTGAAACGCGATCTCCCCTGCCCATCCGGAAATGTCCCAGATACCAGTTCAGCGTCGGGCGGAGCACCAGTGGAGCCTGATGTGAATTCTTCTTCTTCTTCATCATCATCAGCAGAGTCGCTGACAAGTACCTCACCCAGGAGGTCTCTAGCAGCCCTCAACTTTTCCTCGACTTTTGGTTCCAAGGGTTTACCCGCAGACACCATATGCAGGCCCCAGGCAGTGGCGTGAATAGCCTCAACCTGTAATTATGAATTTGCAGCTATGTAAATAATTGTCAATGGCAATACATAAGGAAACATGTGTGTTTGGGGAGGGGGGGGGGGGGGGGGGGGGGACAAATATGTTAAAAAAAAAAAAAAAAAAAAAAAGAAGGTTGGAAATAATAAAAAAAAAGAATGATATAAATTATTTTAAAAAGAGTTTGATA
>Ga0182004_10001128_pt1 | contig 18869 bp, 14 predicted proteins | sample Sormic07211540_1_FD_120479 | JGI IMG/M metagenome (GOLD analysis project Ga0182004, IMG submission 120479) | Endophyte microbial communities from Sorghum bicolor roots, Mead, Nebraska, USA - 072115-40_1 MetaG | ecosystem: Host-associated > Plants > Roots > Unclassified | place: USA: Nebraska...
AGCTGTAAATCACGAGACGAATCTTTTGATCCTAGTTAGTCCATGATTAGATAATATTTGTCACAAACAAACGAAAGTGCTACAGTACCGAAAACTTTTCACTTTTCGGAACTAAACAAGGCCAGAGTTGATGGCGCATGCAGTTATTTAACGCCATGAACATGAACAGACATTGCGTGGTAGGGTAGGTAGGTACTCAAGCAAGTGAAGGTGACCTACTGTAGGGCTACTGCTTGCTATACTAGTACGATGATGATCCAAAGTTGCTGAACCTCCAACCGGTGAAGTATGAGTGGATTCTCTCTGGGAGCGATCTGGTCGGTGCATGAGGTTCGATTCGATGCTGGGTGGGCGACATTTGGGGCTGTGGTTGAATCGATTACCCCTTAACCTGAGGCCTGAAAAACTGAGATCTCTTTCATTCTCCCCACCATGCATGATGACCTGAGAGCTAGTAGCTGTAGTAGTGGACTACTACTACTGCTACTGTTATTACTCCATCTCCATGAGAGACCATGCATGATCCAGGCGACGCCGTACTAATCTGCTCCATGATCCTCGCATCCGCCATCAGTCCATCATCACCTATATCTCCGGCAATAAAAAGGGCCCGGAGGGACATGGTCGGCGGCAAAAGCCCAGCTGCTGCATGATTGGCGCGGGCGCTAGATTTTACTGCCGTCGCCAGAGGGACACGGCACTCTGGCATGCATGCAAATGCATTCTCTTCTCAGCTCTCCACTCTCCACCGATCATCATCATTCAGAGGGACGCAGATGAGCAGAGGGCCGTATCGTGCTCGTACGTCGTACTACCCGGTCAAGCCGTCAAGGGAGGGGATGGGGTGGGGGGATCTTGACAAGACCAACACGAATTTATCATTCAGAGATGCTAGCGCAGCGCACTGTTGCTCACTGAAACGCAGGCAAGTTTATGCCCGGCCGTGCTAGCTGCTGATTGCTGTTCATCGGCTCATCGCTGCGCTTCATGCAACCTGCGCAAGGAATAACTCGCGTGGGCCCCGAGGTCCAGAGAGAGCCGGCCCTGGGTACTGGATGTAGATCTGATGTGCCTTCAACACTCTTTCCATGTGTACGTTGCTTGTTGAGCCTTCAGCGTTCATGTTTGACCATGTGAGGATGAACAGTGATTTCAGTGAAGCAATAACGACTCCTGCCTTGCCTTGTTTAGTTCCGAAAACTTTTTGGTTTTTGGGATCGTAGCATTTTCGTTTTTATTTGACAAACATTGTCTAGTCATAGAGTAACTAGGTTTAAAAGATTCATCTCGCGGTTTACAGATAAACTGTGCAATTAGTTTTTATTTTCGTCTATATTTAGTACTCCATGCATGTGCCGCATATTTAATGTGACGGAGAATCTTGAAAAGTTTTTTTTTAACTCAACACTCGCTGAGGCAGCAGGAGTCTAAAGTGGTTGGTTAGCACTGACAGTTGATTATTCAGTTCTGAGCGTTGGCGTCACCTGGAAGCATGACAATATTTAACAACAGCTACCAGAGGTGACGAGATGCAGGCACGGCGATATGCATCGCATGTTGTGGTGTTCCCAGCCGGGTAGCCGGGCTCAGGACAGTCAGATAGCGCGGAGTAAATGAGTGCCGTCGCTCACTTGCTTGCATTTGGATGGTTGGAGAGGGGAGAAAAATATATAAAGAACTAGTTGATCATTGTTCATTCATCAGTCGTTCAGCATAGGATCTTGGGTCTTGTTTAGTTCCCAAAAATTTTGTAAAATTTTTCAGATTCCCTGTCACATCGAATCTTTATACCTATGCATGAAGTATTAAATACATATGAAAATAAAAACTAATTGTATAATTTGGTCGGAATTGATGAGACGAATCTTTTGAGCCTAGTTAATCTATAATTAGATAATATTTGTCAAATATAAACGAAAGTGCTACTATTTTTATTTTGCAAATTTTTTTGAAAGTAAACAAGGCCTTGATCTCCTGCTGTCAGAGAGCTCTTGCGGTTCCCAAAGAGAAGAATTCGAGAAGAATTCAGGCGTCTGCTCTCGGTGGAATGCCGCTGCGAAAATTCAGGGAAAGTGTGGTCGCGGCGAGAACGTAATAAGGTTCCGCCGTTCCGGTGAGCACAAGCATCCCCGGTGGTAGATGCGCGGCAAGGCAACAAGTGAAAAAGCAGCCCCGCCTCGCAGTGATTCTCGCTCGTCGCCACCCATGCTCAACGAATCTGAGGCAGCAACAACACACAGAGAGGAGGAAACGTCGCTGTGATGTTTGTTGCCGATGCGATGTGATGTTTACCCGATGATGATTGGTGCTTACGGAGACGACAGTGGTCCAGTGCACACTGCACAGCCACAGCCTCACACTACTATCCTTGTCCGGTCAGGTGCTTCCGCAAGAGACATGGTAACATGCCAATTGCCAATAGGCGATAGCTCTCAGGGCCCCTCCCTGGTGGGGGCCCAGTGTCAGCCATCCAGATGTATGGTATGGTATGCCATGTTAGCCAGATCTACACAGTCGTCGCTTCTGGAGGAGGAGATACATAATCAGTTAATCACGCAGCTAGTAATTTGTACACTACTGTTCAACACATGTCAGTCAACCTGTGATGAACATGTGGGATCCTTTTGCCTTTGTGGATAAGCATACCACCATGCGTGCGTGCGTGAACAAAGAACACGTTCATAGCTGTGCACAAACACACCCACACCAATGGAACGAGACATCTAACGCTTCGGATAGTTCAGCTCGCAGACGTGGTTTCGCAGCACAAGAGGGCATAACACACAGCTCACTCTGATGCTACGCAAGTGTACCATACCACCAGTGTGCACATCAGCACATGTGGATGCACGGGAAAAAAAAAGACATGAGCAGACCGAAAGAGAGGCAGAGAACTGCTCCTAAACTCTGGTTATTACGGACTTTGATTATCGAGGTCATAGTGGGTTTATAGTCAAGCTAATGCTGATGTAAATGAGAGAAGAGAGGAGAGAGATGATAGCTTGGCTCTTAAAGCACCAAATTAGCCACGGATGCATACGTAGTGGTGGGTTTAAATAATAAGTGTTGTGAGAAGAAATATGAAAGAAAAGATGTTTTAGAGACAAGTATGAGATAACTTACTGTATAACTTAGCTTTAATCAATTATCTTATAGCCAAGCACTTGGTTCTATTCTTGACCTTGCTCGGGCACTCACAATGCAAGACTCTATCAAAGAATCTAAGACAATTAATTATATATTATTTATGATATTTTGTTGATGTGGTAGCATATTTATTAAAGAAAAAAGGTTGAAAAAATAAGACTCCAAGTCTTATTTAGACTCTAAGTCCATATTGTTCGAGGTAATAAATAACTTTAGACTCTATGATATTTAAAGTATGCATTGTGAGTGCCCTAAGACCAGTGTCAGTGGGGGTTTCACCAGGATGTCATGCACATTTATTAGAGCGTCATGACAGCAAAACTGCACTTTTTGCATGAAACGAAGAGGAGAGAGAAGGAAGTAGTTTCACCATGGTGAAACCCAGCGGGTGTTGTTTCCCACGCGGTAAAGCGGGATGAAATCCTCATTTAGGGCTAAATCATTTTACTATCTTGTATGTGATCCAATCCTTTTGCAGTAATTAAATGCTTTGCTTAGCCTTGAAAACAACAAAATGAAATACTTCATTGCTGGGGTAATTTTATAGATGGTTTTATTTTAATTTTGATAACGTATTGTCATGAGTCTGACCCTAAGGACTATGGATATGGAGACGACCGTCGGACATTGAAACGGACACAGGAAAATGGACTGTGTGGCATGCGTTGTTGTCGCTCGACGAGAGCCTTTGGACCCAAGCAAAGCAAAGCAAGCGCCGAGCAGGCAGGCAGCGGTTGCCCGATTGGGCACTGCTGCATGCTTAATGAAGTTCTACCTCGCATTTACTTCACATTAACCATCCCGGACGCCTTTGCCCGGTTTGCAGTTGCCACCGAACGGAACACAGAACACCTCCACCCGTATTCTTCAATGAAAACGCCATTGAAAAAAGACAAGCAGCTACTAGCTCACTCGCAAAAGCGAGAGCCAACGAAGAAGACGAAGGGGCGAGACAGACAGACAGAGCGAGCAACGCCCTGCCCTGCTGCGATTTCTTTCTTTCTGATTCTGATCACTGAAGAAAGGAAAAGGAAAAGCGACAAGGACAGCGCAGGACAAGAGCAGCTAGCAAGCAAAGCATGGGAGTGAGGTAGCAGCAGGCAGGACAGCGCCATGACAAAGGGCCCGAACAGGCGAGGAGCATGGAGGAGCTCGTCTAGTACCGTCCAACACGAGCCCCGGCAACGGGCAACCCCTTCGCCTGTCTTCCCAAGACGTTGCCAACTCCCATCCTAACAAATCGCGTGTGACAGAAACCTCTTGGCGCTGCAAAATCATGATTCCAAGTCCCCACCAAGCAGGGCTCCCCAGCCATTGTTAGTACACGGAAGGAAACAAAGGAAGCCATTGATGGACGGAGCAAGGAAACGAACGAGTGGCGACGGCGAGAGGAAGAAGAGAACACGGGCGCTGCGCCAAAAACACTTTAAACCCGCGGCGACAAATCTCTGTCTCTGCGCTAGAACAGACGAACCGTGAATCTCGCTCGCTGTCACGGGGAGCCGTCCGGGCGATCGGAGCCGTGCACGCGGGGGACACGCACGGCCGTGATTCCAGAGGCTGATCTGGGACTGCTCACTGGTCTTCTGGTGTCCTCTGCAAAGTGCACAAGAGCAGAAGCAAAGAAGGCCAAGGTACATGTACTACTACTATACAATGCATGCAGAGCAGAGCGATGCAACTGCAAAGACAAAGAGACGAGACGGGAGTTCTGGAGCTGTTTGAATGGACAGCCGAAAGCAAAATGTTTCTATACCATTCCGAGATTCAAACCCAACAAAAACGAAGAAAAAAAAGCAGCGGTTTTTGTACTGATTTTTACACGCTCGGCAGAATGGCTCCTCCATTCCTGTTGCTACCACACCTGACACTCCGGAAAAGCAGAGAGTCCCAAAACAAATGCTAGCGATTAGCGTGGCGATTAACGATGTGGGTTAACGGTCACGGTGGTTGGTCGATCGGTTAGTGCGATCCGGAGTCGTCGGCGGCGGCGGCTAGACCTTGTAGATGATGAGGAAGCAGGGGAGCACGGCGCGGCTGTCGAGGACCACCAGCTCGCCGTTGCCCATGTCCACGGAGTCATAGGCGGGTTCGGCGTGGCCGTGGCGCGGGGACGGGTGGTGGTTGGCGGGGCAGACGCGGCCGGCGATGACGCGGCACACCAGCATCGCCCTCCGACCCGCGGTGGTGGCGCCGCCCCCGCTGCTGCTGGCGTGCGCGGCGCCGCTGCAGGCGAACGTGCGCACGGCGGAGACCGAGGCGCCGAGGCGGCAGGTGGCGACGCCCGCGCCGAACACCCCGCCGGGCGCGTCGGCGGGGGCGCGGCACTGGAACCGCATCATCTCGTTGCCGTCGGCGCCGCACCGCGCCGCGGCGCCGTGCGCGCGCGCCGCCGCCCTCGCCTCCTCGAACCGCGCCACGGCCCGCGACGCGCTGTGCACGCGGAACAGCGCCTCCACCGACGGCTCCGGCGCGCCCGCGTCTGCTGCGCCTCCTCCTCCTCCTCCTCCTCCTCCTCCTCCCCGCCACCCGGACGCGAAGATGAGCTCCACGACACGCCGCGACGAGTGGCCCTCGGGAAGCTCCGCCATCGTGAGGAACGCCGAGCTCACGGGCGGGCCCGGCGCCGGCGACGGCATGAACAGCGCCCCGGCTGCCGCCGCCTCCGCGTCCTTCGCCTTCGCCTTCGCCATCGGCTTGGGCTTCTTCTTGGGCCGTGGCCGCGGCTCCCGCGCTTCCCTCCGCCTCTCCCTCTCCCGCTCCCTCCCCATCTTCTTCCTCCTGGCCTGCTGCGCGTACGCCACGGCGTCCATCACGTCCGCCGCCGCCGCCGTGGCGCAAGAGAAGGGCGGCGGCTGCTGCGGCGGCGGCTTCTTGGCCGGGGACGGCGCGATGGCGGCGTCGGTGACGGCGTAGGACGACCTACAGCTGAGCGAGCGCACCCACGCCGTCGCCATTGTCCGGCGCCGCGGCAGCAGCTCCAGCTCCGCTCCTGTGGTTGTCCTTGGCCTTGGAGGGTGGGTGGTGGTGGCCGCAGACGGACGGCTGGCTGGCTGGCTGGCTCGTCTCCGGGTGTTATTATGGCTGGCTGCGGATTTATTCACAGCCCTGCCGGTGGGGCGCCGTGTGTCGCTGACAATACTGTTACCCCGCACTTGTTGCACCGCCTCACGAGACTACCCCGCCGCCAGTGACAGGTGGGGACAGCATTTTGGGTCCAGGATGTCAGTGACAGTAGTCGGCAGTGATGGGAGTAGCTCCGGTTTGACACGGCAGGGTTCGTGCTGGATTTGGAATTTGGATGTGATTTGGTTAACCTTTTTTGAAATTTGGTTCCATTTGGGATCATGATTTGGGCCTTGTTTAGTTCGCAAAAATTTTCAAGATTCCCCGTCACATCGAATCTTTGGTCGCATGCATGGAGCATTAAATATAGATAAAAATAAAACCGAATTATACAGTTTACCTGTAATTTGTGAGATGAATCTTTTGAGCCTAGTTACTTCATGATTGGACAATGTTTGTCAAATAAAAACGAAAGTGCTACAGTAGCCAAAAACCAAAGTTTTTGCCAACTAAACAAGGCCCAAGGGTTTAGGGTTTAGGGACCCCATTTGGGGGTGGACAGGTTGAGATCAGGCTGTGGGGTGGGAATGATCATTCGGATTTGGAGCCTCTGCATCTGCATCTGCCCCCTGCATGCCTCCCTGCTGCCCTCCTCCCAGAATCCGTCCCCCACCACTTTCGCTGCTGGTTTTTGTCTCTTTTTTAGCCTTTCTTTATCCCTTTTATGATTTCTGCTCTTTTTTAGAGGAGTCATGGTGCAAGATCTGCAGCATGGATCAGTGAGTGCCTTCTCTCCTTTTTTTCTTCTTTTTTTTTCTGCGACTGTGGCGTACAGTTCGTGCGGTTTGATGTGGCACGCGTCGGTGAATTTTGTCGGCGTGTATATACATGCATGTCTGATTTCTTAGGTGTCTACAAACAAAAGAGACGTATCTTTTGTGTTTTTGGGCACCCCTTTCGATCGGTCTTGCTAGTGGACCCCTCTGTCGTGCTATTGCCGCTGGAAGAACTTGAGTGAAATGAAAGGAAATAAACTTTTGAATTTCAAACTGTTGTGGAGCGGGGCACAAAAGCGCAACAACTACCAGGAATTTATGTATTCTCTGCTGCATCAGTTACTGTGAATTCAAACGGCAATTCATTGTGTGTTCGTTGTTGGCGTTTTTTTGTTCGGCGTGGTTTTGTTGCATCAACACGTGCGTCTTCTAGCCCGGGGCGCATATAAATCGTGTGGTATACTGTACACGTCCATCGAATATTCTTGTGCGCTATAGCTTGTGCATATGGAGTGATTCCAAGCTGACCGAGAGGAAATTAACAGGCACATTTTAGGCATGGTTCGTCGTTCAACTCCTAGAGCTGCATGCGCGGCAGAATGTCAGCGCAACTGCAAAGGGCACAAGAAGAATGATTCGACGGTTTAGCACGTGTGGTGTGGTGGTCTGTGGACGCTGACCAACTCAAAAACTAATCCCGGGAAACCGTCGTTTTGTTCCGGGAACATTCGCAGCCGCAGCCAGCCAGCCACCACGCTACTACACGTACACAGTACGCGCGCAGGCGCAGTAGTTCAAGACGACAACATCTGACAAGATTGCTTGCAAGCAAACTAGCAAGTAAATCTCACTGCATTTTGTTAATCCCATAAGATCAGTATGGTATCAGTTGATGCAGATCAGATTCCTCTCAAACTCGTTTTTTTATTGACATTGCGCCAACCGCAGAGAGAGAGAGAGAGAGAGAGAGATCAGTACATGATCGGTACTCTCGATCAGAAGTGAAAAAAAAATGGGTATCGGTGGCTCGCGTAGTTGACAAATGTATGTGTAGCTTCCATGCATGTGTAACGTGTTGCATCAGAAATAACACTCCTCCTAAACTGTTGGCAAAAACTTCCCTTGCACAAGAAGAGACAAAAGCCTGGAATCTCTGATCCGATGGACGACAGCCTAACGCAGACAGGCAACGCAAATACTGTCTCCTCCTAGCTACCATCGCATTCGAGCTAGCAGACATACGCTTATAATATACGTACGTATTCGGTATGCTTTAATTAATTTCCTGATTAGCTGAACGATCATCACATTCTGTTTGCGTGATCTTGCTAACGTTTCCCAACAACAACGAATACAGTAAAAAGATGTTCGTGTTATGTGAAACGTCGAATTAACACGTGCCGCATGCGCAGGGAGAAGAGCGAGGAGAATCCTCTGCCTTCTTGCTGCATTGTTGATTAACAAATCGATGGACTTCCCCGATGATAGGTAGCTAGTGATTGATTTTTTTCTTCTTGTCCATGCTGTGCATGCAGCTGCTTTCACGAACTTTGAGGGATTCATATCCATGGCAATGCCAATGCAAAGCTTCTCAATGCTTTCGCCGACCTTCATGCATGCCGGCCGGCCGGGCGACGACGGCGAGCCATCATTCCGGGCGCGCACGGCAGAGAGGCGCCCATCGCAATCTGTCAGAGCCTTACGGGTGATGATGGCGTAACGTCGTATCGACCTGCAGCGTCCCCAAATCCATGCGTCCATCGCCATCATCCGCCTCTCGATCCATTGTTGCCCCCAAAAACCGATCATTGCGGCATCAGGGAGGGGGGTTCAAGTCGGATCCGCGTCCAACTCAGCATGCATTTGAAAACAGAAACAATGCAGTGCATGCACCTCTCGGTACGTGTCTCCATCGTTGCTGCTTTCAGGCATTGACGCCCATGCCTGATGCCTCTCTGAAACTGAAAGGGACGCCCCAACTCGCAGCGACACAGCACGCACCACGCACACCTAACGTGATCACTTTGATCAATTCGGGCCGGGGTTGAGAGCCACTTCAGAACACGTTTAGTGTCTAGTCAGACTGTCAGAGCAAATACTAGATTATTAGCAACTGATGGTGTTGATAGCAAGGCCTATAGCTAGCTAGACAGAGTCTTGTACACATATATATTGCTGCTCCTTATTAGTACTTGCCCGGAAGATATGGCAATTGTCCGATGCACAAGGGAAGCAAGGCAGAGCAGTGTACTGGCCACCTAACCAGTGTTACCAAGCTGGGAAGTGATTGGTTGGGAGATCAGAGAGACAGACAGAGAGGGGAAAATATATATGCACGCATGAAGTGTTAGATGAGCATGCTGCAGTTGCATCCAACAACCAACTCGATCAGTCACAGGACGATGCCAGCCAATTTTTAGCGTTCTGCGACGACACTTCACAAGCTATACATGCATGGTGGTTCTACACGCACGCGCCCCTTTGCTTTTGCTTGGCATCCAAGAGATTAAACTAGGAGCTGTACCAGACTATAGCAGCAGCAGCAACTGATGCATAGTATATACTAGATCGATCAGCTTCCATTCCATTCCATGCATATATAGAGTAGTAGATAGAGTATAGAATGGACGCTGTCACTGTGCTTCCAAGTCTTCTGGTAGTTGCACTGGGTGCCCTCCCGGTCGTCTGCTGTGTGTGTGATCGACAAGGTGGCTTTACTTTCAGTTTCAGTTGGAGGCAACAACACACCAAAATGCAGACAAGCAAAGAAAATTGGAACGACCTTTGCTTTAGAGCAAAATTGTGTTTTTTTTTTTTTGAAGAGGTGGTTGTTGAATGGACTCGATCGCGTCGTCGATTGGTCAGGTAAATGGAAGACAAGACGCACCCATCCGTCGCTGGTAAACGGCAAGTGCTTCCTTGCTTTGCTTGTTTCTCTACGGTATAGGGAGTCGGTAGATAATATGGGGCGGTGATCGAAAGGAACAAGGGCCTTGTTTAGTTCCGAAAAGTGAAAAGTTTTCGGTACTGTAGAACTTTCGTTTGTTTGTGACAAATATTATCTAATCATAGACTAACTAGAATCAAAAGATTCGTCTCGTGATTTACAACTAAACTGTGTAATTAGTTTTTGTTTTCGTCTATATTTAATGTTTCATGCATATGTCACAAGATTCGATGTGACGGAGAATCTTAAAATTTTTTTGGTTTTCAGAGTGAACTAAACAAGACCAAGAACAAAGGAGCAGCAGGGAAGAAGGCTGGCAGCTCCATGCCCGCCGATCGATCTCTCCATCCACTACTACCACTAGTGGTAGTGCGTTGCAGTCCGTAGTCGTACAATGGCAGAAGCATGCAGGCGGCGGCCACCAGAGTCAGAGAGGTCGGGAAAGGCCAACGGGAAAGGCACCAACTTTTGCATTTTTGGCAGAAGCAGGGAGCAAAGGCTAGAGGGCGGCAGATGGGATGGGATGGGAATATTCAAAGAACGATAAATAAATTTACAAAAGTGCGTGCCGGGTTGATAGAGAGATGGCAACAAAAGCAGCGCCAATGAGAGGCAGTGGCGAGGCGACCCAGCAAGTGAACGACGGAGTCTTCGGGAGAGTAGCAATAGCAAGCAACCCCGCAGTGGAATTTCCAGCGTGCAATGAAGTGGTAGCGGGGCCAGGCTAGGGGGCGACGCCACATTGCCACTGAGGCCTGGTTTAGTTTCAAATTTTTTTTTGCAAAATAAAAATAGTAGTACTTTCATTTGTATTTGACAAATATTATACAATTATAAATTAACTAGGCTCAAAAGATTCGTCTCGTCAATTCCGACCAAACTGTGGAATTAGTTTTTATTTTCGTCTATATTTAATACTCCAGGCATGCGTCTAAAGATTTGATGTGACGGGGAATCTGAAAAATTTTGCAAAATTTTTTGGGAACTAGTTTCTAGAAAATTTTGCAAAATTTTTTAGATTCCCCATCACATCGAATCTTTAGGCACATGCATGAAGTATTAAATATAGACAAAAATAAAAACTAATGGCACAGTTTAGTCGAAATTGACGAGACGAATCTTTTGAGCCTAGTTATTTTATGATTGGACAATATTTATCAAATATAAACGAAAGTGTTACGGTATCGATTTTCTAAAAATTTTTGAAACTAAACAAGGCCTAAACAAGGCCCGAAGGTAAAGATGGGCGTGGAATTTCGTGCCAGTGTCTCGTTTTGGAGAAAAACTGCAGATGCATAGTACAGTGGAACATGGGATGGGTACGGGTTTTTGGTTTGGGTACGGTAGCGCAGGCAGCGATTTCTGAGGAGGGCAGGACGGGCGATCGACCGCCGTCGGTGGCGCGGGGGGCCTCGTCCCGCCGGCACGCGTACGAATGAACCCGGTGGCATGGTGATGGTGCAACTGCCTCCTTCCTGCCTTGGAGTCCGTGGTGACCAACTTTTGGAGAGTGTTTTTCCGCTGGCTGGCCCGGCCCGGTGTGCACCTAAAGTTGCCTGCTGCATTTGGCCAAAAAGGAAGAGAAGCAAATATGCTTGCACGTTGTTAATGGCGTGCTTTTATACTAGCACGGACGTCTTTGTCAAGTGGGGTAATTCTACAGACATATTGTATGCGTTTTAGTTGAGTACGGAGTACCATATCGCCATGGACCGTACTACGTGGCTATGTGCATTACTCTGCGGACTTAGGAGGCTCGACCTCCTCTTTCTCGTGCGCATCTGACCATACATTAGAGGCATGTTTTGATGGTGGCGTCGGAAACATGCCTGCCCTTGCCAGCTAGGGTTAGATCTAGAATAAAAGATTAGGGAGCTATATAGTCCTCAAAGCAATGGTGTATCTAGGATTTTAATTTAGATGGTCTAGTTTAATATATATTTTTGTTAACAATATAGTCTCATTTGACACATCAATAAACATCTTCAAAAAAAATTACGATACACGGAGGATCTAGAACCAATGAAACAAAAAATAGTGATTTCAATGAATCCAGATTCATTTTAAGGGAAATAAAACTGGCTTGCTCTACTGCATGAAGTAGATGAAACCAAAGTCTAATAGAGCTCTACCAAACAAGACCTAATGTAGTATGTCATTGTACAATTATATAATATATAATTTACTAAAAATATAAGATATATACATTTAAAAAGTGTTACAAGTATTTTGAAATAAGTAATAAACTCTAAAATCACTTGAAATAACTTACCATCTAAATACTTATGCACTTTGCTCAATCAAAGCAATAGCAGTAAAAATTGTTAGAGTGCCTCTAGGACCTCCATAGAATCAGCGGCGATAGAGGGGCTTGAGCCTCCTTCGCTGCTCCACCACTAGATCCGTTCTTCTGCCCACCACTAGATCCGTCCCTGTCGGTAGCGATCTTAGGACATCGCTGTTGGTAACGATCTCAGGCATCCGATTTTAGACGTCTAGAGCTAGCTGAACATAGGCTCCTAGTTCAGGACGACAACCAAACACACCCTAGGGACCTGTTTACTTGATGCTTGCCACATGCAACGTTGTATCTATGCAAAAATTTTGAACCCAGGCTAACAAAATCTAACGGATGAGAATTGTTGCTTGGATCAGTAGACACATTTTCCATCTTTAAAACAAACAACCGCTCTAGGTCTATTTCAGTAGTGGAGACATAAATTTTTAGAAGCTGGGGCGATTCTTGTTATGTAAAAAGTATTGAGCTAGCAAATTATAGCGTTATTTTTTAATACAAATGAAATTTCTTTTGAACTTCATTGTTGAGCTCGACTGACCACGTAGGGTGGCTGTGTGCAGTGGCTCCGCCACACGCGCTGCTCTATTTTAGATGCATGCTGTCCTAGCAACTTATCTAGACTCGATAACATCCTCATGATCCATCTTTTTAAAATTTTGGCCCTTTTTTGTAGAGCTTTAGCTAGCAGAGCTTCATCACAATTCATACACTGCATCTACTGTAGGTTGAGGCACTTGAAGCTTCAAAACATTGATACCGGTTTTAACGTCTATCTAGTTTATTTTTGTTCAAATGGTTCACAGGTGCATGCTACAATAGATAAATAATATCGCTATAGTAAATTTGTCCGAGAAGCTAAAGTCATTTTAGGTTGTGCCAAAGAAGTCATTTTAGGTTGTGTCAGTCTTGTTCGTTTGACTGATAAGCCATGACAGAAAGTACCGATGTTTTATTTGTTGTGAGAGAAAAACACTGCTCAATGACTGACAAATTCGACTGATAAGCTCAAACGAACAGGCTTAGGAAGAAACGTTTCTCTCAGAATCACTTGCTGAAATTGAATGTGGTAGAATAGACCAAAGTGTTGTTGATATATGATGTAGTTTTCTAGAGAAGCTACATACACATTTACAACGGCGAATTATGTATACCAGGTTTTTATTGTATTTCTTTTATTTTTCTGCAGGAAAATGACTAAATATGTATTTGGCATTCCTATTGTATTTTTTTTTGTTTTCGATGGGAAAGGGCTGAAGTATGTATACTGGTATTCTATTGTATTTCTTGTTTTATTTCTCTATAGAAAAATGGCCAAAAAAATGTATACTGGTATTTCTATTGTATTTTTTGTTTTATTTCTCTACGTGGAAACAACCAGGGTTTCATAGGTGTCGCTTTGCTTGCCTTCGTCGAGAAGAACACAACACGGCGCACGGAGCACTACTACAGAAAGAGGCCTTTGGATGATTGCCAAAATCGCCAATAGTCTCGATAGTTTTGGTCTGTGGGACTAAAGACACATTTAGTCTCGGCCCGTAATTAATATGGATCGAGACTAAAGAGTCCCACCCAACGGCTACTGCGCAGAGCTGTTGGGGTAGAACCGCCAGCGCCCAACGATGTGCCTCCATGGCTAATAAGAAAGCATGCAATATGTTTCTCATGCGAAACCAGGTTTGAGTCGATTCCTCCTCGTAGTGTAAAAAGCTGAATCATTTCTCCCATATCGTCCCTAGGTATAAATATATATATATTTATGTTTGGCCGCAATTCTTGCGTTTCAATCTAGGATTGGAGCCACCAGCGTTGTAACGTCCCGCCTCCACAAGGCCAGGTCCGCTTACATCTGGCAGCTTTTCTAGGATATAGTCAGTCTCCACAGACCAACACTAGTCTTTTTCTGCACACTTTGTCCTCACACGTGCGCACCCGGGAACTACTTTCCGGTCCCTAAATTTCTCTAGGCCAAGCACGCTTAACTTTAGAGTTCTTTGGAGATGTTCTTCTAGAAAAGAAGTTGCAACTTGTTTGTATGAGTCTTCTATTAATCCTATTAACCCTTAGGCCAGATGTTATAAGCGTGCCAAACACTGAAACAGACCTTAAGGGCCTGTTCGATTCCTCAGGAACCATCGCCTAAAACAAATTTGTTATTTGTTGATTTGTTATGAGAGAAAAACACTTGATGGATTCGACAGATAAGCTCAAACGAACAAACTCTTAAGTTGTCTCCAACAATGCCACCTAAACGCAAAATTCATCCTTCACAGTGCAAATAGGTCTCAAAAACACCGTCCAACGAAAGACGCAAACACAACACACATTTTGGGGAAAGGACAAACTGTGACGCATATTTGCATCGTCTCTCTCCAAGAACGCAAAAATCTTTGTCGCCCATAGTGTTGGGCCCATAGCGGCAGGGCGTGGCTGGCTCGGCAAGCGACCTCGCGGGGAGCACCTCTGGAGCAGTCGGCCTTGGCTGCCTTGCAGGGAGGGATCGCCGAAGGGAAGTAAGGAGGGAAGCCACACAAAGGAGGGAGCTCACCGGAGAAAGGGAGGGAGGGAGGCCGCATAAGGGAAGGACCTCGTCGTCTGTCTAGTGAGGCGGGCTCGATGATGATGGCGAGGCGGGGAGGGAGGGAAAAAGGCGCTGCCAGATCTACCGCAGACGCATGGGCGGGGGCGCTTAGCAGCGCGCGCCTCAGAGATGGAGACGCGGGGACCTCGACGCTTGGTGGCTCGATGGGGAGGCCGGCGGGGAGGGAGGGAGGGGAGGCGGGCCTGCTGGGGGGATCGATGAAGAGGGAGGGAATAGGAGGCGGTGCTGGCGAGAGGAGGAAAGGAAGACGACGATATGTTTGCGTCAGCTGTTAGAGAATGGGGATTATGGGTCATGAGCTTTTTGTATTGTGCACAATGCAAATTGGTAAATGGGTCATGTGTTTGGGTGTTGGAGACAGTCTTAGACTGGATTGCTTATCTAATTTGTATAAGCTTCCTCAACTAGAATGGTTCTTGCGCTCTATTCCAGACGAGCCTGAATCGATATGCTTCCTGGGCATTAGCTTCCAGACCCCGGATATAAAACAAATACATCGTAAGACCGTTGATTCAGTTTGCTAATTTAAAAAAGACTATGTTATTAAGCTCAACTAAAATGGTGAACGTTGATGCTGGCTTTGATGAAAATGATGGTTGCGACATTGTTGATTCTATTACAAAAGATTGCTCGGTTGGTGTTTTAGCAGCAGGCCATAGTTTTATACCAAATCTTGTTGGAGCGCCGATGGCGAAGGCTTATACGATGAAATATGCATTGATGCTAGTTTAACATATAGGGTGCAACCGATTAATTATCTAATCGGATTTGTATGGAAGCGGTACAAATTATGAAGAATGAAGGTTTTCTCAGCGAATTTGGCAACTACAATATATGATAATTGTAATATTATATGGAGTGGTTTTCAAGATATATCGATTGAACGTTATAGCAGGGAGGCAAGGTGGCTCACAATCTAGCCAGAAGAGCTCAAAAATATAAAGGCAATCCCAATGTAAGAAACTATATATAGTTTCTATACATATTAATTTCTATAGACACTACATATAGAAATCATGATCCCAATAGATAGTTTCTACAGAATAATTTTTTATCCAATCATATTCATTCTTTGAAATTATGGTTTCTAACTTAGACCTGGTTTATATGATTTTATAACTGCATTGCTCACATCAGCAAAACACTTACGTAGCAGTATAATTAATGTCCATAGATTTGTGCATTGAAAGTCCCCTAAGTAAAATTATACTTTGGTCGATAAGCTCCTAGCTTTAATTTAGATGTAAATGAATAAAGTTTAGCAAATTGCTTAAAGAAAAGCTCAATTAAATGCCTGCTAAGGGAGTCATTGGCAAGGTACTTTATTCGATCTTTGTCCGGATTCACATAGTTCAGGAAAGGCATTTAGTTTAGGGTCCTAGCCCTTAGACCTTTTTTTTGAGACCTTGCAGCCAACCGGCCCAGAAAGTAAGTGGCAGACATGGGTACACATTCTATGAGGCCCAAATCTTATCCCAAAGCCCTGAAAGGCAACACAAAGGGTCCAAAGGGCCCCTAACCGTAGTGCTCCCACACCACTAGCCCAGTGAATAGCCTGCCGTTTGTTCTGGTCGAGCAAGCTGGCCCATATAGTACATCAGACGGTGAATGAAAGGTTGAAAAACGAAAGGAAAAATTGATGCGGACTGACGACCTTGTCGGACGTCAATGTCTGAGATGGAGGAGCAACTATCCCACTTTTCGTACACAACGTAGAATGGGTTAGTGGATTTTATTTATCACCTTTTAAGACTTTTACATATTTGAAACAGTACATGTAAGTTCCATTCACATGAAACTCATTTTATTTTATAATTTGTTTATCATCTCAAAAAATACAATTCTCACACTTCGAGAAAGTCCAATAGTTTAAACTTTAACTAAAATTATACTAAAAAATATTAACACCCATGAAACAAAGTAAATATCAATGAATTAGTTATAGAACAATATTTTCATAATAAAGACATAAATGTTAATGCTATTTATTACTTGGTACAACTTGAGCGAATTCAACCGGCACGATGCCTGTAATTGCATTCTTTCCTGAATAGAGAGTACTGTATTAATTTGTTTTATTGGTCATAAAACTTACACTGAGACTAGATTTATAGATCGTGATCTCTAAAATTAGACGCCCGAAAACAAACGTGTGGCGCCAAATAACCATCTCAGCCCTAGACACCCAAAATCAAATGTGTGAAACTGAACAGGGCTGCCTTGGACACAACCAAATAACCCCTCACTCCTCCATCCCAGAGTAATGAGATGTATAAATCTAGTCTTGTTCATGTCGAGACATTTTAAAAAAGTTAATTGTACATTTTGGCCTTGTTTAGTTGGGAAGTAAAAACTTTTTGAATGTCACATCGAATGTTTTATAAAATGTTGGAGAAGAGTATTTGGATATTAATAAAAAACTAATTACATAACTCGTCTGAAAACCGTTAGACGAATTTATTAAATCTAATTAATCTGTCATTAGTATATATAAGTTACTGTAGCACTTAAAGCTAGTCATGGACTAATTAGGTTTAAAAGATTCGTCTCGCAATTTTCAATTAAACTGTGTAATATATATATATATATATATATATATATATATATGCGTCTAAATATTCTAGGTGAAAACCTTTTGGATTGGAAACTAAACAAGACCTTTATGATGAACATAATAACATTTATTGCCATTAGTATTTTGTATATGTTTCTGGTCAAACTAATTTGTTGAGAATCGACATGTGTAATTATTTGTTCTGGACGGACGCTTTAATTGGTTTGGTTGCGTGACAACTCGTCGTTCCGGTCAGCAGCCGGTCAGGGAGCTTCTTCACACCCTGGAAACTTACCGACGCGGCAAAGCATCAGCAGCAGCAACGACGACGACGACGGAACACGAGTCACACGGGATGGAACGGGACGATGGGAAGATTAGGATGCTGCTCCCCTGCCCTGCCCGTGTAAAGCGAGGCAGCAACCACCGCAAGCGTGTACGTCGCGGGCGGGAGCAAGGTTTGCTAGATTCCCTCTTTGCTCATCAGCCAGACCCGCCAGTCCACCTCAGTCCTCAGCTCGGCTCCGGCGCTCCGGCGCTCCGGCGCTGGCGAGCACGTTTTCCTTGGACCATTGGACGGATATATGCATGGTGTCGTGGCGGCCGCGCAGCCATGGCTGGAATTTGGCTCCGCCCACACTGCTGCCGCGCGACCCATGCATGCATGTACGTGTACGTGAGATGGGGACGTCTCGTTTGTCTGGGCCGGCGGTTCTGGTGGGCGGACGCGTGATCAGGTCAGGTCTTCTCTCGCTCGTTTATAGTTTGGCCCCGCTAGATTCGCGCGTTCGTGGCTGCGACGTGCCGTCGTCATCACGCCGATGCTCCACTTTCGACCCAAGGTTCTTCCTTGCCAAGGTTCTCTAATATACTAAGGCTTTAGTTCGTAAAAAATTTCAAGATTTTTCGTCACATCGAATCTTTAGTCGTATGCATGGAGCATTAAATATAAACAAAAATAAAAACTAATTGTATAGTTTACCTGTAATTTGTGAGATAAATCTTTTGAGCCTAGTTACTCTGTGATTGGACAATGTTTGTCAAATAAAAATAAAAATGCTACACTAGCCAAAAACCAAAAATTTTGCAAACTAAACCTTGTTTAAATGTGAAAAGATTTTAGATTTCGCTACTGTAGCATTTTCGTTTGTTTGTGGCAAATATTGTTCAATTATGGACTTACTAGAATCAAAAGATTCGTCTCGCGATTTACAGTTAAACTGTGCAATTAGTTTTTATTTTCATCTATATTTAATGCTTTATATATATGTGCCGAAAGATTCGATGTGACAGAAAATCTTAAAAACTTTTTAATTTTTCGGGTGAACTAAACAAGGTCTAAAAACACTCCCAGGCCCTAGCAGCATACAGTAGTGGTAGGCAAAGGACCATATATATATATATATATATATATATATATATATATATATATATATATATATATATATATATATATATATATATATATATATTATCTATAT
>Ga0182004_10001129_pt1 | contig 18865 bp, 15 predicted proteins | sample Sormic07211540_1_FD_120479 | JGI IMG/M metagenome (GOLD analysis project Ga0182004, IMG submission 120479) | Endophyte microbial communities from Sorghum bicolor roots, Mead, Nebraska, USA - 072115-40_1 MetaG | ecosystem: Host-associated > Plants > Roots > Unclassified | place: USA: Nebraska...
CAATGTTAGGAATCCTATTTTAACAAAGCCACATGTTTGGGAGTCCTAGAATAGCAATTTTCTCCTTTAGGGGTGATGATTTGTTGCATTCGAGTATGTTATATTTCAACACAAATCAGTTATTTTTATTTCATTTTGCACTCTTGAAGTAATGTTAACACCTTAAACCCATAGCTGATGTCACCTTGGACTCATGGGATATGTTTTGGTTTCAATTGTTATTGCTCGAATTTTTCTGTATTCCTGAAGGAAGCATTTCAACAATAGATGACCATAGTTCACAACCCTATGAACTTGTTACATGGAAGTATCAGTTTAGGTTGTCATAAAATAATAGCTGAGTACTGATAATCAGCGTCCTTTTGTACAGTGGATGCCAGAGCTTCGCCGATTTTCACCTAGTGTTCCGGTAGTTCTTGTTGGAACCAAACTAGGTAAGGCTGATACCATTATGGCCTAAACCATCCAAACATAATAGTTATGTAATTATCCAGGTGAAGACAGATCTTCTCAGTTCAAACTTTCTGCCACTGCAGATCTCCGTGAAGACAGATCTTACCTTGCTGACCATTCTGCTGCTTCCATCATCTCTACCGAACAGGTAATATGACCACAGAATGTTACCATCAGTCAATAAATTTAGGCAATTTTTTCTTGAGAACAAAGGGCACCTGGACAGCAGTCACTGCAACTGATAACATTATTCTCTTATAACGCTAGGGAGAAGAGCTCAGAAAGCAGATAGGTGCTGTGGCATACATAGAATGCAGCTCAAAGACACAGAGGGTATGTTTCTGCTCATTTCAGTTTACACTTTACAGCCTGACAATATCTGGTTCTCCCTTGTGACATCCTCTACAAATAAACATACATTGTCAAGAACTTCAGGAAAGATTAATAGTGAGTTTTAATCATCTGAAAACAGAACATAAAGGCTGTGTTCGACACTGCAATTAAAGTAGTGCTGCAACCACCAAGGAGAAGAGAAGTTACCAGGAAGAAAATGAAGAAAAGTTCGAATCAGTCTGTGAGGTAAGCTGTGATCATGGACTCATCTCTATCAAAGTATTATCTTTCGCTTTACATAGAAATTTGCACGGTATGAATTAAATTTTGGTGGATCCATTGTGCTAATAACGTGGAGGATTTTTCATGAATATTCTATTGCTGGGTTGGTCAAGGACAGAATATTTAAAGCCAAACCCATGTGACTTCAGAATTTTAAATTAGGGCATAGTACATCTCATGTTTACAGTTTTGAATGTAGCATCACTGAGTCTCAAATTTACACCTAGACAATTGGGCATTCAATTAGTGTTAGGCATTTTGTCCTTGCCTGCATATAAAAATTTGGGAAAATTTGTGAGACAATCTACAGCAGGATTCAGGCACATCTTACCTTTCTGTTGTGATATGGACACTACAGGTTTTCTTTAAGAACTTGCACCAGACATTGTGCACAGTGAATTGTACCATTTAACTTATTTGAGCAATTCATGCGTTATCTTCAAACCAAATCGACGACGATTATTCAAATATGTCTTTAGAGAACAAGAATACTTGACATGTTTTGAAGTAGCTTATCATGTTATTGATATTGCAAGTTTCTTCACTAAGAGCTCTTGTCACTTCTCAAGTCCTGTTTGAAATCGCTGTCTTTTATAGTACTATATTATCTATGCAAATGCTCCTTATATACAACTTTACATACTAGATGAAACAAAAACAGAAGAAAAGGGTACAGAGTGGAGCAAAAAAAAAGTTACATTCACTAATTTTTCTGAGCTTTGTTTTAACCTATACAAAAAAAATGCAATCCTTTATATATATAGTCTGCTTTTGTATTTTACAGTCTTCATTTATTTTTTTTACCAATTATGTCTATAAGCATTTTACAAGAAAATGTACTTTATGTATACCAGGTGTGAATGCTTCATAAAAAAAGGGAAACTGTAGAAGGTAGAATTATCCAATAAAATTAGGGGCACTACGTTAAACATACTACCTCCCTCAAAATAAATCAATTCCTAGAACCATCCTAAGTCAAACTATCTTAAGTTTGACCAGCTTTATAGAGAAAAAGTAACAACATTTGTGACACCAAATAAGTATTATTATAAAAATATATTTCATGATGTATCTAGTGATACTAATGTGTCATAATATCGGTGCTCTTTCTATAAACTTAAAATAGTTTGACTTAGAACAACTCTAGAAGTTGATTTAATTTGAGACAGAGGGAGTACATAAATCACCCTGCATTTCTCTTAATACCATGGATCGAAAAAGGAAAATATTACGGTTCACCTCAAGTAAATGGCTATGTTCTAGGAGATCATCATTTATAAATCATGCTGTTATCACAAGGTGTTTCAATGTTTTAACACTTCTTGGATGATTGTGCAGAAGATACCTCTGTGGAAGTGCATGTTTCACATGATAAAGCACAGACTCTTCTGCAATTGTAGTACTGGATTTGCTAGATGGTGTCAGCTCTATGAATGAATAGTTCCCAAGGCAGCCACTGGGAACTTCTGGTTCTCTTCTACCTTCCAATAGAGAGCTCTTTTGCGTTCTCCAGCTGTGAAAAATGAAGGTTCTAGTTTCTACATTCCCTACGAGTTGTACCTCCATTAATATGAATGGTGGGCTATTTAGTAGTTTCAGCAAAGTGTGAAGTGACCCTTCTATGCATGTTTTGTTTCCAAAAACTGCTGTTGCTAAATGCCCATTAAATCGTTATGATCGCACTGGAAGAGAAGAAGTTAATGCAGACTATCAATATCACTTTTCACTGTTCATCATAAGAGATGCATGTCCTCACTTTACATTTACAAGATGTGCAACCAGCAGGCATTATTGTCACTGCTGAAGATTCTGAAAAATAGGTGTAAAGTTTGAAATGCAGCACGGACTGCTTTTGCCGAAGATGTCATATCTGATCCGTTTCAATCAGGTTGGAAATGGATGGCTGTTGTGTAATCGCACAAAGTTACTGAAGAATTATTTTTCTTATGTTGACATTATTGGTGTTTAGTTACTAGCATTTCTGGAACGTAGTTCAGCAACCATGTATTTGTATGCTGTAAATGGGTCCCGATAGGTTAAGCATCCGTTCACAGACCTTGATCAATGATCACAACTCTTAAGTATCACATTCAGTTCTGTACACTTGTTGAATCTTATCATGGCTTCAGGCATTGGACTCTTGCTCAAAGCACACAGAATCAAAACCAGGAACGATGGACATTGAAATGCTGTTCTTCAATCTATTCCATTAACAAATATATTTCTTGGATTTTTAGAACGATTAAGCCACATGGAAAAAGACTATGGCCGGCAGGAGAGGTTTTGAGAGATGATCTAATTATTTTAGAGTGCGGTGGATCTAGCCGAGCCATGCCCCTAAAGACCCAAGCTTAGTTCTATATAGCCAACAACATACAAAGGCATCAATTTCTGGTGGGGATTTGGAGAACTGCCAAAGACCCAAGCTCAGAACACTGTTCCATAAAAGCGACTGATGCTGATTTGTTGTGAGAGAAAAACACTATTAACTGTCTATAAAATTCTAGCTGATAAATAGGGCAAGGGCCCACAACATATCAAGACATCAATTTCTGATTGGGGGTCTTATTGGAGAACTACCGGAGATGCTGTAAAGCTAACCGATCAAAGCCCTTGTAAAAAACGGTACGAATATTTTCCGACCGTATTCGAGACCGAATTCGTAGGGATTTAGATCTGTTTGTATCCGAGCCCGAATATTCAATATCTGATACCGTATCCGTATCTGAATACTTAAATCATATATTTATGGTGTCGACATCTAATCCTATCTTATCCGACATGGTTGACATTATCCGTATTCGAATCCGAATCCAACCAGAAATATGAAAAAAAAATATAATATTAATGATATCCGTCCGTATCCGATCCGTTTTCATCCCTACTTGTAACTAAGGTTACTCTAGGAATGCTTTCATTTGTAGACAAATCTGAAATGCCAGAAATGCATATATTTGAGGATGAAGATAGTGTATTGTTAAAGACCGTGGTTTTCTGGAGTTCTAGTTGCTCTATTATTACATGAATCGAGCGCCACTAACTTTGATTATAAGAATGCTATCAGGGATAATTGACTAGTTTGCAAACCTAGGTTCCAAGTAGGAAATTACAGGGAAATAACACAACAGACTTGACAAGAACAAACAATATTAGTGGTGCCATTCTCTAGCATCAAACTTAACGAGTTAGTGATAAAAAGATATACAAGTCTAGATACGGTTACGTCACAACTTTCTCTAACAACATGCCTTATACATGTGTTCCATTCATAGTTTTAAATATCCCGCTATAGCTGCCGCTATAGCCCGCTATAGCCTTTTGAGGCAGAGTGCCGCTATTTGTGTTCATGTACAATTTAGCCGCTATATTCCGCATAGCCCGATTTAGCTCCGCTATTAGCTGTTTTAGACATGAACCGCTAAATGTCTTAGCCCGCTATTTAAAACACTTCCATTACATCCTGGAAACTTAGCTTTTCTTTGGCATTGCAGCAATTTTTGTATACATTTTGCCATCGATGTTCCATTACATCATGCAAACTTAGCTTTTCTTTGGCATTGCAGCAAGTTTTGTATACATTTTTGCCATCGATTGAAAGCCTCTGATGTCACCGGATCGTAGAAGATTGCCTACAATGGTGACATAAAATGAAAGTGTAAGAGGCCAGCACAGGATTTTTAGAAGATTCAGATTCAAACTGACATAAGAAAATTAGATCAAAAGAGATACACCTATCTACCATCCAGAGTAAATTGCCCAGGTCGCTTGGGTTACTCCACGAATCAATCCATTTGGAAATGAGATATTTATCATATTGTCCTTACACATTCTTAAGTCAAGATGGGCCAGAAACATCAAAGGCTATCTATGTTTCAATAATCACAAGTCATCTTAACAGTGGTTGTTTAGGTAAACACTATTAGATGAAACTGGTTCTGTTTAATGCAAAAATTAGAGAGCTTGGCTTCAAAGGAAAAAAAATGCAACCCCTAAAGAATTTCAGTGAAAAAATGAATGTGTAGATGAAAATTGTGAACCAGTTCATGAAGGCAATGGAGCTGATATCGCTTGACTCATGTTGACAAAGTTATTGGTGCAACTCAACAGTCTACAGGGTCATTAACTTGAGAGCTGCTGCTGCTCGAGCTGCTATCTCTATGACTCTGTCAGACAAACATATGCTAGGAAAAGAAAACGTCCAAGGAAGATAGCTGCTGCTCAAGATACAGCTGAAGAAGACAAAATTGATAATGATGAGAGAGATGAAGCACAAGGGCAGCAATCTCTATTCGCTTGAGCTTATCTACCGAATCTGCCAGCCATTCAGCAGTGTTTTTCTCTCACAACAAATCAGCAAACAGTACTTTCAGCCATGGCCAAAAGTAGGAATGGATGAGGATGAAGATTCTAGTGCACCTGCAACAATAGCAGCAACTAGAGATGGCAGGGCATTTCAACTGAATGCTGATTTGCTTAATTTAATTGGCTGGCTGCTTCTGTGAATTGTTGATATCTATTCAGCAACTAAAATTGTGTTGCCTGTGTTGTACTGTGCTCAACTTGTTTGGTTAATTGTTTTTTTCCTTGAATATGCAGGAGAGCTGGTATCAATATATTAATAAGGGTTTTAGAACCCATACACACCACACAAACACCACATATACAGAACCCACACAATAAGTAGCTCGCCAATGACTATAAACAGCAAACAACCTCGACCATCAAAACTATTACTGGACCCAAGGGCGAGGAGATGTGTTTGGTTAAGTGTTATGTATGCTGGCTGCTGCGATAGCATGTTTGCTGATTCAATCCACATCCAAATGAAAGGAGTCCATGGAATATCCAAATACGAGAATTCCGAATTCGCGTTCAATTTAAAATGAAGAAAATCCAATCCAATAACTGCAAAATCCAAAACCCAACAAGTGTCCAATTATCGAAGGCTTCTAAGGTTCACCATGCTGCTGGACGCCTCTGGGTGATTCCAGTTGCTACGGGTGGCTGGGCGGAGCTGCGGATTGAGATTGCAGCGATTCAGAGGGCTAGGTTGTGGCTCAAGCTCATCGCTGTGGAATCTGACACAAGCTTTGCCTGCGGCAGCCACCGGCATCACTGATACACCTGCTGATCATCCAACACAGCCTCCATGGCATCATATGAAACCAAGGACGGAAAGACCTCATCGATTTTGCTTTGTGCCACCACGCTGTCATGGTCTCTGGATGACGCCCTGCGAGGGGAGGAGACCCAGGTGGACCCGGCACTGCCCGACCTCACCACCATGCTGTGCGCTGCAGGGGACAGCAAGTGCTGGCACAAGCACAGTACCTTCCTGGCCCTGACATGACAGCATCTTCCAGCCCAACATCAGCCTCACCATGTCGACACACCCAGCCACCCTCTTCCCTCTTCTGCATCCTCAGGAGGTAGGGGCAGCAACTCATCCATAACAAGCTGATTTTCCACTACACCGACCAGGAGCTCGTCGACGTCCTGGAAAGCTCGGAGGCGTCACTCTAGCCTCAAGGATGGCCAGCACATGGTGTTTAATGCTGGGTGATCCATGGATGTTTGGATTTGCATGTAGGATATCCAAGAATCCATGTTTTTTTTTACTTCATATCCACATATATCCAAGTCCAGGATATATCCGGCCAACTGAAATCCAGGAAGGAAAAATCCAATTGGAGTCTGGACATTCTGAGTCCAATTCCATGTCTAGCTCTACTGCTTCTGCTCTAGCTACTCTGTTATTTATTTATTTATTTCACAGCTACTTAAGTTCTTTGTTATTGCAGCAGCAAATCAGTAAGAATATGGAGTCTAGAACTGGGATCTTGAGTTCTGGACACTTCAGAAGTCAAACCTAACAAGTGACCAACTGACCATCCATGCTGTGTAGGGATGCAAGTGGACTAGCCCGCGAACCCACATATCAGCTTAATTTTATGGGTTACTCATGGCAACCCACAAAATTAAGCCTATATACGAGTTCATGGGCTAACCCACTTACACCCCTAGTCTTAATTCTTGCTTTATATAGCCTTTATACAACATACTGTATAGTATTTGGTCCTGGTACATGCAGGATGACATGGTCGACTAATCATCTTATCGGTGCCGTGGCGACTCGGGGACCAGCTTCAGCTAAGCCAGGCACTTCTTTTCAGTGCCATGAATTTTGGTTTGTGACAGATCTCATGCACATGTTTTTCAACATTTTTAGCCATGCCCTGATTTGTAACATCAATACCAAAGTTCCTACCTAACCTCAAGTTCAAACTTTATAGTGAAAGGGGTTCTATTATTTAAAGAAACTGCCCACTTTAGGGAAAAAAAACATAATAATAAAGTTGTTGATAGGCAAATTGTATGTTTAATAATTATGTCAAAAGACAAATTATAATAATAAAGTTGTTGAAAGGTAAATATCGATGTTAGTAATAAAACTGAATAAAATGATTAGCTTCATCAGCGTGTATTACAACAAACGTATATGTACATGCAAGACTCAAAAAGTAGATGGAACCGAATTACCTGAGTCACAGTTAAGTGGACTGTCTGGCTCTGGATGAGCCATCAATGCAATTATAGCCCTACAAACAGATTGGAGGGTCCATGCAGGGCTCCATGCATTCTTCAAGATATCCAAGCAAATTTCACCAGTCTAGATGAATAAATCATAACAAATATAACATATTATTATTAAAATTATCATTATTTGCATTCAATCAATATGTTACCAATCACAAAAATGTGAACAGCACAGAGCAACTTGGGAACAGCAAAATGGAATGTACTTCACAACTAAGTGCATTTTTTTGGCACTTTAGAAAATAACCTTGAAATGCACGTTTGGGTGGAAAATTTTGGTCAGAAATCGAACTTGGGGAGGTAGTAGAGGATATTGCTCCGGGATAGCAAAGGCAAGCTGGAAGACACCACCTTCATAAGGAGTCTCTGAGGGTCCCTAATAACAAAAGAGAGAGTTGATAGAAAATAATTTAAACAGTTCCTTCATCAGGTTGTGTTGATGTCACCAAAAACTATACCTTGATGAGAGCAGTCCATTTGAATATGTTTGAATCATCACAAATCAACTGGATATCAGGATCAGCTGATTTCTCTCTCTGTACCTCCTTATACTCTTTGAAAAGCCTAGCCCTAGAAGCCTATTAACATATTATTGTCATAGTCAAAGCTGAGTGTTAGAGATTGGCACCATTTGCTATTTCTAAAAACAAGAACTCCAATTCAATAAAGAAAATGCAGAACAAGATTGCAAAACAATGCAATTATATGTAAATATGCTACTATGTTACTTTATTCATCCTACGCTACTAACAAGTGCCTTTGAGATCATTAAATGATAGCACCAAATTTCAAGATAAGGATGTAACAGCATGAAGTAATAATCAATGTTCAAGAAAAAGATGGATTTTGAAATGACATAACTAATCTATCACATCCATAGAAAACAATTATAGCACTATATTTTCAGAGGGCAAAACTTTGAAATCAACAGTGGAATACATACATCTTTGAACATTATATGACGAATTATTCAGTATTTCCAAAACGAAGTTTCAAGACTGTAGAGAACACATTACTAGATGGAGAACAAGATGAGGTAAGATGGTTGCCTTATACAGGGTTTCCATCCCTTTTTCTCTCTGTTTAATATAAAGATATGCAGCTCTCCTGCATGTCTGAGGAAAAAAGAAAGATGGACAGCAAACAAAAGTAATTAACTAATTGTAATCTTGTGTCATGCTTAGATAAAATATTTGTTCAGTGCACCACAGGAAAATCTATTATTTATCAATACTAGCTTTTAAATATATGCAGCAGACCTCTGATATTTTGGTGTGTGCAATCAAAGGTTTTCCATGTACCTATTTGGGTTTGCTGCTGACCTTGAGAAAGCCAACTAAGGAGGTGTTCCAGCCCTTCATTGACACTGTCACGGACCAGCTTCCAGGTTGGAAAGCTTCACTAATGAATAGAGCAGGCCGTTTGGTTTTAACACGAGTGGTCCTGACCAATGTTTGCAAGTCGTCTAATTAATCATCCTGGTCGGTCCCAGGTAGATCAGGGGTACTGTCGACCTGTACAAGTCCGCCCGATAATCGTTATTAATCGTCCTGCTCGGTCCCAGGTCGACCAGGTTCGACCGGATGACCTGAAAACACTGGTCCTGACAGCCACTGTAATTTACCTTCTGATTGCGGTGGATCTCCCCAAATGGGTTATCAGAGCCATTGACAAGAACCGGAGGGGATTTTTATGGAGAGGACAGGAAAAGGCTAATGGAGGAAATTGCCTGGTACTCTGGGAAAAGGTTCAGAGGCCTTTGATATGGAGCTCTGGGCATTCACAATCTGGAATATTTTGGTTGGGCTCTTCTGATCCGCTGGCTTTGGGCACAGAAAACAAATCCATCAAGACCTTGGGCTGGTCTCACCATTCAGGTACCACAAAAAGCTCAAGCCTTGTTTCATATGGCGGTTGATGCAATAGTTGGAAACGGGGAAACAATTTTATTTTGGTCAGATCGCTGGATAAATGGCAACACTATGGCAGAAATAGCTCCCAACCTTTATAAAGCTGTCCCCAAAAGGGTGGTGAGATCAAGGACAGTAGCACAAGCTCTAAATAATAGGGTCTGGGCGTCTGACATAAATGGGGCTCTCACTGTCCCAGTTCTGATGGACTGTTTTAGGATTTGGGACTTTTTGGATAGAGTGGCCTTGCAGCAGGAAGTTTAGGATCATTCCCGTTGAAAGTTGACCCAAACTGGTACATATAGCAGCAAGTCCGCTTATGAGGCCTTCTTTGTTGGTTCCATAAAATTTCCAGCATGGCGAAGAATCTGGCGGAGCTGGGCACCTCTACGCTGCAAATTCTTCATTTGGTTGGCTTTGAAAGGAAGGATCTGGACAGCGGATTGCCTGGCCAAGCGTGGGCTGCAACACCCAGATGCCTGTCTTCTGTGTGACCAGGCACAGGAAACAGCCCAGCACCTTCTATCATGTGTGTTCACTCGTCAGATTTGGTTCTTTATTTTCCAATATCTGAACCTGGTCATCGACTTGCCCACGGCTGAATCCTCTAGTTTCTCGGCCTGGTGGTGCAACACCATCCGGGCAGTGCCAAAAGATATGCAGAAAGGTTTGAACTCTCTCATCATACTTGTGGCCTGGGAGGTTTGGAAGCACCGCCTGCGTGTTTGAAGGAGCACGTCCAAGCATCCAGATACTACTCCAAACAGTGGCAAATGAGAGGTCCTTGTGGTGTATGGCTGGGGCCTCAAAGCTCCAGGAGCTCCTCACTAGGTCGCTGGTGCTGGGCACTTAGGCGCCATGGCTACCAGTCAAGTCTGCGTTTTTTTTGTTGGCAATTTTTTGTTTTCTGTTTTGGTGGGTGTGTTGGTGTGTGAGGATTGGGGGGTCTCCCCTAATCTTTTGTATGTGTTCACTTCTTTCTTAATGAAATGATGCACAGCTCTCCTACGTAGTTCGAGAAAAAAAGCTTTTAAATATGATAACCAAAAGTTACACTCGCTATGGAAATGAAACAGGCAAAACAGAGTTGGTAATGGACAATGGCAACAGACCTGCATATTTCTTCTTCTTGGACAACAACAAACTTGATATCCCAAAGACGCTTAGCGAAAACTGCAATTAACTGCACTGATTAAGTCAGAACTTGATACAAAGTCTTGAATGTGCCCAATAGTGGCTAAAGGAATAGAAAAGGCATAAGTCGATGGTGTGGTCAGGTTAAATGAAGAAAAAACAAACAGGAAAATATGTGAATAGTGAAAGCAATTGCCTGTTTTATCTATCAATTTCCATAAGGGAAAGGTACTCTCATTGAAACCTTTTTTGTCCTTCCTGGCAGTGGATGGTACGAAAAGTACAAATAATAAATATAAACAAGATTTCAAATGTAGTTTCCATGTCTTTTTATGCAAACAATGAATTTCTTATAGCTTATGCATTCCAGAAAACCTTAGATAACTACAAACCAGTAATGTTTGACAAAGTCCTAATACGTTGTCCTAAAATATATATCTGAGCGATGCCCCTCATTAAAGAAGTAGTCCACCAAGGGTCTGGTTGGGTGGGATATGCTCCATCCTAGCCAAGTGAATCCATATAATCCCAGAAACAAGCCTGTTTGGTTGTCTGTTAAGGGATGGCCCAATGGATGTGTTCAAAAGTGGATGCTATGTATATCATGCTGGCCCACACGTCATCCTCAGGCAAAGAGTCTATATCCGCCCATACAGGTAACCAAACATCTCCACATGGTTATTGCATGCACAGATGCAGGGTTGCTGCATCTGCCCAAGCAGCCAACCAAACACTACTTTCAGGTCACTGCATGCACTCAACATGCTTACACTCAGCCAGAATACAGTCACAGGAAAGCAACCGAACACACCCCAATTGATTGGCACAATTTCCAAAGGCCACTTTGATTAAAACAGGCCTTAAATGGATGGTACGAATCAGATTGCACAAGTTACTAAAAAAGAGATTAGGGCCAATAGTTTTTCCCCCAAAACAACCTCCCGTTAGGCTAGAAGTCTGTACGTTTTGAGACAAATTTTAAATGCTAAAACCTTATATTACAGGATGGAGAATATTATTTAAGCAGATGAACAACCTACGGATCAGCTTACAACAAAGATTAGTAAACATCAAGTTCCATTCATCAAACAATTGTAGAAATGTTCCTTCCCATGAATATTATTAGAAATAAACAAAACTTAATATTCAATTTAGTTTGGGAGTTGGAACTGCCCAATGGAAATTAATTTTATATCATGATTAAATTTCAACTAAAGCATTGAAAAAATGAACATTTCTATTGAAGGTGGAATGTAGACATATTAGAGCACTAACCATGCTTCAGCTTGTGATCAATCCTGAGTTCATAAGATACTGATCGAAAAATAAACACATACTAAAAATGTGCATCCAAAATATCATTAACTAATTCCTTGTCAAAAAGTACAACCAAAAAGATCATTAACTGATCCCTTATCAACACTCCTGTATGATCAGAAAAAAGGAAGGGATTGTTACTTTGCTGCGTCATCTGGCTTGTGTTCTTCATGGCAGCACTCAGATTACCAAATTCTATATTTACATAAAAAGATATCTTTCTTTTTTTAGTTTTCTTAATCTTCTTATTCTTATCTATTCATTTCCAATATGCGGTTCCTTAGGAAGGACTACAAGAGATATTTTGGATACAGGAAAAGTGATTGCAGAAGTTACAAACTTACAATTGAGTTTGTTTCAGTAAGTAGTGAATGCTGAGAAACATTTCATTTGTGCTAGGTGTCTTTGCGACGGTTACACATGGAAACAAGACATCGTCCAAAGTTAATCTTTCATAAAAGTGTACGAGTAACCATGTGTTCCTAATCTACCATCTCAGACGGGAGCGTACCCAGCAAAGGACATGGATGTACACACGTACACCAGAGAATTTTTTGCACAAGAACGAAATCAGGAGGCATAAATACATGTATACACTTACAATTAGATCAGATCCGAATATAAAGAGCCAAAATAGGTAGATTGAGGCATAATAATACATGTATACACTTAAAATTAGATCAGATCCGAATATTAATAGCCAAAATAGGTAGATTAGGTTAAGCTTGGGGGTGCTCCGTTTCGCGCAGAAGGCAGGGAATACAAGGGGGCAAGCATACCTGGTGGGTGCTTGGAGAAGGGCCTGATGAAGACGTGGGAACCTGGCGTAGAGCGGTAGCCGAGTCGTCGCGGAGAGAGAGCGAACGAGAGAACACGCGGGCAAACGGCGGCCGAGGGGGAGAGCGCGCGCCCGCAGTGCCGCACGGTGCCACCGGGCCTTCTCCTGGGACACGGGGGTGATGGGGGCCGTTCCTTTTTTTTCAAACTTTTTTTTTTTTGCAATTTCTTTATTTCTCCTTTCTTTCAGTTTTTATTTCGACAATGACCAGTGGAACATTAATCAGTGAAATCATAATAATATTTATTGGATCATATTTTTATTATTTAAGATGGAACCTTATTTTCCGGAAGCTTCAAACATTTCTCTCTTTGAACTACATTTTTCCTTTGAACCTGAAACAATATTCGAGAAGGTAGAATATTTTTCTTTTGAACTAGAACGTTTTTCTTTTGAATATGCAACAATTTTCTCATTGTTGATGTTTCAACGACAGATTGATTATGAGGCGATACGTGTGTAATTTAGCTAGATAGTGACATCAGGATATAAAATTTAGACATGTTTGGACAATCCTACGTGTCAAAGTAAAATGCCCTACCTCCGGTCTATGTGGATTGTAGTGCTTATTTTATATATGTGAGATGGATGTTGCTTGTTCTTGCTTGTAGAATGGGTGACCTCGTGGCTATGTTGATCAATGATCATTAAAACAAACTAAGATTTCCTGAATAAAAACTAGCCACTGCTGCCCGTGTTTTGCTGCGGGTGATGAGCTCAGTAATCGGCATGATCTTTATTCTAGGCCAGCAAATCCATGAAAGCCTTAGTTTGGTTTTGGATAATTGAGGAAAATTGAGGAAATCTTAGTACTAACCTCTATACTAAGTGTGTAGACTTAATGAAGTTGGTAAATGTCAAGTGATGTAGCAAGAAATGATCATGGTAATAATGGTGATGACCACAAGATGATTAAGTGCTCAACTTAGAAAAGAAGAAAGAGAAAAACAAAACCCTATGGAGATCAAGGCAAAGGTATTACTTAGGATTTTTGGTTTTGGTGATTAAGACACCATAGAGGGTGTGATCACATTTAGGATAGATAGTCGTACTATAAAGAGGAAAAATTTTTAGTTAAACGGTTATCGAGTGCCACTAGGTGTTATTGTTCATGTGCATACATTTTGAACCTAGTGAGCTAGCTTAACTTCTTCGAAGAAAATATTTGTGAAAATGCTAACACATTTACACATGTTAGTACACATATGGTGGTGTTGGCGCACTTTAAGAAGGAGGTGGAGTTTGAAGGGTAGAGAGAGGTTTGGGTTCCTCTCTCCTTCCCGCCGAGCTTGCAAGGCGAGATTCGGCGCTTTTGAGAAAATAAAATGCATATTTTCTATTGCATCGGTGGAAAGTTTGGAGAAGTCGCGGAAGTGTTTTTCACTGGAAAAACACTCAGGACGCTGGCCTCAGAGGCACCGGACGCTGCACCTGTGTGTCCGGTGCGCTCTCGGTTTCTAGCACAAGTTAATAGCGAGCATCGGACGCTTAGCACCGGAGGCAGGCTATACTCCATTCACACGTCCGATGGAGGTTGACGTAAGCAAGGAAGTTGCGAGTGTTTCTAGCTAAGAGCACTGGACGCTCAGGTGAGAGTCCGGTGGTTGCGTCCGGTGACCCCATGCGTTTGTCAACCTCTGTGCGTACGTGTCCGGTGTGTATCGGACGCGTCTGGTGCTCACTTGACCGTGTCTGGTAGTTTGAAAGTGACCATTAGAGTTTGACGCACGAGATTCAAAAGCTGACATGTGGCTGCATCTGGAGCACCGGACGCAGGGTCGAGCGTCCGGTGGCTCAGCTGCAGCGCGTCCGGTGGCCCCGACTTTTGCTCAGTGAAAGAACCAACAACTCTATTTGTTTGAGGGGCTTATAAATAGTTGCGGACGGCTTGGAGCTCACTCTCTTGGTATTCTAGCATATGTGACATTCTTGTGAGCCTAAGCAAACACCTCTCACTCATCTTCTTTATAGATTAACCATCTTTGTGAGACTGAGAGTGATTCCAAGTGCATTTGCTTGAGTGATTGCATCTAGTGGCACTTGGGGATCGTTTTGGCTACGCTTTTTTATTACTCTTGGTGGTTGCCGCCACCTAGACGGTTTGGAGCAGTTGAGGAGCATTGGCACGAGTTAGTGATTGTTCGTGGCCATCTCCCGGTGATTGTGAGTGGTTTGTGCCTACCCTAGCGGAGAGCCAAAGACAACCTTAGTGGATTATGCGTGTCATTGAGCTACCTCACTTGTGGGTAGATTCTTGCGGTGTCCTAGTGAGGACGAGGTTCGTGCAACACCTCTTAGCCGCCGAACCACCAAGTGTTGGTCGACACAACGGGGACATAGCGTGCTGGCAAGCACGTGAACCTCGGGAGAAAAATCGGTGTCACAATTGTGTTTGATTGGCATTCTTCCGGTGCTTGATTGTTCATATATTGGTGATTGGTTCATTCCCTACATGGCGGTATAAATATCTCTTCCTCTCCATTTACTTACCGCAAAGTAGTGTAACTAGTTTAGTTGCTAGTCTTGCCTTATGTAGCATTGTTGATGCAAAAGTAAATTTGCAAACACAAAGGGCTAATACTTGATTTTGATGTTGAGGCGTGCCAGCCGATTTGACCTAATCAATCGACAAAGGTGATAACTTGAATACTTTGGTCCCGACAACAGTGATGTGCCCAGATGTCACGGCCAAGAGGTACTCACGTGAAACTCGAGAATTCGTCGAGTATTACTCGTTGAATCCCTGAGAACTCGTAAACAAAAGAAAAATATGCGAGTTGACGAAGTCATTGAGAAAGTATATGTAAAAGTAGATGTAAAACTTGTGTATGGTATTGATTGATTGATTTCTTACATTGCTGCTAGATCTATATTTATATCCTGATCTAAAGAGTTACAACCGTATACGACTAGGATTAAATTCTAGACAAAACACGACTCTTACATAAGGCATGCTTTAATAAATATAGAAAATAACACCTGTCTATTTCTGTATCCGCTTCGATTACGATGAAACCTTTCATCGGCTCCTGCTTCATCGGCATACCCTTTTTAGCTTTCTTAGCAACTTCCACACCTTTCTTCATCGGCATCGGTGATCATTGGCATCGGCGATCAATCGGCAATGACTAGTGATTACCGTCTCAATCCTCAGGCCAGCAGCATCCTCCACCCGTCATTTTGTCATCGGCATCATCGGCCATCGGCACCTTTTAATCAGCTTGACATAGTAATTTCCTGACTGCCGATCAGCTCTTCCTGACCATCCTGACTCATGCTAAAAAACGGTGTCAACACATGCCCCCCAATTTCGGAGTATGGAATCATTACTGCTTCAAAATTCTCTTCAAATAATGATGACCTTTTCATAATCATTTTCCTTCTGGTAAAATTTATTACCAAATCCAAACAACTCGAATCCTGATCCCCGTATCTCAGTAAATATCTCAAATCTCCCAACCACCTCTGCCCAATCATAGGGAAAGACGTCCATCGGCAACTTTAATGTTAGGACAGATTGCCGATGACTTAAAATATTGTGCACAATGGAATATCTCCAATATCATGATTACTTGCCATCAAATCACCTGCACAATCCCTTGATTATCGTGCGAACAATTACCATATCTATCTGAATAACCTCGAATTTCATGGATGCGGCAAGGAGATAAGTCAAAAATACCCTCACTCATCTCAACCTATAAATACTTCCTTCCTCAGTACTCATCTTCCACCCTATCATTCTTCATCTCTAACCTCGTTCCCTCTAGCGGCGACCTCGACGAAAAGTTTAAGAACTCCAGCAACAAGAAGCTCCCCTGCAGCAAGACTCGCGGCCTTCTCTCTACTAGAAGAAATGACCGTCAGCTTCACTGTTCTTGAGGTTAATCCACCCCTATCTTCTCTTTCCCTTTACTGTAGTTCTCTACATTCTTGCGAGTTCATATACTTAGCATTTTCTTCCCATTGTTTCTATCTTTTTGATCTCCAAACTTTAGGATTTGAGTGACAAGATAGTTATTCCCACCGAACAACCTCACCTCCAATGCCTGGGTCCAATGGGTGATCCAGATCCCACTGATATTATCAACGTAGAAACCAACAAGATCTATGGAAAGGCACTTTTCGAAAAGACTGGTTTCTGAGAGTCAGTGGGGCTAATGAGGTATACTGGGGAGAGCGCAAAATAGACCAGTGTATCAGACTCTCCATTACCGATATGGAGAAAAACAAGTCAATGATGATAGCAGCCTCATATTTCTGGTCAGATACTCTCAATGCTTTTGTGTTTGGTCATGGCCCAGCTTCCTCTACACTTGCCGATGTCCTTATGCTTACTGGCCTAGACATATCAATTGCCGATGATGGTGGCATTTTCAATCGGAAACCTGAGCACAGGGTAGATACCCGTAACATGGGCGGTTGGTCAGGGTACATCCAGAGGTATCGGCAAACTGGATCAGTTAGTTAGAGAGAGCAAGCCATCTTCCTGAACATGTGGCTAGACAAGTTTATCTTCTGCGGCCGATCGGTAGGGCCAACTTGTGTCTACCTATCGGCAGCCAAGCGATTAGCCAATGGCCACCGATTCCCTCTTGGCCGATATCTCTTGAGCTCCGCTTACCATCTCCTTCATCAAGTAGCTGAGAAGCTTCTACTGGGTGAACCCATCGGCAACTTGGGAGGCCCCTGGTGGTTCATCAACATGTGGCTTAATGCCCATATGCATAAACGCCTGCAATGAGACTTCTTCGCGCAGCAGTTTCCATGGGACATTGCTGAGGACTATGAATTAGCAGAGGATGAATCGGCAATGCACTCGCCCCTCAACTATGGTGAATCCATCATAGTTCTTCCTGGGACCAATGCAAATGAGAACCAGATTGGCCGATTCTTCCAAACATTCTACAATGGTCTTTCCAAGGATCATCGGGCTTTGACGCCTTACGAAGATGAAGAATCCAGGTTCCCACTCACCTTCCATCCTGCCGATGATGCGCTCAATAAGGATAATGACTTGATGATGGCAATTATCACCCCAAGGGTAATCCCAGTGAACAACTTCGGCAGTGGAAAGAATACCAACACAACTTATGAATTCTACAACCCATCGGCACTATCTCGTCAGTTAGCTTTTGGTCAGCTACCCATCAAACTCTGCTATGCCAATGTGGTCAAACCAAGGGAGACAATCACCAACGGTCTTGAATGGATTAGGGTAGCTCAACTTCTACCAGATGCCGATACAGCAGATATCGATATATCGGTTTGGGTCCCAGCTTCCTTCATTACTGAATCCTATAAGTTGGGGTGGGAAGAATGGAAAGAACACATGTTCATGGTATCGATTCATATGTACCGGAACATGATTGACGCCGAGCATGAAATCCCCGATGACGTTGCAAGTTTCTTCCCGATACTCAATCCTTCCTTCGCTTTTAACTTTATCGGCAACTTACTTCTTTGTTTCAACAGGTTGAGGATCTAGCACCAGCAGTGAATAGAAGTGGGCGGCCGATCAATCTTCACCCAGTGTCTCTGGTCTCCCTAATCGGCCATAACGCTCCAAGCCTAGCAGCATTGATGCATCGAGGCATTCGCTTCAAGAAGATGACGACCAAGAGGTCAAAGACCACTCCACCGGTTGATGCCGCTACTCTGGCTCAAGCTTTCAAGGTAAAGACCTTTAATGAATTTCTGATTTACCGATTTTGATCCATACTCACATTATCTTTTTAGGGTGCATCGATTACAACTGGGACGTCATCGGTAACTTTGCTTCGCACTAGGCATTTTCATTCTTTAATTTTTTTCGAACCGGAGGTAACCCCCATTTCCATTAACGTGCAACGAAAATACATCAGTGCATACAAGACTATTGCAGAAAAGCGAGAAAGTTAAGAAAGAACAGAGCGGGGCCTCTCACAACTTCTGAATTAACCTAAGAAAGTTTGCCCAGAAACCACAAGCTTAACAGGTAGCCAAAAACAACAGCATCATC